>Ga0114939_10001600_pt1 | contig 17698 bp, 12 predicted proteins | sample AshMeaCrysSpring_FD_87196 | JGI IMG/M metagenome (GOLD analysis project Ga0114939, IMG submission 87196) | Groundwater microbial communities from Big Spring, Nevada to study Microbial Dark Matter (Phase II) - Ash Meadows Crystal Spring | ecosystem: Environmental > Aquatic > Deep subsurface >...
CTTCAACACCGCGATCACGGTCGACCGCAAAGGCCGCATCATCGCCAAGTACCGCAAGATCCATCTGCCCGGTCACGCCGAGCACGAACCGTGGCGCCGCTTCCAGCACCTGGAGAAGCGCTACTTCGAAGTCGGCGATCTCGGCTTCCCGGCCTTCCGCGCAGACTTCGGCGACGGCCGCGACGGCATCCTCGGCATGGCCATCTGCAACGACCGCCGCTGGCCGGAGACCTACCGCATCCTCGGCCTGCAGGCGGTCGAGATGATCCTGATCGGCTACAACACGCCGGTGCACAACCCGCCGGCGCCGGAGCACGACGCGCTGTCGCACTTCCACAATGAACTGGTGATGCAGTCGGGCGCCTACCAGAACGGCACCTGGGTGGTCGGCGTGGCCAAGGCCGGCAACGAAGAGGGCGTGGAGCAGATCGGCAACTCGATCATCGTCGCGCCCAGCGGCGAGATCGTCGCCGCGGCCACCACCACCGGCGACGAGCTGGCGATCGCCCGCTGCGACCTCAACCTCACCGCCAGCTACAAGAACACCACCTTCAACTTCGCCCGCCACCGGCAGCCCGAGCACTACCGGATGATCGTCGAGCGCAAGGGGGCGGTGCCGCCGCAGTAGCCGCTCCGGGCATCTGCCCGGTCGGCCCCGCATCGCGCCAGTGCGGGGCGTTCGATGGAGCGCCGGCGTCGCCGCGCTTCGGCGGCGCGGCCGCCGCGGACGCTCGAGAACTGACTCGACCGAACGGATGAAGAGCGGAAAAACCTCGCCTCATCCGAACACATGAGACGGTACCGCTGAGCGCTCTTCGGTAAACCGAATGTCGCCGCGCGGCTTGGCACGCGCGTCGATCGTTTCGATGATGCAGCGGCAGACAGGGCATCGCGCGATGCGATGCGCATCGGGACTCCGACATGCGCCATGGACATACTTCGGCACGCTGGACCGGGCCTCGCGCGGCCGGCGGCTTCACGCTGATCGAGCTGATGGTCGTGGTGGCGATCGCCGGCATCATCGCCGCGCTCGCGCTGCCCGCCTACAGCGACCACGTCACGCGCGGCAAGATCGCCGAGGCCACCGGCGCGCTGGCCGAGCTGCGCACAAAGACCGAGCAGTACTTCCAGGACAACCGCACCTACTCCGGCTTCACGCTGCCTTCGGTGCCCGAGGCGCGCTACTTCACCTACGGTCTGTCGTCGACCGCCACCACCTACACGATCACCGCCACCGGGGTGGCCGGGCAGGGCATGAGCGGCTTTGCCTACACGATCGACCAGGGCAACGCGCGCGTGACGACCGGCCTGCCGTCGGGCTGGAGCGGCGTGAACGCAACCTGCTGGGTGGTCAGGAGGGCCGGCACATGCTGAAGCACGCTGTGCGTCGCCGACAGCGCGGCGTCACCATCGTCGAACTCACGGTCACCGTGGCGCTGGCCGCGATCCTGGTCGGCGCGGCGGTGCCGAGCTACAGCGCCTGGCAGGGCAACTCGCGCATCCGCGCCTCGGCCGACACGATCCACGCCGGCCTGCGCCTGGCGCGCGCCGAGGCGGTCACGCGCAATACCAGCGTCACCTTCACGCTGGCCGCCAACGGCAACTGGACGGTCGGCTGCGCCACCGTGACCTCGACCTGCCCGGCCACGATTCACAGCCGGCCCGGCGCCGAGGTCCGCGGCAGCATGACGCTGGTGATGACGCAGCAGAACAATCAAACGGTCAACGACGGCGCGGCCAGCGTGACCTTCAACTCGCGCGGTGTTCCGGACGCGGCCGACACCAGCCTGCGCCGCATCGACCTCGACGTGCCGGCCTCGATCGCCGCCAGTGCGCTGTCACGCGACCTGCGCATCGTCCTGAACAACTTCGGCCAGACGCGGCTGTGCGACCCGAACGCCAGCGACAGCTCGCCGACTTCCTGCTCATGAGGCCGATGCGCCCCGCCATGCTGAGGGCGCCGCGCGGCAGCCGCGGCGCCAGCCTGCTCGAAGCGCTGATCGCGCTGCTGATCTTCTCGGTCGGCCTGCTCGGGCTGCTCGGCCTGCAGGCCAACGCCCTCGGCGCCAGCCGCGACGCGCAATACCGCGCCGAGGCGGCGGTGCTGGCGCACGAGATCATCGGCGTGATGTGGACCGATCGCGCCAACCTGACCGAGTACACGCACTACGGCACGGCAGGCACGACCTGCGCGCCGAGCGGCAGCGCGAGCACCAATGACAACGCGCTGGCCTGGCTGAACCAGTTCACCACGGCCGGCGGGCTGCGCTTCCTGCCGGGCGCGACCAGCGCCGCGCAGCAGATCATGGTCGACGTCGACCGCACGGTGCGGGTGACCGTGTGCTGGCGCGGGCCGCAGGACGCGGGCTGGCACAACTACACCGCCGTGGCCCGGATCCCGGCATGAGCATGGCGCGACACACGCTGCGGCCCGGCCCCAAGCAGCGGGGCCTGACGCTGGTCGAGGTGCTGATCGCGCTGGTGATCGGCATGCTGACCGTACTGGTCGTCGTCAACCTGATGTCGAGCTACAGCGCCAAGCAGCGCTCGGCGCGGGCGGTCGACGACGCGCAGATGAACGCGCTGCTGGGCCTGCACGTCATGGAGCAGGATCTTCGGATGGCCGGCCACGGCCTGTCGAACAACGAACTGCAGAACTGTTCGACGCTGTACAGCTACTTCGGCAGCGCCACCGGCACCGCCGCGGCGCCGGTCGCAGACTTCGCCACCGCGGCGGTCAGCGTGGTCGATGGCGGCAGCGGCACCGACACCGTGATCGTGCGCTTCGCCGAGAGCGTGCGCGGCATCCGCCCGGCTAACCTGACCAACAACATGTCGGCGCCGACCGACAACCTGGTGGTCGATACCGGCTTCGGTTTCCGGCAGAACGACCTGGTGCTGGTCAGCGATTCGCTCGGCCGATGCGCGCTGCGGCAGATCACGGCGAGCGTGCCGACCGGGGCGCCGTTTACGCTGACCGCCGCCTCGAGCGGCTCGGCCACCTACAACCCGCCGTCGGGCGTGGCGACCGGCACGCCGACTTGGCCGAGCTTCCTCGGCGCCAACTCCAGCGTCCGGGTCTTCGCGCTCGGCGGGCTGACGATCCGCCGCTACTCGGTCAACGCGCAGGGCCTGGCGGTGCGCAACATCAACGCCGGCACCGACACGCCGGTCGCGGCCGACATCGTCGACCTGCAGGCGCAGTACGGCATCTCGGCCAGCGCGGCGAGCACCGCGATCACGCAGTGGGTCAGCGCCGCCGGCGGCTGGGCGAGTCCCGGCCTCGCCGATCGCAAGCGCATCCGAGCGGTTCGGCTGGCGCTGGTGGCGCGCAGCGCCGAGCGGGCGGCAACCGACGTCAGCCCGACCTCGCTCGAGCTGTGGCCCGAGGCGACCAGTGGCCAGACCAGCGCGGCGCAGAGCTACACGGTGCCCGACCGGCGCTTCCGCTATCGCGTGCTGCGCACGGTGATCCCGATGAAGAACCTGCTGTGGGCGGAACTCGCATGACACACGCCGGAGGAGCGGCTTTGCGTGCCGCGCATCGCCTGCCGCCGCATCTGCGCCAGCGCGGCACCAGCCTGTTCTTCGCGCTGTCGGCGCTGGTCGGTCTGTCGCTGGCCGGCGTGGCGATGATGCGCACCTCCGATACTTCGACGATGGTCGTCGGCAACATCGGCTTCCACGAGGCGGCGGTGCAGTCGACCGACCTGGCGCTGGAGGCGGCCGTCGCCTCGCTCGCCACCTTCGCCAAGACCGCGGCCAGCTTCAACAACGTCACCGCCAGCCACTACTACGCCAGCCTCGATGCCACCGCGGCGGACGCCACCCAGCCGCCGGCGGGACGGCTGTCGGCGACCGTGGGCAACCAGATCTCCGACAGCGCCACCGGCAACACGCTGCGCTACGTGGTCGAGCGGATGTGCAACGCGACCGGTCTGCCCAACCCGACCAACTGCCTGATGGAGGACTCGGCGAGCCCCGTGTTCCGCATCACCACGCTGGTCGTCGGCCCGCGCAACACGTCGGAAGTGGTCCAGCACTACGTCACCGCGGGCGGCTTCACGGCCAACTGCGCGATCATGACCAACGAAACGCTGAACACCAACGGCGTGGTGCAGGTGACCGGCACCGGCAACTGCATCTACTCGAACACCAACGTCAACTGGACCAACAGCCCCAGTTCGATGGTCGGGCAGGTCAACGCCGTCGGCACGATCTCCGGCAACGTCGCCGCGGCAGGCGGCACCGAGAACGCGCCCGCGCCGCAGATCGCCATCCCGGAGATCAACCCGGCGAACTACAAGGCCCACGCCGACTACCTGTTCAAGGCCGACGGCAAGATCTACAACAAGGCCGGAACTCTGGTCACCGACACCGCGGTGTCCGGCGCCTGGTGGGGCTGGAGCCTCGACAGCAGTTCGCCGGTGCGGTGGCGGAAGGCGAGCACGACGCCGTCGCCCGAGGGCCTGTACTTCTTCGAAGGCAACGTCACCAGCAGCGCCAACATCGGCTCCGTCAGTAATCCGTTCCGCGTCTCGATCTTTGCCACCGGCTCGATCGACCTGTCCGGCGGCAGTTCGTACTACGACGACTACAAGGGCACCGATCCGACGGTGCCGCAGGGGGTCAAGGACGTGTTCCTGATGGCCGGCGGCGACATCAACTTCCGCGGCAGCTTCCCGCCGACCGCGGCGCCGGGCTCGCTGCTGGCCAACGAAGAGATCGACGTGCGCGGTTCCAGCGGCTTCAACGGCAACATCATCGCCCGCAACACCAACAGCACCGATCCGGTCGGCATCGACAACGTGGCCAACGTCAACAACCTCTCCGGCACGACGTCGATCGCCTACAACCCCACATCGATCTCGCCGCTGTGGAGCAACGTGCCGATCCGCCGGCAGTGGCGCACGGTGGAGCGCTGATCGGATTCAGCCGCCGGCGGCAGCCCTGGCCCTGTCCTCGAGCGCCGTCCAGCGCGCCAGCTTTTCTTCCAGCCGCCGCTCGAGCTCGGCGGCGCGCGCCGCGTCGGCCTGCATCTGCTGCGGCGTGGCCTGGTGATAGTCGGCGGCGCTCATCCGCGCCAGCAACGCCGCCTGCTCGTTCTCCAGTGATTCCAGTTCGACCGGCAGCGCCGCCAGTTCGCGCTGCTCGTTGAACGTCAGCTTGACGCGTTCGCCGCGTCGCGGCGCGGGGGGTGTCGGCGCGGGCGTGGCAGGCGCCGCGACCGCAGGCGCCGGCCGCTGCGCCAGCCAGTCGCTGTAGCCGCCGGCATATTCGCGCCACAGCCCATCGCCTTCGGCGACCAGCGACTGCGTGGCGATCGCATCGAGAAAGGCGCGGTCGTGGCTGACCAGCAGCAGCGTGCCGGAATAGTCGGCCAGCACCGATTCGAGCAGTTCCAGCGACTCGATGTCGAGGTCGTTGGTCGGCTCGTCGAGCACGAGCAGGTTGGCCGGAAGCGCGAACAGCCGCGCCAGCAGCAGCCGGTTGCGCTCGCCGCCGGACAGCGTCTTCACCGGCGCGCTGGCGCGCCGCGGCGGGAACAGGTACTCGCCGAGGTAACCGATCACGTGCTTGCGGCTGCCCGCCACCTCGATCCAGTCCCCGCCCGGGCACACGGTCTCGGCGACGGTCTTGTCCTCGTCCAGTTGCGCGCGCAGCTGGTCGAAGTAGGCCACTGCGAGGTTCGTGCCGAGCTTCACCGTTCCGGCGTCGGGCGCCAATTCGCCGAGGATCAGCTTCAGAGCCGTGCTCTTGCCGGCGCCGTTGGGCCCGATCAGCGCCAGCCGGTCGCCACGCTGGAGGGTGAGGTCGAGATCGCGCACGATGGCGCGGCCGGCGAACGATTTCGACACGCCGCGCAGCTCCGCCACCCGCCGGCCGCTACGGCTGCCCGCATCGAGCGCCAGTTTCGCGGTGCCGATGCGCTCGCGCCGCGCCGCGCGCTCGGTGCGAAGCGACTCGATCCGCCGCACGCGGCCGGCGTTGCGCGTGCGCCGCGCCTCGATGCCCTTGCGGATCCAGACCTCCTCCTGCGCCCAGAACTTGTCGAAGCGGCGCCGCGCCGCGGCCTCGGCCTGCAGTTCCGTCTGCTTGCGTGCCTCGAACTGGGCGAAGTTGCCGGGGTAGCTATGCAGCGCGCCGCGGTCGAGTTCAACGATGCGCGTGGCCACGCGGTCGAGGAAGCGGCGGTCGTGCGTGATGACGATCGCCGCGCGGCGGCCGCGCGCCTCGGCAACGATCATCGCCTCCAGTTGTTCGATGCCGTCGATGTCCAGGTGGTTGGTCGGCTCGTCCAGCAGCAGCAGGTCGGGTTCGAGCGCGAAGGCGAGCGCAAGTGCGGCCCGCTTGCGCTCGCCGCCCGAGCACGAGGCGGGCACGCGCGCGCCGTCGACGCCGAAGCGGTGCAGGAACTCCGCGAGCCGCGCCTCGATGCGCCAGCGCTCCCGCTCATCCGGCAGCGACGGGATGTGCCCGCGCAGCAGCAGGCTGTCGTGCAGGTGCGCGGCGGCCGGCAGCACCGGCTCCTGCTCGACGCGTACCACGCGCAGGCCGGAGGCCACGCTGATCTCGCCGCCGTCGAGCAGCGTGCTGCCGGCGATGACGCCGAGCAGCGACGACTTGCCGGTGCCGTTGCGGCCGATCAGCCCGATGCGCTCACCCTCGGCGACGGCGAGGCTGGCGCCGTCGAGCAGCGGCAGGTCGCCGTAGGCGAGTTCGGCATCGAGCAGGGCGATCAGGGTCATCGCGTACGGCCGGGCGCGGGGCTCCCGACGATACGCGAGGGCATCGTGGGCGATTCTTGCGCAAGCGCATGCCGGCGGCGCGCGGTCGTTGCGGCGGCGGTCGCGCCGGTCGATGATCGGCGCACCCGATCCGCAACCGACGCCGATGGACTCGCCCCCGCACCCGCCGGCCGAGCCGCTGGCCGCTGCCGACGACAGCGCGGCCCGCCTGCTCGACCTGCTGCGGACCCTGGTGGCCGAGACGCAGCGCGTCGCGCCGCCGGTGATCGAATTCGAGACCCGGCTGGTTGAAGACCTGGGCATCGACAGCCTGGCCCGGGTCGAATTGAACCTGCGCTGCGAGCGGGCCTTCGGCCGGCGGCTCGACGATGCGCACCTGGCGGCGGTGAACACGCCGCGCGAAATCCTCCGGGCGCTGCGTCTGGCTGCGCCGCCCGAACCCGCGCCTCGGCGTGCCGGCGCCGCCGTGGAGGCCTTCTCCGGCCGGCCAGACGATGCGGCCACTCTGACGCAGGCGCTCGACTGGCATGTCGAGCGTCACCCGCGACGGCGGCACATCACGCTGCTCGTCGACGATGCGCACCGCGAGACCCTCGATTACGGTGAACTGCACCGCCGTGCGCTGCGGGCGGCGGCGGCGCTGAAGGAGCGAGGCCTGGCGCCCGGGCAGACCTGCGCGCTGATGCTGCCCACGTCGCTGGAGTTCTTCGTCGCCTTCGGCGGCGTGCTCCACGCGGGCGGCGTGCCGGTGCCGCTGTATCCGCCGGCGCGGCCGTCGGCGCTGGAAGATCACCTGAAGCGGCAGGCGGGCATCCTCGCCAACTGCGAAGCGCCGCTGCTGGTCACCGTGCCCGAGGCCCGGCCGCTGGCCCACCTGCTGCAGCCGCTGGCGCCGACGCTGCGCCACGTGCTGACGCCGGAGGATCTCGACGCCGAGCCGCAGCATCTGCCGGCGCCGCGCGATGCGGACGGCCTGGCGCTGCTGCAGTACACCTCGGGCAGCACCGGCAACCCCAAGGGCGTGACGCTGACGCACGCGCAACTGCTGGCGAACCTGCGCGCCATGGGGCGCGCGGCCAACGCCGGAGCGCAGGATGTCTTCGTCTCCTGGCTGCCGCTGTATCACGACATGGGGCTGATCGGCGCCTGGATGGGCAGCCTGTACTTCGGCGTGCATCTGGTGCTGATGTCGCCGCTGGCCTTCCTGGCGCGGCCGGTGCGCTGGCTGCGCGCGGTCTCCGAGCACCGCGCCACGATCACGGCGGCGCCGAACTTCGCCTTCGAGATCTGCGCCACGCGCATCGACGAGCGCGAACTCGCCGGCCTGGACCTGTCCAGCCTGCGCTGGGTGTTCAACGGCGCCGAGGCGGTCAGCGCCGCGACATTGCAGCGCTTCGCGCAGCGCTTCGCGCCCTACGGCCTCGACGCGCGGGCGCTGGCGCCGGTGTACGGGCTGGCCGAGTGCGCGCTCGACGTGGCGTTCCCGCCGCCGCTGCGCGGCGTGCGCGTGGACCGGATCGACCGCGAGGCGCTGATGTTCACCGGCACGGCGGCGCCGGTCGCCGCGCAGCATCCGCGCGCGGCCGACGTCGTCGCCTGCGGCAGCGCGCTGCCGGGCTACGCGATCCGCATCGTCGACCGCGCCGGCCGCGCCCTGCCAGAGCGGCGGCAGGGCCGCGTGCAGTTCCGCGGGCCGTCGGCCACCGACGGCTACTATCGCGACCCGAAGGCCACGGCCGAGCTTGTCGACGGCGACTGGCGCAATACCGGCGACCTCGGCTACCTCGCCGAGGGCGATCTGTTCATCACCGGTCGCGACAAGGACGTGATCATCCGCGCCGGGCACAACCTGCATCCGGCGGAGCTGGAGGCGGCGGTCGGCGAGTTGCCCGGCATACGCAAGGGCTGCGTCGCGGTCTTCGGCGCGCCGGAAGCCAGCGGCGCGACCGAGCGCGTCGTGATCGTGGCCGAGACGCGCGAAGTCGCACCGCAGCGGCAGCAGCAACTGCGCGGGCAGATCCAGGCGCTGGCCTCGACGCTGATCGACGGGCCGGCGGACGCGGTGGTCCTGGCGCCGCCCGGCGCCGTGCTGAAGACCTCCAGCGGCAAGTTGCGCCGCGCGGCCACGCGAGACGCCTACCTCGCCGGCAGCCTCGGCGCCGGCACGCGCGCAGTGTGGCTGCAACTGGCGCGGCTGGCGCTGCGCGCCACCGCGGCCTGGCTTCGACAGGCCGTGGTCCGCGTCGCGCGGACGGCGTTCGGGCTGTGGGCGTGGGGCGTTGGCTTCGTCGTGGTGGCCGTGGGCTGGTTAGGCGCGCTCATCGTGCCCGGAATCGCGCGACGGCGCCGGGTGGCGCGCCGGCTGACCCGCGCCGGCCTGCGCCTGGCCGGCGTGCGGCTCGGCTGCGACGGCGAGCAGAACCTGCCGGCCGGCGCGCACGTGCTGGTGTGCAATCACGCCAGCTACCTGGATGCGGTCGTGCTCGCGGCGCTGCTGCCGCCGCGCTACGCGTTCGTCGCCAAGCGGGAGCTACGTGAGCACTGGCTCACCGGGAGACCGTTGCAGAGCATCGGCACCCGGTTCGTCGAGCGGGCCGATACGGCGCGGGGCATCGAGGACACTCGGCGGCTGTCGGCCTGCCTGTCGGCCGGCGAGTCGCTGATCGTCTTTCCCGAGGGGACCTTCGGCGCCGCCGAGGACCTGCTGCCGCTGCACATGGGAGCGTTTGTCCTCGCCGCGCAGGCCGGCGTGCCGCTGGTGCCGGCGAGGCTCGAAGGCACGCGCCAACTGCTGCCCGCGTTTGCGCGGCTGCCGAGGCCGGCGGCGGTCAGGCTCAGCATCGCGCCGCCGCTCGACAGCGGCGGGACCGGATGGGGCGAGGCGGTCGAGCTGCGCGAAGCGGCGCGGAAGTTCCTCGCGCGCGCCAAGCCTTGATCGAGCGCCTGAGGATCGACGCGCCAGGCGCCTGCCCGCGCGCGGACCTCACCGCCGCGAACGGCACCCGCGGCGCGAGATCGGGGAGGGCCGCAACGCAGCGCGCCGCGGTTTAGGCGGGCGGCCTCGCCCGCATCAGCGGGACGAAGGCGGGCGGCGAGGCTGCGCCGACGGCCTGCCGCTGGCGATCAGAACCACGCCGCTGGAGGCCAGCAGCAGCGCGAGGGCGTGCAGCGAAGTGAAAGCCTCGCCGAGCGCGAGCACGCCGATCAGCGTGGCGCTGACCGGCAGCGCCACCGTGAACACGCCGGCGTGGTTGGCCGGGACGTGGCGCAAGCCCGTCATCCACAGCCACACGGCGAACAGGCTCGCCGCCAGCGCGTAGAACACCAGCAGCAGCCACAGGCCGGCGGTGAGCCGGCCGAGGTCGAAGCGCGCCAGTTGCCACAGCCCGGGCGGCGCCATCAGCGCCAGCCCCCACAGGTTGATCAGCGCCGACACGCGCAGCGGGCTGCGCACGCGCGCCAGCCGCTTGCCGATGATCACGTAGGCCGCCTCGCATAGCACGGCGCCGAACAGCAGCGAATTGCCGAGCAGCGTGCTTGCGCGCGCGGCGTCGTCGGCCGGGCGGGCGAACTGCAGCAGCACGATGCCGACCACGGCGGCGGCGATCGCGGCGAGCGCCCGCGCCGAAAGGTGCTCGCCGAGAAACAGCCGCGAGCCGGCCGCCACGGTCGCCGGCAGCGTGGCCATGATCACGCCGGCGGCGGTCGCCGTGGACAGGCCCACGCCGGCGAGCATGCAGATCGAGAACAGGAAATTGCCGAGGAACGACATCGCGAACAGCAGCACGCGCTCGCGCGACGACAGCGGCGCCTCGTCAGCGCGCGGACGCGTCCACGGCAGCATCGCCAGCGCGGCGATGCCGAAGCGGAGAAAGGCGAGCGCGAAAAGAGGAATCGCGGCCACCAGCGGCTTGGACAGCGCCACATAGCTGCCGACCAGCGCCATCGAGGCGGCCAGCATGGCGTAGGACGGCCAGGGGCGGGAAGGCGAGATCATGGCGTCGGGCCCGGCGACGATACCGGAGCGCCCGCCGCCTCGAGCGCGAGCAGTCTCTGCCTGACAGTCGAGCGGCCTAATACGCCCTGACGAGTGCGCGCTCACACTGAGATGCGAGACTTGTGTGTCGGGACCTCGGCCGGCCAGATCGAGATGCGCGCCGCGGCAAAGCGCGCTGCCCGACCGATGCAGCACCCAGCACCGTGACCGATCCGAGCGCACTCGAACGCCAACTGAACGCACGAACCGCGCGCTTCTTCGACGCGGTGGCCGCCGTGGTGCTCGTGTTCGCCGCCGCGATGCTGTGGAACGTCGCCCAGGCGGGCCTCTGGCGCGTGTTCTTGCCGGGGGCGGCGATCGTGGTCGCCTTGACCGGGGCGCTGGCGCTGTCGGCGTGGTGGGTGCGCAGAGGTCATCTCCGCCATGGATTCGCGCTGTCGCTGGTCGCCATCGTGGTGGCCGCCTTTGCGCTGGCCATGGCCACGGGCCGCGGCCTGTACACGGTCACGCTCGGTGTGACCGGCATCGCCGTGCTGGCGACGGCGGTGCTGACCGGCCGGCGAATGGCGGCGCTGCTTGCGCTCGGCAGCGTCGCGACGCTGCTTGCGCTTTACGTTGCGCAGCTGCACGGCCTGATCCCGGCGCGGGCCGAGGTGCCGCTGCTGGCGCTGCTGCTGCCGCAGCTGCTGCTGATCGCGCTGGGCCTGCTGTTCGGCTCGATGCTGGCCGAGATCGTGCGTTCGACCGCCCGGCAGGCCGATCTGCGCCGTCAGCGCTTCCGCACGCTGCTGCGCATCGCCAGCGACTGGTACTGGGAACTCGACGCCGAGCTGCGCTTCACCCGGGTGGATGCCTGGAACCCGCCCGCGGGATCGCTGAACGAGGCGGACGTGCTCGGCAAGACCCGCTGGGAGCTGCCGCAGCAGGACATGGCGCCGGAGGTCTGGGCCGGCCACATCGCGATGCTGAAGGCGCGCCGGCCGTTCCGCGACTTCGTGCTGCGCTTGAAAACACCGGATGGCGGGCGCGCCTACCTGAGCATCAGCGGCGAGCCGATCTTCGCGCCCGACGGCCGCTTCCAGGGCTACTGGGGTGTCGGCCGCGGCGTCACCGACGACGTCGAGGCGCGGCAGGCGCTCGAGTCGAGCGAGCGCCGTTACCGCGACCTCTTCGAGCGGGCGCCGACGCCGCTGCTGATTCATCGCCGGGGCGTGGCGATCATGGCCAACCGCGCCGCGGCGGCTCAGTTCGGCTTCGACGAACCGCAGGCGATGGCCGGCATCGACGTTCCCGGCCTGCATCCGCAGCACGAGCGCGAGCGGGTGCGCGGGCGTATCGCGGCGCTCGAAGCGATGCCGCTGGGTGGCGAGCTGGCGCCGGCGGAGTTGCACATCCTCGGCGCCGACGGCCAGACAAGGCTGGTAATGGCCTCCGGCGTGCGGGTGCAGCTGGCCGACGGGCCGGCCACGCTGTCGATCTATTTCGACATCACCGAACGCAAGCGCGCCGAGGCGGCGCTGCGGCGGTCGGAGGAGATGCTGTCGAAGCTGTTCGACGCCTCGCCCGACGCGATGAGCGTCAGTGAGGTCGACACCGGACGGATCCTGCTCGCCAACGAGCACTACTTCGCGATGCTCGGACTGACGCGCGAGGAGACGGTCGGACGCTCGTCGCTCGAGCTCGGCATCTGGGACGACCTCGGCCAGCGACGGCTGCTGACCGAGGCGCTGGCGCGCGGGCAGGCGGTGCGCAACCTGCCGGTGTCGCTGCGCAGCCGCGACGGCCGCAAGCTGGCGGGGATGGTGTCCTCGGCGCGGCTGGACCTCGACGGCCAGCGGCTGATGGTGTCGATCGTGCGCGACGTCACCGTGCGCGAGCGCGCGCGGCTGATGCAGGAGGCGGTGCTCAAGCACGCCTCGGTGGGCATCGCCTTCACCCGCAACCAGGTGTTCCAGCTCGCCAACCCGCGCTTCGAGGAGATGTATGGCTGGGCGCCGGGCACGCTGCAGCGGCAGCCGGGGCGGGTGGTCTGGCGTTCCGACGGGGACTACGCCGAGGTCGGCCGCATCGTCGGGCCGCTGCTGTCGAAGGGCGAACCGGTCGACCTCGAGCGGATCATGCGCCGGCGCGACGGCAGCGAGTTCTGGTGCCGCATCCGCGCCCGCGTGGTTGACCCGACGAACCCGGCCACCGGCGGCACGATCTGGAACGTCGAGGACGTCACCGAGCGGCACGCCCTGGACCAGTCGCTGGCCGACGCCAAGGAAGACGCCGAGGCGGCGAGCCGGGCCAAGAGCGCGTTCCTCGCCAACATGAGCCACGAGATCCGCACCCCCTTGAACGGCGTGCTCGGGCTGGCGCGGCTGGCGCTGCTGGCGGCCGACGACGCCCCGCGACGCCAGGACTACCTGCAGCGGCTGATCGAAAGCGCCGAGGCGCTGGCGGCGCTGATCTCGGACACGCTCGACCTGTCGAAGATCGAGGCCGGCAAGCTCACGGTCGAGACGGTGGCTTTCGACCTGCCCGAACTGGTCGAAAGCGCCTGCGCGCCGCATCGCGAGGTGGCGGCGGCCAAGGGGCTGCCGCTGGAGCTGCGCCTGGGCGTCGTGCCGCGGCATGTGTCCGGCGACCCGGTGCGGCTGCGGCAGATCCTGAACAACTTCATCGCCAATGCCGTCAAGTTCACCGCGCGCGGACGCGTGGACGTCGACGTCTGCGGGCAGCACGCCGGCCGCGTGCGCTTCGCCGTGACCGACACCGGCATCGGCATCGACGAGGCCACGCGCGCGCGGCTGTTCAAGCCGTTCTCGCAGGGGGACGAATCGACCACGCGCCGCTTCGGCGGCACCGGGCTGGGGCTATCGATCTGCCGCAGCCTGGCCGAGCTGATGGGCGGCGAGGTCGGCTACGACAGCGCCGAGGGCGCCGGCAGCACGTTCTGGGTCGATCTGCCGCTGGCGCCCGCGTCGCCGCCGGTGGCCGCGCCGGCGCCGGTGGCGCTGGGCGACGAGCGGCCGCTGCGCGGCGTGCGCGTGCTGCTGGTCGAGGACAACCCGGTGAACATGCTGATCGCCGAGCAGATGCTCGACCATTGGGGCGCGGAGGTCACGCAGGCCGCCGACGGCCGGCAGGCGATCGAGGCGGTCGAGCGTGCCGAGGGCGCTTTCGACGTGGTGCTGATGGACGTGCACATGCCGGTGATGGGCGGCCACGAGGCCACCGCCGAGCTGCGGCAGCGCTACTCGAAGGATGAGCTGCCGATCGTCGCGCTGACCGCGGCGGCGCTGGTCAGCGAACGCGAGCAGAGCCTCGCCGTGGGCATGAACGACTTCATCGCCAAGCCGATCGAGGCCGAGCGGATGGTCGAGGTGATCCGCCGCGTCGCCGCCGGCCGGTCGGCGCTGGCGGCGAAAAGCGGCTGATTCGCCGCGGGCCAGAGCGCGGCCGAAGTCCGCGCCGCCAAAGATCCGCTATTCCCCGGGCGGCAGCCGCACCAGGTGCTGGCCGGTCTTCTCGTCCTTGGTGACCACCAGCAGGCCACGCGCAACCATGTCGTCGAGCAGCGCGGCGAAGCCCTTGTAGCCGTGGTAGCTCTCGTTGAATTCGGGCCGGCGCCGCTTCAACGCCTGCTTGACCATCGACGAGTAGATGCGCTCGTCCGAGCCGCGCGCCTCGATCAGCTCTTCCAGCGTTTCCTTCACCAGGTCGATCGCGGATTGGCGGCGGCGCTCGCCTTCGCTGTCGGCCGCCGGCTCGACGGCCCCGGGCGCGGGGGGCTCGGCGCCCGTCTCTTCCCTGCCTTCCTTGGCCTGCCTGCCCTTGCGCCGGTCCCCTTTTCCCGGCTCGTCCTTCTTCGGCGCCTTCTTCGCCGAGCTCTTCTTCTTCGCCTCGGCCACCCGCACCAGGTCGTCGTAGAAGATGAACTCGTCGCAGTTCTTGATCAGCAGATCCGAGGTCGAGGCCTTCACCCCGACGCCGATCACCCGCTTGTTGTTCTCGCGCAGCTTCGACACCAGCGGCGAGAAGTCCGAGTCGCCGCTGATCACCACGAAGGTGTCGACGTGCGACTTCGTGTAGCAGAGGTCGAGCGCGTCGACCACCATGCGGATGTCGGCCGAGTTCTTGCCGCTCTGGCGCACGTGCGGGATCTCGATCAGCTCGAAGGCCGCCTCGTGCATGCCGGCCTTGTAGCTCTTGTAGCGCTCCCAGTCGCAGTAGGCCTTCTTGACCACGATGCTGCCCTTCACGAGCAGCTTCTCCAGCACGGTCTTGATCGAGAACTTGTCGTACTTCTCGTCGGCCACGCCGAGGGCGATGTTCTCGAAGTCGCAGAACACCGCCATGTTGTTGATCTCTGCCGCGGCCATGGCCTCTCCTCGCAAATCCCCGCCAGTCTAGTCGTGCCCTCCTCCACTCACAGCGGCACCCTGGGCTCGAACTTGCTGCGCTTGACGGCGAAGAAGCTGCGCACGTTGCGCACGTTGGCCTGCGCCGTCAGCACGCGGTGGGCGAAGGCGTGGTAGGCCGCCATGTCGTGCACGAACACCACCAGCACGAAGTCCGGGCCGGAGGCGACGCGGTAGCACTGCTGCACTTCCTCGGCGGCGGCGACCTGCGCTTCGAAGCGGTCGAGCGTCTCGGCCGACTGCTGCTCGAGTGCCACCTCGACGATCGCCGTCACGCCGCCGCCGGCAACCTGGGCACTGACGATGGCGATGCGCCGCTCGATCACGCCCGACTCGACCAGCCGCCGCACGCGCCGCAGGCTGGTGGCGGGCGAGACGTGGGCGCGGGCGGCGAGTTCGTCGTTGGTCAGCGCGCAGTCCGCCTGCAGCAGGCCGAGCAGGCGGCGGTCGGTGGTGTCCAGTTCGATCATCGGCTTGGCTCGCAGGCCGGATGTCCGGCGGTCGAGATTGGCTTCAGGCTGGCGCGCATGCGTGACCTAATGCGGTGCGTTTCCGGTTTCATCCGAGCGGACTAGGAAAGATTATTGCGATCTTTGATAAGGTCGCAAGATTCTTTCGCAATAAGCCAGAAATTGCAAACATGCATCTTCTCTCTTGGCGTAGTCTGCGATCACATCGCGCGAAAACGGGAGCCTTGGATGTGCGGCATTGTCGGCGCAGTGGCGCAGCGAAACATCGTTCCGGTGCTGGTCGAAGGCCTGCGCCGGCTCGAATACCGTGGCTATGACTCCTGCGGCGTCGCGGTGCACGCCGACGGAATGCTCAAGAGGGCGCGCAGCGTGGCCCGCGTGGCCGAACTCGACGCGCAGACGGCGAGCCTGCCCGGCTTCACCGGCATCGCCCACACCCGCTGGGCCACGCACGGCGCGCCGACCACGCACAACGCGCACCCGCATTTTTCCGCCGGCCCCGGCACGGCCAGGAAGGGGGCGCGGATCGCGCTGGTGCACAACGGCATCATCGAGAACTACGAGGAGCTGCGCCGCAAGCTGATCGCCGCCGGCTACGTCTTCGACAGCCAGACCGATACCGAGGTCATCGCCCACCTGATCGACCAGCTCTACGAAGGCGACCTCTTCGACGCCGTGCAGCGCGCGGTGCGGCAGCTGCAGGGCGCCTACGCGATCGCCGTGTTCTGCCGCGACGAGCCGCACCGCGTCGTCGGCGCGCGCGCCGGCAGCCCGCTGGTGGTCGGCCTGGGCCGCAACGAGAACTTCCTCGCCTCGGACGCGCTGGCCCTGGCCGGCACCACCGACCGCATCATCTACCTCGACGAAGGCGACGTCGTCGACCTGCAGCTGGCGCGCGTGTGGATCGTCGATGCCGAGGGGCGGCAGGTCGAGCGTCCGGCACGCACGGTGGCGGCGTACTCCAACGCGGTCGAGCTCGGCCCGTACCGCCACTTCATGCAGAAGGAGATCTTCGAGCAGCCACGCGCGCTCGGCGACACCATCGACGACATCGCCGAGATTTCGCCGCCGCTGTTCGGCGACGCTGCGGCCGATGTGCTGCCGCGCATCGGCAACGTGCTGATCCTCGCCTGCGGCACCAGCTACTACGCCGCCTGCACCGCGCGCTACTGGCTGGAGGCGATCGCCGGCGTGCCGACCACCGTGGAGATCGCCAGCGAGTACCGCTATCGCACCTCGGTGCCCAACCCGAACGCGCTGGTGGTGGTGGTGTCGCAGTCGGGCGAGACCGCCGACACGCTGGCCGCGCTCAAGCACGCCAAGAGCCTGGGCATGAACCGCACGCTGGCGATCTGCAATGTCGCCACCAGCGCCATGGTGCGCGAGACCACGATGCAGTTCATCACCCGCGCCGGGGTGGAGATCGGGGTGGCGTCGACCAAGGCCTTCACCACGCAGCTGGCGGCGCTGTACCTGCTGGCCAACGCGATCGCCAAGGCGCACGGCCGCCTGTCGGGCGAGCGCGAGCGCGCCGCGATCCGCCGCCTGCGCCACCTGCCGGTGGCGGTGGGCAGCGTGCTGGCGCTGGAGCCGCACATCATCTCGGTCGCCGAGAGCTTCGCGCGCAAGGAAAACGCGCTGTTCCTCGGCCGCGGCCTGCACTATCCGATCGCGCTCGAAGGGGCGCTGAAGCTGAAGGAGATCTCCTACATTCACGCCGAGGCCTACCCGGCGGGGGAACTGAAGCACGGGCCGCTGGCGCTGGTCACCGAGGCGATGCCGGTGGTCACCGTGGCGCCGAACGACGCGCTGCTGGAGAAGCTGAAGAGCAACATGCAGGAGGTGCGGGCGCGCGGCGGGCAGCTGTATGTCTTCGCCGATGCCGACACGCACATCGAGTCGAGCGACGGCGTGCACGTGATCCGCCTGCCGGAGCACTACGGCGACCTGTCGCCGATCCTGCACGTGGTGCCGCTGCAGCTGCTCGCCTATCACACCGCCGTGTCACGCGGGACGGATGTGGACAAGCCAAGAAACCTGGCCAAGAGCGTCACGGTGGAGTGACCGTTTCCCGGC
>Ga0114939_10001601_pt1 | contig 17694 bp, 14 predicted proteins | sample AshMeaCrysSpring_FD_87196 | JGI IMG/M metagenome (GOLD analysis project Ga0114939, IMG submission 87196) | Groundwater microbial communities from Big Spring, Nevada to study Microbial Dark Matter (Phase II) - Ash Meadows Crystal Spring | ecosystem: Environmental > Aquatic > Deep subsurface >...
GACCAGATCGGGCCGGCCATCAATCACGGGCAAACTGTCGATGCGTGGAGCGATGATGTCCGGAGTTGAGGCGGGCAAATTCGTGGCCGAACCTGGCAGTGTCGCTGTTGCCGCGAATCCGGGGGGTGAACCATCTGTCATAGCCGTCGCGGCGACTGTTCCTGTATCATCGACAATAGCCCTGGCCGTTCCCGTACTGGGCGGTAGCTGCAACTCGGATGTTTCCTCAGCGCGTTGCTGGAAAACAAAATAACTGAGCAGACAAGCGCCTAACAACAGAAATAATGCCGCGGCCAGGGCAACGATAAACAGACCTCGTTGCGGCCGTGGTTGTTGCGGTTCCATTCCCGGCCAGGATTGATTCAAATCGGGTGATCCATCGCTCATTATCCCGATACGTTAGCCTTTTTCCATCCGGGCGGCAAGGCAAGGCACTGCATTTGGCCCGCCTTATATGTCGGCATATAATCCTGATCGATGCGCGCACCGCAGAGCCTGCCTCGCCCACTCGCCATCCGTCTTGTTCAGTGGGTGGTTGTCCTGCTGGGTGTCTGGAACTTTGGTCGGGCGGCTGCGCTTTGGCGGCAGTTGGGATGGATTGAAGAGCTGCCGCTCGTACCTGAACCTCGAATTCGTTTAATGATCGCATTCGTCTGGGGATTTTTATTTTTGGCGTCGGCCATGGCCCTGCGATCGGGTCTTCCCCAAACTCGCATACTCCTTCCGTTGCTTCTTGCCGCCTACGGTGTTTATGAATTCGGCATAATCGCCCTCTACTCAACCGAGCGGTCGGCGATTTTGCTCATTTTATCTTATGGACTCATGACGTTGATCGCCAGTTGGGTATTGATTCGACCGGCGGCCAGAGCTTATTTTCAGACAGATTAATTAGAGGAGGATGCCAATTCGCGCAGCCCATGAATCCCAAAATCGAACAACTTCGGGAATTTAAGAAACAGTCACGGCTGGGTGGCGGTGAGGATCGCATCGCGGCTCACAAAGCAAAAGGAAAACTGACCGCGCACGAGCGCATTGAGCTGTTATTGGATAGAGGCTCTTTCCGCGAGGTTGACGCCCTCGTCGTTCACCGCGAAACGAATTTTGGCATGGACAAAAAGAAGATACCCGGCGATAGCGTCGTCACCGGTTGGGGGACCATCGATGGTCGCCTGGTCTACGTCTTCAGCCAGGACTTCACGGTTTTCGGCGGTAGCCTCAGCGGCGTCCATGCCGAGAAGATCTGCAAGATCATGGACATGGCCATGCGCAACGGCGCGCCTATCATCGGCATCAATGATTCCGGTGGGGCGCGCATTCAGGAGGGCGTCGTCAGTTTGGCGGGATATGCGGATGTCTTTCTACGCAATACCTTAGCCTCCGGCGTCATTCCCCAGATCAGCGTGATCATGGGACCATGTGCCGGTGGCGCGGTTTATTCTCCAGCCCTGACAGATTTCATCTTCATGGTCAAGGGCAGCAGCCACATGTTTATTACCGGGCCGGATGTCGTTAAGACTGTCACCGGCCAGGATGTCACCTTTGAGGAATTGGGCGGGGCCATGACCCACAACGCCGTCAGTGGCGTGGCCCACATGGCGGCCGAATCCGAGGAAGATTGCCTGTTCTTGATTCGCGAGTTGATGAGCTATTTGCCATCCAACAACATGGAAGACCCGCCTCTGAAGACTAGCTCCAGCGATGATAGCCTGCGCACCGAGGAAAGCCTCAACGTTTTGGTGCCTGATAATCCCAACAAGCCATATGATATGAAGGACGTCATCCGGCTAATCGTCGATGACGGCCAGTTCTACGAAATTCAGGAACATTACGCCCAAAATATCGTCGTCGGCTTTGCCCGGTTGGGCGGCCACAGCATCGGTATCGTCGCCAACCAGCCGATGGTGTTGGCCGGCGTCCTGGATATCGCTGCGAGCGAGAAAGCGGCCCGTTTTGTCCGCTTCTGTGACTGCTTCAACATCCCGTTGGTCGTCTTCGAAGATGTGCCCGGCTTTTTACCGGGGGTCGACCAGGAGTATGGCGGCATCATTCGCCACGGGGCGAAACTCCTCTATGCTTTTTGCGAGGCGACTGTGCCCAAGTTGACCGTGATCACGCGCAAAGCCTATGGCGGCGCTTATTGCGTCATGAATAGCAAGCACATTCGCGCCGACTTCAATGTCGCCTGGCCGACGGCCGAAATCGCCGTCATGGGACCTGAAGGCGCGGTCAATATTATTTACCGCCGCGAGATCAGCAGCGCTGAAGATCCGGAAAAGAAACGATCCGAGCTGGCGACTGAATATCGCGAGCACTTGGCCAACCCCTATATTGCCGCGCAACGGGGTTACATCGATGACGTGATCGAGCCTAGCGAAACGCGGCCGCGGCTGATAAACGCGCTCAATACTCTGCAAAACAAGCGCGATCAAAACCCGCCCAAGAAACATGGCAATATCCCCTTGTAGGTGGATCGGAGCAGACCATGCACAGGGAAGACGGATTACTCGTTCAACGTTTTGATAAATTGCTCATTGCCAATCGCGGCGAGATCGCCATGCGTATTCTGCGCGCTGCTCATGAGTTGGGCATCCGCACCGTGGCGGTCTATTCCGACGCCGATCGCAATTCGCCCCATGTCCGCTTTGCTGATGAAGCCTATCATATCGGACCGCCGCCGGCCCGTGAAAGCTACCTGGTCATCGAAAAAATCATCGATGTCGCCCGGAGAGCCGGTGCCGGAGCCATTCATCCCGGCTACGGCTTTCTGGCCGAGCGTGAAGCATTTGCCCAGGCCTGTGTCGATGCCGGGATCGTTTTTGTAGGACCGCCGGCCCGAGCTATTGCCGTTATGGGCGATAAGTTGATGGCTCGTTCCACAGTACTGGCGGCGGACGTGCCGGTTGTCCCCGGCACTGAACCGGGCCTGTCGGATGCTGACATGGCGGCGGCGGCGATCAAGATGGGCTTTCCGGTCCTTGTCAAAGCGGCGGCCGGAGGCGGCGGCAAGGGGATGCGGCCGGTACATCGGGCGGAAGACTTGACCGGGGCTTTTGAGTCAGCCCGGCGCGAAGCCAAAGCTGCCTTTGGGGACGACACGGTTTACATCGAAAAGATGATCACTGAGTCTCGCCACATCGAAATCCAATTATTGGCGGATGCCCACGGCAACACGATTTACCTCGGCGAGCGCGAATGTTCGTTGCAGAGACGCCACCAGAAGTTGATTGAAGAAGCGCCATCGTTCGTCGTCGATCCCGATTTGCGCCGGCGAATGGGCGAGGTAGCCGTCGCCGCCGCCCGCGCCGTTGATTATGTCAATGCCGGCACCATTGAATTCCTGGTTGACCGCGACAAGAATTTCTACTTCCTGGAGATGAACACCCGCGTTCAGGTGGAACACCCGGTCACCGAGCTTGTCACCGGGGTTGATATCGTCCAGGAGCAATTGCGTATCGCGCGCGGCCGTCGTTTGCGCCTGCGACAGGAGGATGTCCAGATCAAGGGCTGGGCCATTGAATGTCGCATCAACGCCGAGGATCCTTACAACAACTACCTGCCATCGACAGGGACCATCACTTCCGTCCAATTGCCCAACGGACCAGGCGTGCGGATCGATACCGGCGTGTTTGAGGGTAATGAAATCTCGCCGTACTATGATTCGATGATCAGCAAGTTGATCTGTTATGGGGAGACACGGGCCGAAGCGGTGTTGCGCATGCGCCGGGCCCTGGAAGAGTACCGCATCATGGGGGTCAAAACCAACATCCCCTTCCATCAGCAGATGCTCCAGCGACACCGCTTCATGTCTGGTCAATTCGATACCAAGTTTGTCGAAGAACGTTTCAGCATGGATGAACGCGGTGCGCCTTATGCCCTGGAGGCGGCCTTGTTGGCAACGCTGGCCGCCCACACCCAAACGCAGGAGGCCGCCCAACTCGTCGCGCCGGGAGCGCGAGATACCAGCAACTGGAAATGGTTAAGCCGTTGGGAGCGCTTGCGGCGTTGAATGAGGTCAAAATGAAGTATATCGCCACCGTTAGGGATCAGGAATTCACGATCGATATAGACACAGACGGCCGCATTCAAATAAACGGCGAACCATACGAAGTTGATTACCGCCGCCTACCGTCGGGCGGCGTCACATCCTTGTTAATGAACCATCGCTCCCTGGCGGCCGTAGTTGAAGAACGGATTAATCACTGGGAAGTATTGATCGAGGGCGAACTATACTCTGTCCAGGTTCAGGATGAACGGGCCTATCGCTTGAGCAGGCTTCGCCTGAGCGGATTGGGGGTTGATGGCGAGGCGTCCGTCAGCTCGCCGATGCCGGGCATCATCGTGGCTGTTCGGGTGAGTGAAGGCCAGGCTGTGCGCCAGGGTGATAAAGTTATCATCCTTGAATCGATGAAGATGGAGAACGAGTTGCGCGCCCCGTGCGATGGAATTGTAACCCACATCCATGTGAGCGCTGGAGCCAATGTCGATAAAGACCAGGTCCTGATCGTGATCAGCCAGGATCACGAAACGCAGGGGGAGGAATAAGCCTTGGCGGGTATCATCGATGATTCCGTCGGCTTGACTGCCGGTCAGGACCCTATACCGGCCCTCGCTTCGACCGGCTCTGACCATCTGGAAGTCGAGGTTAAGTTTCTCGTCGATTCGCTGGAAGTGTTGCGCCGTCGTTTGGCGGGGAGTGGCGCGCAATTAATCGCGCCGCGTATCCATGAACAAAATGTTCGTTTCGATACACCGTCGGAATCGTTGTTGAGAAAGTGGCAGCTTCTTCGCCTGCGCCAGGATTCTCGCGTCCGGCTCACCTTTAAAGCGCCGGTCGCCGAAGACCAGCACAGTGAAGCCAAGATCCGCGAAGAAATCGAGGTCACGATTGACGATTTTGACAAGATGGCCACAATTCTCGAACGACTTGGGTTTCAGCCGGTTCAGATGTATGAGAAATTTCGCGAAACCTACCACTGGGATAACGTTGAAATCGTCCTGGATGAAACACCGTTTGGTGATTTTGTCGAACTGGAGGGCAGCGAATCCGCGATTCGGGCTGTCGCTTCCGGGCTGGGGCTGGATTGGTCCCGCCGGATATTGGCCAACTACCTGGCCCTGATGGAACTGGCCCGGCAAACGTTCGATCTACCTTTTCATGATCTAACTTTCGTGAATTTCGAACGCCACCCGGTCTCAATGACCGGATTGTTGCCTGTATGCCTATTATCCGAAACGGAGGAATGGTGAGACCGGAAAGACCCGATCTGTCGGCAGTCTCTCCAACTGTCCGAGCTTATATCGAGTGGTTGGAGATGGAACTGGAGCAGGTGCGGGTGGCGCCGGCCGCGCCGGTTACCAGCCGAACGGCTCCGCCTGTAGCACCGGAAGAGCCGCCGACAACGGTCAATATCCTGACCATCAGCCGCTCGGGTTTAATCAAGCGCACGCCGCGACATCATTACGGTCGCCAACGACGCGGGGGTATGGGGGTCTTTGACCTGGATATTCCCGACGATGACTCTCCTGATTTGCTCGCCCAAGCCGATCTGCAAGACATCCTGATCTTGTTTACCGGTGATGGGCGAGCCTTTCGGTTGCCGGTCAGCAATATCATTGAAGCACCTGTCCGCGCTCGTGGGCAGGCACTGGCCGAATTGATCCCGCTCCGTGGTGGTGAGCGGGTTGTGGCGGCGCTGCCCGAAGGCGGCGGCCAATTCGCCATCTTGTTGAGCCAGCGCGGCTGGGTTCGTCGGGTTCGGTCCGCATACCTCGGAAAAAGCCTTATTCAGGGTACTACTTTTCATGATTTAAAAGAGGGCGGGCCGCTGGTGGCTGCTTGCTGGAGCGGCGGTACAGACGATGTGTTTCTGGTCTCGCGCGAAGGTAAGGGTATCCGTTTTGTGGAAACCCAGATACCAGCTCGCGGCTGTTTGGGGATGCGATTGGAGGTGACTGATAATGGCGTGGCCGTCACCGCCGTCCAACCGGATTCCGGCGTCTTTCTCATCGGGCGGGATGGCGTCGGTACCATTCGATTGCTGGCTGGGTTTGCGGCGAACAAGGCCCCCGGCGCGGCCGGCAAGGTGGCCATCAAGACTGATGACCTCGCGGCGGCGGCGAGGGTTGGGGCGGCTGATGAGATTTTCATCATCTCCCGGCAGTCGAAATTGATACGGTTTGCGGCCGCGGAGATACCGGCCAAGGAAGGTGTTGTCCAGGGTGTGAATTGTATGACCCTGCGAGCTGATGAAGTTGTCGCCGTGGTTGCGACGGGTCACCCGGACCCTATCGCTCCTGGCTTATAGTGCGCTGTCAAGCAAATAATCGAAACCCGTTCGTAGTGGGGCAATTCATCGCCACCTTTGAAGAAGGCGATTGAAATCGCTACTACGAACCAATGAATCTTTTTGTTACCGTGTAATCAGAATTTTGAATTCATTGGCCGTGATCCGGCGAGGATCAGGCCGCGACAATTTATATGGAGAAGAGAATGTTAGATCGAGCCAGAGCGTTGAGTAGCGAGATGATTCGCTTGCGTCGGACCATTCACGCTAACCCCGAAATGAGCTTCCAGGAATTTGAGACGGCCGCCTTAGTCGTCGATACCCTGACCGAGATAGGCGGCTACGAGATTCGTCCCGGTGTCGGCCGGACGGGCGTCGTGGCTGAACTTGGCACCGCCGGCGGACCGATCATCGGTATTCGGGCCGATATGGATGCATTGCCTATTCAGGAGGAGAACGATGTGGCTTATCGCTCTCGAAAACCGGGCGTCATGCATGCCTGCGGCCACGACGCCCATACGGCTATCCTGCTTGGCGTAGCCCATCTGCTGCGCCAGAGCTTCGCCGAGGAGAGCTGGAACGGTCGTGTCCGGCTTCTCTTTCAGCCCTCGGAAGAGAACACGGACGAGCACGGGATTAGCGGCGCGACGGCTATGATCACCGATGAAGCCCTTGACGGGTTGGATGCGGTCATCGCCCTTCATGTTGCCGCCGATCAGCCATCCGGCAACTTTCACTTCCAGGACGGGCCCAGTTTGGCGGCCGTCGATTCCTTTGAAGGCTGGGTTCGGGGCGATGGCGGTCATGGCGCATATCCCCACACCGGTAGCGACCCCCTCTTCATGCTTGGCCCGATTCTAAACGCCTTGTATGCCGTTCCCTCGCGCCGGATCAATCCCTTGCGTCCTTCCGTGCTCAGCTTGGGGCAGGTGTGTGGTGGCACGGCGAGCAATGTCATTCCCAATGAAGTCAAGCTGCAAGGAACCATGCGCTCGTTTGATACGGCCGTGCGCGAGCAACTTTGGCAAGAATTGGAGAAAGCCTTTCGTCTGAGCGAACTCATGGGTGGGAGTTATGAACTGAAAATCATCAAAGGCTACCCACCAATGATCAACGATCCTACAGCCAATCAATGGCTACGATCGGTCACACGCGACATCATCGGCGAAGAAGTTGTTCATGATGTTGAGTTTGGGATGGGCGCGGAAGATTTCGCCTACATGACCCAGAAAGCCAAGGGCGCGATGTTCATGTTGGGGGCGGCGATTCCGGATGGCTTGCCACGACACCACCACACCAGCATTTTTGATATTGATGAAACGGTGCTCGCACCCGGCGCGGCCGTTCTGGCTGAAACCGCTAGACGCTTTCTCACCGGCGCACTATGACTGAAAGGCCATGTAGCATGCCGAGGATAAAACTTAACGTTACCCATCTGGATTTATGTCGTGTTTACACCATTCCGGTGCATTCATATCTTTGGGCTGATAGAATAAAATAATCCTTGGGTGTCATGCCGATTATCCGTGCATGCTGAACCAATCTCATTTGATCCTTAACCAAGAGATTCACCACGATGTATGCAATCCGTTCCTTCTTCAGGTATTTGATCCGTTTCTTGTTGGCCTGGTTAGTTGCCACCGCCTCATTAATCGTCACCGATTGGCTGCTGCGGGGTATATCCATTAACCCCACCGAGGGATATCCGGCATGGGCGGTCGCAGCAGCTACCGCCTTTGTTCTGGCGCTGGTTAACCTGTTCATCCGGCCGCTGATTTTGCTGTTGGCTGTGCCGTTGGGCTTTATCGCCGTTTTTGTCGTCGGCTTTTTTGTCAACGCGATCATGTTGCGCCTCACCGCCAACCTGCTCAGCCCTGCCTTCGTGGTAGACGGCTGGATACCGGCCATAATCGGCGGTATCGTTTTGGCCGTCGTCATCACGATCATCAGTGCCCTGCTAGGGTTCGAAGATACCGGTGCATTCTACGAAGGCCTCATCGAGCGTCGTCTTGCACGGCAACGTGGAGACTCGTCCTCGGATAACACAACCGGGCTGGTTATGCTGGAGATCGACGGCCTGAGCTACCACCACATCCGCAAAGCCCTCGATGAAGGCTACATGCCCAATGTCAAGCGAATGCTCGAAAGGGATGGCTACGTTTTGTCTCATACGGACTGTGGCTTGCCCTCGCAAACTTCAGCCTGCCAGACCGGCATTCTTTTTGGCGACAACTATGACATTCCCGCTTTTCGTTGGTACGACAAGACTCAAGACAAGCTCTTTGTTTCCGGCAACGACGCCGCCGAGATCAATGCTCGTTATGCCAAGGGGCAGGGTCTTTTGCGTGGTGGGGCCAGTGTCAACAACATGATGAACGGCGATGCCCGTATTTCTCTACTAACGGCATCGGATTTGCGCGGCGGCAGCCCGGAAGAGAAACGCGCCCGCGCCCAGGACATCTACCTGCTTTTGATTAATCCAAACTTTTTCATGCGCGTCCTCGGCTTGTTCATCGGTGAAGCGATTCTGGAGGTATACCAATACACGCGCGATGTCCTGGCGGACACTCAACCGCGCCTTAATCGCCTGCACAAAGCATACCCCTTTGTCCGTGCGGCAACGACCGTCTTCATGCGCGAGGTATCGGGTTTTTTGACCGTCATGCAAATTGCTCGCGGCGAACCGGCCATGTATACCACCTGGCCCGGCTATGATGAAGTTGCTCATCATTCCGGCCCCTGGTCGAAGTACGCCTTCAGCACATTGCGCGGTTTCGATCGTTTCATCGGTATCGTGAATGAGTTCATTGACACCAAAGCGCCGCGGCCGTACGAGTTCTTTCTACTTTCCGACCACGGCCAATCCTTTGGTCCAACGTTCCTGATGCGTTACGGTTATACGCTGAAGGAGTTCATCGAGCGCCACATGCCGGAGGGCACAGTCATCGTCCAGACGCTCGGCGGCGATGATGGTTCTATCTCGATGGCTTCCACGGCGGCCGAACTGGGAAACGTTCAGGCGCATGGGATGGGTGGCACCTTTGGCAAAGCTACCGCCAAGCAGATGCAGAAGGCCGCTGAGGGCACGACAAAGGCGTCAGAAGATGACGTGGCAGCGGCCGTGGTAAAAGCCGCCGACGTGACCTTCTGTGGCAGCGGCAACTTGGGCCAGGTTTATTTTCACGCCTTTGATCATCGAACAACGCTCACAGAATTGAATACCGCTTTTCCCGGTATGGTCGACGCCGTGATCGGCCATGAAGGTGTGGGCATCGTCGTTGCCCTCAACGATGATGGTCAACCTATCGTATACGGTAAGACCGGTACCCGTAATCTCCACACCGGCGAAATCGTCGGCGAGGATCCCCTCCGACCCTATGGCGATGTCGAGAAGCGCGCCTGGCAGTTGCGTCGCATCGCCGATTTTCCCAGCGGGGGCGATCTGACTATCGTCAGCACGGTTTATCCGGACGGTACCGTGGCCGCTCTGGAGGAGTTGATCGGCAACCATGGTGGTATGGGCGGCGAGCAAACCGATTCGTTCTTGCTCCATCCGGGTGATATGGAAGTTCCGCCGACTCGAAGTTCCACCGACATCTTCGCGCTGTTGAATGCTCGCCGCGGCCGTCCGGCGCCTACTAGGAAGGTCGAAGAAGCAACCAGGGCGCGCGACGACTGGTCAGTGGGCAATCTGATCGCCGGGCTTAAGCAAGTTGGTGACTGGTTTGAGCTGGCTGTACAAAGTCTTATCCTGGATCGGACGGCTTACCGAGCCATCGCCGATTTTGGCCGGATGACCGGCCCGGCACTTTTGCTCAGCCTACTCGGTGTTTTCATCAATGCTTTCATGGGCTGGCGAACCACGTCTGCCGAGGTTGGCCAATTGATGCTCGAATTCCTGGCCGGCTATGGCATCTGGTGGATTCTTGTCTTGATCGTTCACAGCGCGGCACATGTCTTACGGGGTAAGGCACAATTCACCCAGACGTTTCGAGTGATGGGTTTCGTGCAAACGGTGAACATCCTCCATATCTTTGGTTTTATCCAGCCATTTGCCGGGTTGATAACCGTGGCGACCACCTTACTGGGTTTGGTTGCCAACTGGCTGGCTGTAGCCGAAGCGCACCGGTTGCGAGGCTGGCGAACCCTTGTCTTGCCGATTCTTTACGCCTTCATATTCAGTGCCGGGTTCATCGCTGTCGTCGGCCTTCTTCGCGGCCTTGGGTTCGCCTTGGAGTCGATAGGCGCGCGCTTTGGGATCATCCCGTAGGGAATTGACCGGTAAAATTACGTAAAAAATATCTCTTCTGCGTGCTGCAGGTACAAATGTTCTATAGCAATTGCATTTATAGTTATGTATACTGTTAGCACTTGATGAGAAAAGAAGTAGGGTGCCTTGCGCCTGAATTGCATCCCAGTTGAGCCGGCAGGAATTGTGAAAGGCCATCTACTTCGCAATAAGAACTGGTTAGTTACATGGAGGTAAAGATGTCTTCACTTTTGTCGAAGCCGCGGGTTCTTTTGGCCGGGCATTACCGGTATCTGTTTATGGCGCTTTTGATCCTTGGAATGGTGCTTATTGCTGGAGTCAGCCCGGCTCGTGCCCAAACCATTCCGACTTTCACCGTCACGAATGTCGTGCCCGATCAAACCGTGACCATTCAGACACAGAATTTCCCGCCCAACCAGAACTTCGTTGTCACGATGGGTCCATTCGGGACGCAGGGAATTGGCGGCATCGTCGTTGCCACGACGAATTCGGGCGTTGGCGGCACCTTCTCGGCCACTTACAATATCCCGGCCGAGTTGAAAGGGTCGTATGCCATCGCCATCCGCATGCAGACGACTCATACCTACCCCTACTTTGCCTACAATTGGTTCTACAACAATACGACCGGCACTGGAGGCCAGCCACCACAGCCAGTTCCCCCGAACTACACCGGCATCCCGACCTTCACGGTCTGCAGCGTCGTCCGCGATCAGACCGTCACGATTAAAACCAATAACATGCCGCCTAACCACACCTTTACTGTGACGATGGGACCATTCGGCACACAGGGTGTCAATGGCATCGTCGTCGGTACATTGAACTCCGGCGCGGGTGGCCAGTTGACCGCGTCATTCAATATCCCTCAACAATTAGCCGGCTCCTACCGCATCGCCATCAGATTGCAGGGTAATCCGTGGTTTGCCTACAACTGGTTCTATAACAATACGGCGACAGTCTGCTGACGTCGTCGGTGAGCGAATTTTTCTCAGGTCTTCCTCGCTGTGGGTGGGGAAGACCTTTTTGTTGGCAGTTTTAGCCGGTATGAAGGGATTCGCCTCACATCCGCGTTCGTGATACAAACAAGTCGTTAAACATACGGAGCATCCTTGTGCTTGTGGGTCTTCTAAAATCCATGCGGCCGCGACAGTGGTCAAAAAACGCCTTTGTCTTTGTCGCTCTCTTCTTCGACCGCAAGATATTAGATCCGGCCAGTGTGGTCGCCGCGCTCATTGCCTTTGTCCTGCTCTGCATGATGTCGAGCGCGGTCTATCTCATGAATGACTTGGTCGACATCGAGAACGACCGTCTGCACCCGACTAAGAAAAACCGCCCTCTGCCCGCCGGTGAGCTAAGTCCTCTCGTCGCCGGGGTTGCCGCCGCCATACTGGCGTTGTCCAGCCTGATCATCGGTTATTTTGTTTCCGTCGAACTGGCTTTTATCCTGTTACTTTACTTGCTGTCACAGATCGCCTACACGTTTTGGCTGAAACATGTTGTCCTGCTCGATGTATTGATTGTGGCCGCCGGTTTTATCCTGCGGATAGCCGCCGGTGTAGTGATTATCGAGGTCGAACGTTTCTCGCCCTGGCTCTATGTTTTTGGCGGCTTCCTGGCCCTATTCATGGCTCTCGGCAAACGGCGGCATGAACTGGCTCTTCTGGGGAACAATGCGGCGAACCACCGGTCGATCCTGGAAGATTATAATCTCGACTTAATCGACCGGTTGCAGGGTATAGTGACCACCAGCGCAGTTGTCGCCTACAGCCTCTATACCTTCTTGGCTGAGGGTTTACCCGAAAACCACGCCATGATGTTGACGATCCCTTTCGTCCTCTACGGTATCTTCCGCTATCTTTATATGATCCACGTTCGCGGTGAAGGGGGCGCGCCGGAGGAGATCCTGCTTCGCGATCGATCTTTGCAGGTTGATCTTCTCCTGTATGGCATCATGGTATTCGTGGCCCTCTACGTGTTGTGATGAGGCTGGACGGCATGCATAAGATGGTTGAGGCGACAGCTCCCGGAAAGGTCATCTTGTTTGGCGAACACGCGGTCGTCTACGGTCGCCCGGCTATCGCCGCGCCGGTCACCCGGTTACGCGCCAGTGCAGTCATTGAATCATCCGGCGATGCGGATGTCTTGCTAATCGCTCCCGATTTGGGCGTGCGCGGACGCTTATCAGAGGCTGAACCCGGCGATCCACTGGCCGCAACCCTTCATCTCTCGCAGAGCCGGCTGGCTATCCCGAAATTAGGCGGGTTTTCGCTCACCGTCACCAGCGATATTCCGATCGCCGGTGGTCTCGGCAGCGGAGCGGCGATTTCCGTAGCTGTCATTCGGGCCTTCCTGGCTTATTACGATTTAGCCGCTACAACCGGCCGCGATCAGATTTCAGCCCTGGCCTACGAGGTCGAACGGCTCCATCATGGCACGCCGAGTGGTATCGATAATACCGTTGTAGCCTATGAACAAATGGTTTACTTCAAGCGGCAAGAACCGCTTGATCGAATTGAAGTCTTTTCGCCGCCCCGGCCGTTGCGCCTGGCGGTGGGCGATACCGGCCTCCGCAGCGCGACGAGGGACGTGGTGGGTGACGTTCGGAGTCAATGGCTCGGCGACCGTACCCGATTTGAGCAGATCTTTGACGCCTGCGGGCAGATCGCGGAGGCGGGCCGGGGGGCAATTGCCGCCGGTGATTTGGCGGCGGTCGGCCGGCTCATGAACGAAAACCATGAATGGTTGGTGGAAATGACCGTTTCAAATCCCAGGCTCGATCAACTGGTTGAGGCGGCGCGCCGGGCTGGGGCTTTGGGAGCGAAGTTGAGCGGCGCGGGGCGCGGCGGCAACATGATCGCGCTTATCGAGGCTGAGACCCAGGCGACCGTTACCGAGGCGCTCCTTGCCGCCGGGGCGGTAAGGGTGTGGGTCAGCGACGTCGGCTAACAAAGATTGGGATAGACCCTGCTTTTAAGATAAGATTAATGACTGATCAAATTTTTGGATCGATCAGGAAAAAGAAAAACCGGCCCATTGGACCGGCTTTGTTAATTAGAAGGCGGGTAGTTGCCCGAATAATGATAAGAAAACCCGGATGAAGGGGATGAAATGAGCAGACTAAGCTTTGGCCATCGTCTTGAGACAGCGCGTGCAGACATAGATGCGCACCCGACGGCCGCCCTCATAAATGGTCGTGCGCTGGATATTCGGCAAAAATTGCCGTTTTGTCTTTCGCTGCGAGAAGCTTACGTTTTGACCGCTCATCGGCCCCTTGCCACACACTTCACATTTAGCCATAATTTCACCTTATTCGACGGTTACCCGGTCGGAGTCCAAATGAAAGGTGACCAGCTGGTCACCCTGTTTATTTAGTAAGTTATCGAACAGCCCTTTATTATAGACGACAGAGGTGATAATTGCAAGCCTGATCGGGAAGGGTGTGCGGTAGTATTGTTGATGACAGAACGTTTGCGGCGGGTGGTCAAATCACCCCACAAACATCAACAGGTAGGATGCCCACCTTCAGGGAAGTAGGAGCGGATAGGATTATGCCAATGAAAGAGGATTCCAAGGGAAGAATCGATATCTCTTCCGCCACAGTCGCCACCATCACGAACCAGGCCGTAAATCAGTGCTACGGAGTCGTAGGTATGGCGAGCAAAAATCTTGTTAACGGCATTGCTCAGCTTTTATCACGCGACAACCGCCGGGGTGTTGAGGTCAGAGTCGATGGCGATCAAATCTCGATCGACGTTTATGTCATCGTTGAATACGGCGTACGCATCCGCGCCGTTGCCGAAAGCATTCAACATACCGTGAAATTTCACGTTGAAAAATCCTTGGGCTTGCCTGTGCACGCAGTGAACGTTTTTGTGCAAGGACTGCGCTTGAGCGATAACCATTAGAATTAGGCACTTGTGGAGGAATAGAAAACATTGTCAACTGCACAGGACAAAAAGCCAGCCCCACCGCTGGCCAGTGGCAAATGGCTACATTGCAATGGCCAGCAGTTGCGGAAAATGGCCAAAGCTGGTCTCGTCTGGCTAGAAAAAAACCGGGCGCACGTTAATGCTCTCAATGTGTTTCCCGTACCGGATGGCGATACCGGCACCAATATGCTTCTAACGATGCAGTCAGCCTATAACCGCATTGAGAAGCTTGATGACTTGCACGTTGGCCGGGTCGCCGGACAGTTGGCCCAGGGCGCACTGATGGGCGCGCGCGGCAACTCCGGCGTGATCCTCAGCCAGATTTGGCGCGGTTTAGCCGGGAGTTTGGCCAACAAAGAAGTCTTTGGCGCCAGCGATCTCGCCCTGGCACTCCAGAGCGCCGCCGATACCGCTTATAAAGGCGTGATGCGCCCGGTCGAAGGAACGATTTTGACCGTTATTCGCGAGGGAGCGGCCGAAGCCAACGACGCGGCCCGGAAAAGCGACGATCTGCGATTTCTGCTTGAGCGGGTGCTCGAGCGCTGCCAGCAGACATTGGAGCGTACACCAGAACTACTGCCGATATTAAAACAGGCCGGCGTGGTCGATTCAGGAGGACAGGGGTTAGTTTTTATCCTTGAAGGCATGCTGCGTTATACACACGGTGAACTATCATTGAACGGCAACGGTCCGGCGGCTATTCCCATTGCCGCCGCGCCGGAATCGCCTCTCATTTTAACTGGACCTGAACCGGCTCAGGCTCGGGTTGTGCCGGAAGGGGGTGAACTCGAGAATCCCTATGACGTCCAGTTCATCCTATTTGGTCACAACCTGAATGTAGTCGAAATTCGCAGCGCGATCGACGCGATGGGCGATTCAACCGTCGTTGTGGGTGATGAGAATACGATCAAGGTTCATGTGCATGTCAAGGACCCTGGTCAGCCTATCAGCTATGGGATTAAGCTGGGTCAGGTCACGGATGTAGTCGTGGAGAACATGCAGGAACAGATGGAAGAACTGGTTGTCAAAAAAGAAGGACCATCAGCCCAGCAACAGGTACCACCTCTACCGGTTTCGACCATCGCTCCCGGGCAGATAGGCGTGGTAGCCGTTGCCTCCGGGGCAGGTTTGGCGACTGTGTTCCAGAGCCTGGGTGTAGCTTACGTGGTGAATGGCGGACAGACCAATAACCCCAGCACGGAAGAGATCCTCCAGGCCATCGATCAACTGCCGACTGATAAAGTTCTTATTTTGCCGAACAACAAGAACATCTTCCTGGCCGCCGAGGCGGCTCGTGACCTGAGTCCCAAGGAAGTGGTGGTGATCCCCACCCGGTCAGTCCCTCAGGGAATTTCGGCCCTGATGGCCATGAAACCCACCGGTGAATTGCAAACCAATGCCGAGGCGATGCAGCGGATGCTGTCAATGGTCAAAACCGGGGAGATGACACGGGCTACCCGTTCGGTAGAGCTTAATGGTGTGGCCGTCAAAGAAGGTGCCATCATTGGCCTGGTCGACGGAACATTGTGCAGCTCCGGCTCCGAAGAGGTTGCTGTCCTCGACGATATGCTGCCGCGTTTAGTGACGGAAGATTGCGGTATTGTCACTATTTATTATGGCCAGGACGCGAGCGAGGACAGCGCCATCCGTCTGGCCGAGCGAATCCGGACGCGGTACCCGGAGATGGAGATCGAGATCGTTAATGGCGGACAGCCACATTATTACTACATCTTCGGTGCGGAATAGCGCCGTGGAAATTGACCGCTCGCCGGTTGAGACAAGGTATCTACCGCCCATAAACGGCGAGCAGGATTAACTATGGATCGCGCACTCAAACGACTCGAACGCGTGCTCGAGCTCGAAAAACAACAAGGCTACCAGAACAAGGCGGTCGTTGGCGGCATCCGCCAGTTTGCCGTGTTCTGGGTCAGCCAGGCCACCGAAGAAGCGACGGAAGAATCCGATCTGGCTTTGGCCGAGCAAGTATCCGAAATATTGATTGACTATAATCGACTGCCGGGTGTTGAAGCGCGGGCGAAAGCCATCGACCAGCTTTTAACCAGCATCGAACGGCGTCAGGCTCGCCTGGGCAGCGGAACGCCAATGCCGCCCGTCAGTCAGGAACCTCGACCCAAATCCCCGGCCGCCCAACCGGTTGCTCTTCCATCAACGCCTCCCGAAAAACCTCGTAAACCTCGCCCGGATCAAAAACCTCTGGAAACGCATCCGGAGGTTGCCGAGCAAAAAGGACCAGAGGTCGTCAACGAGGCCGAGGAGCAATTAAGCCAGGATGAAGATGAACGCCCGCCGGAGATTGAGCTGGTACCAGATGCGGCCGAGGAACCGGAGATCGCCCCGGTTGAACCGGACGTTGCCGGACTCTCTCGTTCAGTCTCAACCCTGAAAGGGGTCGGACCCAAGATCGCCGAAAAAATAAACAAGCTTGGCGCGGAGACGATCTGGGAATTGCTTTATTTATTTCCTCGCCGCTACGACGATTACACACTCCTTAAACCGATCAGCAAACTCACCTATGGCGAGCAAGTGACGATTATCGGTACTATCTGGGAAACACGCTCCCGCCGTACCCGCACAAACCAGACGATCGTCGAATCGATTGTCAGTGATGGTACCGGTACCATACAAGCTACGTGGTTCAACCAGCCTTGGCTGCTGAATCAACTGCCGGCGGGGATGAAGATCGTTCTGAGTGGCAAGGTCGATCTGTTTCTCGGCCGATTGGTTTTTAACTCACCGGAGTGGGAAGCGCTGGAACTAGAACCACTTCGTACCCGGCGTATCGTGCCTGTATACCCGTTGACGGAAGGATTGAACGCCGGCAAGATGCGCGAGATCGTGAGCCGGACGGTGAAAGAATGGAGCCCACGCGTGCCCGATCCCTTGCCGGCTGAGTTGCGCCAACGGCGACGCCTCTACTCGCTCGCCTACGCGCTGCAGCAAATGCACTTTCCCGACAGCCATGAAGCATTACGACTGGCCCGCCAGCGCTTGGCCTTTGATGAACTTCTCTTTTTACAATTGGGAGTTCAGCGCCAGCGTCGCGAATGGCAGTCACATCCGGGTATACCCCTGGCAGTTGATTCAGATCAAATGGATGCCTATTTTAACGCCTTACCATTTGATCTGACCAGCGCTCAACAACGGGTTATCGAGGAACTTCGCGTTGATTTGTTACAAGACCAGCCCATGAACC
>Ga0114939_10001603_pt1 | contig 17648 bp, 13 predicted proteins | sample AshMeaCrysSpring_FD_87196 | JGI IMG/M metagenome (GOLD analysis project Ga0114939, IMG submission 87196) | Groundwater microbial communities from Big Spring, Nevada to study Microbial Dark Matter (Phase II) - Ash Meadows Crystal Spring | ecosystem: Environmental > Aquatic > Deep subsurface >...
AACAGTTATGCTGAAGTTTACAGAGATTAAGTTATTACGGATGCAGTGAAATCTATCGACATCTTGATTTATGGTCAGTTTAAATTGCTACAATCCGTCAAGCAGATAACAAACAATATATGGATACGGCTGTTAAGACTGTGTCAATGAATCCTGAACATCTCCAAAACCTGCGTGAGCTAGCTCGTGATGATGCCGCTTTTGAACGGCTACGAGAAATTTTATTAGCCAACCAAACCAATGACCAGCAAGCTGAGACACCAATTTGGTTCCAAGCATCCTTGTTAGACCGTCTGGGGAGTGCAATAATTGCCACAGATGTCAAGGGGAATATCATCTATTGGAATCCTTGTGCTGAAAACCTTTATCAGTGGCAAGCCAAGGATGTGATTGGCAAAAACATTCTCGACCTACTAGTACCCAGAGCCTATCGCAAATCAGCTAGGCAATTATTGCTGAATATAGCTAATACAGGTATAGAATATAGAGAAATTATCCTGCGTCGCCAAGATAAAACTAAGTTTTTAGCAGCAATCACCAATTCATCCATCATAGATGTTAAGGGAAATATTACGGGATTTGTCACCCTATCTGTAGATGTTAGCGAACGGCAGCCATCCCTACAAAAACTCATAGAAAGAAATGAAGATAAATGGCGGACACTAATTCATAATAGTTCCGATATTATCAGCGTGATTCACCCAGAGGGCAATGTACGCTATGTCAGCCCCTCCATAGAAAAAATATTGGGTTATCAACCAGAGGAAATCATTGGCAAAAATGTCTTGGATACCATCCATCCGGAAGATATTAAAAAATTTGTCCAAACATTAAATTATGTAAGTGAAAATCCCGCTGCTACTGCATCTATAGAATATCGCTGTCGCCAGCAAGATGGTTCCTGGTGTGTTTTAGAATCAACGGTGAGAAATCTTGTAGATAACCCATCTGTAGCAGGAATTGTTGCCCATTCCCGTGATATCACTGAACGCAAGCAGATGGAAGAAGCCCAGCGACAAAGTGAAGAACGCTTACGCTTGGTGATTCAGAATATGCCTGTAATGATGTATGCCTTTGATACCTATGGCAATATTATTGTTTGGAACCGCGAATGTGAAAGAGTTACCGGCTACAGCGCGACGGAAATTGTTGGGAATCCCGAAGGGCTACAATTGCTCTACCCACACCCTCGCTCACGCCAAGATTTAACCCAGCAATGTCAAGCGCAAGGGGAAGAACAACTTAACTGTCAGTGGGAAATTACTTGTAAAGATGGCACCCACAAAACAATAGAGTGGTTTGATATATCACAGCAATTTCCGATTCCTGGTTGGGCTATGTGGGCTATAGGTATCGATATTACCCATCGTCAACAAGCCGAAAGAGAAATCCGCTCCTCATACCTGAAACAACAGCTAGTTAGTGCCATAGGGGGTCGGATTCGCGAATCTTTGCAATTAGATGCTATTCTCAACACCACAGTTAACGAAGTCCGGCAGTTTTTAGGTTGCGATCGCGTGTTAATCTATCGCTACCAATCTGACGGTAGTGGGATGGTGCTAGTGGAATCAGTAACCCACGCTCAGTCCCCGCTAACTCCTAATATTGCTGATCCCAGCTTTGGTGAATTGAGCATGGCACAATACCAACAAGGACATATTTGTGCTATCGATAATATCGCCACTGCTAACCTAGATGAGGCACAAATCAATTTGCTCACCGAGTTGAATGTTCAAGCTCAGTTAGTAGTCCCCATCTACCAAGCAACCACAGCAAAGGTAACAGCAGAGTCTCCCCAAAAAGAACCATCAGCACAAAATCATCATCACTCTGGTGAGAAAACCAATGTCTGGGGATTGCTAATTGCCCATGAATGTACCGCACCCCGACAGTGGCAGCAGTTTGAAATTGATTTGCTGTCTGCTTTATCATCTCATGTCGCGATCGCCATTCAAAAAGCTCAACTTTACAAGCAAGTTAACGAACTTAACATCGACCTAGAACATCAAGTCCAAGAACGCACCCAACAACTGCAACAGAAAGTGCAGCAATTGGAACATTTAAACAAACTCAAAGACGAATTTCTCAGCACTGTATCCCACGAACTCCGGACTCCTCTAGCAAATATGAAAATGGCAATCCAAATGCTAAAAGTTTCCCCCAGTCTGGAACGGGGTCAGCGCTATTTGGATATTTTGCAAACTGAGTGTAACCGAGAAACAGATTTAATCAATGATTTACTCGATTTACAGCGTTTAGAGGCTTCTTCCTATCCCCTAGCGTTGAACGATGAACTCCATCTACCTACTTGGATACCTGAGATTATTGACCCCTTTGTGAGTCGCTTCCAGCAACGCCAGCAGAATTTTCATTTACACCTTGCCCCTAATCTCTCTACACTGGTTTCCGATGCTGCTGGCTTAGCTAGAATGGCAGCCGAATTACTGAATAATGCCTGTAAATATACGGCAAGCGGTGGTGATATTAGTTGCAAAGTAGATACAACTGATAACTTTGTTACCTTTGCCGTCAGCAATCAAGCAGAAATACCCCCACAAGCTTTGTCACGGATTTTTGACAAATTTTATCGCGTTCCCGGTGCCGACCCTTGGAAACAAGGTGGTACGGGACTGGGATTAGCCTTGGTTAAAAAGCTGGTACAGCAGTTGGGGGGAAGTATCGAAGTCGAAAGCACCAACGGCTGGACGACTTTTACTGTGCAGTTACCATATTAGGGAATGGGTAATGGGGATTAATTTCTCCCCATTCCCTATTCCCTATTCCCTATTCCCTATTCTGTCGTTCCTTGAGTTTCAACAAAATTTCGGCGTGGACTTCGCGGGTGATGGGGTAAAAATAGGTCAAAAATAAACCTGCAATTAGAGACAGAGTTGGTAGAGGACCTACAGCTATCCGGATTGCTAGTAGTGCAGAGTCTGGTTGTAAGGGAAGGGCTTGTCCTTGAGTAGCTGCTTTAAAACCTGATGCTTCTAATGCTATTCCTACCAAAAATAACCCCAAAGCCAGACCGAATTTTTGCAGCAATACCATAAAACCATAAAACAGCCCTTCTCTGCGGTGTCCGGTGTTGAGTTCGTCGAGTTCAATCACGTCTGGAATCATCGACCAAGGAACCAGATAAGCCACAGAAACACCAACTCCTGCCATCACGGCTAACAAATACATTAAACTAACTTGACCGGGTTGCAAGAAAAACAGTCCCGCTTGGGCTATGATCCATAAACTCATCCCCATAAAATAAACAGCTTTTTTCCCGACTCGCTGGCTTAAGTTACTCCAGAAAAACAGCATTAACAGCGCAGTTCCTTGGACACCAATCATGACTGTGGGTACATCAGATTCCTTCAGCCGCATACAGTTGACTACAAAGTAGGGAATAATGCTGGCTGTTATCTGGACGGCTAACCAGGAAAATAGATATATGCCGATGACATATAAAAAAGGTCGGTTGTTAAAGGCGATTTTGAACTGTTCCAGGATGGGAGTCGATTCTGATTGTTCCTGCTGAGTATGTCTAGCTTCAAAAGCAAGGACGCGATCGCGCGTCCCAAACACGCAAGCATACAATGCTAAGACGGAAATCACAGCACAGATAGCCGCCAGTAATACATACTGTAATTCCCGGTTAGGTATCTTCTCAAAAATAACTTTCGCCAACAACAGCGACAGAATACTCCCACCAATGGAAAAGGCAAAACGGAAGCTGTTAAGCTGGGTGCGTTCGTCATAATCCTGAGTTAATTCCGGTGTCATTGCCGTGTAGGGTAAATTGACGACCGTATAAAACACCTGGGATATGACTCCAATCCCCACATAGTACCAAAACAAAGGCCAAATATTGTCATTGGCTTGGGCGCTAAATTGTGGTACAATCCACTGCAAGAAAAAGAATAATCCAAAGGGAATTGCTCCATATAACAGCCAAGGAAGTCTCCGTCCCCAGCGCCGTGATTTGGTTTTGTCGGTTAGCACCCCGACCATTGGATCATTCACCGCATCCCAAATCTTACCAATCATCAAAATACTACCAGCCAAACCCGGCGGGATACCAGCGACGTTGGTAAAAAACACCAAGAGAAAAAATATGGAAATATTTGCCGTAATCGCTGGTCCCAAATCCCCAGCACCAAAGGCTAGTTTGGTTTTCCAGTCGAGAGGTGTCTGTTCGGGATAGATATCAGGTGAAGAATTGCTCATATTGTGTTGCAAAATACTAGAAATAATTGCTCTGTGACTCAGTATTAGTCAAAATCACATCCCCCATGCCAGACCTTTACGTTACTTGGCCGGAATACCATCAAAACATCGAAAAACTGGCGGTGCAAATTTACCAATCCGGGTGGGAATTTAACCAGATTCTCTGCCTTGCTAGAGGTGGACTCAGGGTAGGTGATATCCTCTCTAGGATCTACAATCTGCCGCTAGCGATTTTAGCAACATCTTCCTACACTGGTCCGGGAAAGCAAGAACGAGGTAATTTAACCGTTTCTCGCCATATCACTATGACCACCCCGGAATTAGGTTCACACATTCTGCTTGTCGATGACTTAGTGGATTCTGGTGTCACCCTACAGCAGACGATTCCCTGGCTGAAAATCAACACGGATTCCCCTCCCAGAGAAATTCGCACGGCGGTAATTTGGTATAAAGCTTGTTCTGTGATTAAACCCGATTACTACGTTGATTATCTGCCGGATAATCCCTGGATTCACCAACCGTTTGAACCCTACGAGATGATGAACCCAGAGGACTTAGTAACCAGGTATTGTCAAACTACCCTCAACTTATAAGAGCTATAGTCCACACAATCTAGGCTGGGTAAGACTTTGCCCACCCTAGACGTTGATTTTGCTTTTCCTAACATCTGTGAGATATCAGATGATAATTTTCTATTGCTTTTTTTTAATATTTTATTTACAATTCACTTAAATCTAATTAGATATTAGTCTAACTAACTCAGTAGCAGATAACTGTTGCAGTCTCCTTCTGAGCTAATATTCCCGTTACCAGGGAATATTACTGTCTTTTTTTACACTGCATCACAGGTCGCGGAGGTTTAGGTATTTGCCATGTTAAGCAGAAAACTTAGAAAATCACGACAACAGATGGTTATTCGGCATGGGGTATCAGTTGCAGAAGCCGCAAAATTTTTACAAGTAGACCACAGTACTATCTACATGGCTATGCAAAAAGGACAAATTCCGATCACCAGAAGAAATGGTCGGACTACCATCAGTCACGGAGCTTTAATGGACTACCGAGCTAGAAAACGCCCTCGACTGTCTAGTTGGGATTAGTACTAACCTCCATACCGAATAATTCGTAGTTTGTTATTCGTCATTAATAAATTAAGAGCCTAGGTCTCGCCTGAATTTATGTTTTTATTATCACAGGCATTGACTTTTTGGGTAATTATTAGCTGTTAAAAATTATTAACTACGAATTATCTTCAGGGAGGTAGACTATTGATATATTTTACACAGGCAATTTCTGAATTCCTGTCTCGGAGATTCCCTAAGTGGGGAGATTGTCAATTTAGATTTGACCCACAAACAAACACTATTTATGTGAAGTGTCACAATTCCTGTCGCAGAACAGTAATAATTAACGATGCTCAAGCCATTGCTGAGTTAGATATTGGCATTGAGAACTTTGTGGTGGTACATCCTGATTATCCTGATCTGACTATTCAACACACCCCTGGTGAGTTACTTTGAGGGGATTATTCTATCAAGCAATTGAGGTCTAGCATCTGATTTCTAGACCTTTGAAGTGTTATTTACCTATTGCAATCGCACTAACTAATTGACATTATTTTCAGCTTCAGGTTGAGCGCTTCACCTTATGAATCCAACCTTGACTGAGACTCAACACCTGGGAATAAGGTAAATCTGTATCTAGCACCAAATCGAACACAAACGGCTTAACCCAACTAGGAAACCATCGATGGAATAACCTTTTTACTATCGTTCGCAAGAGAAACTCGACCACTAACCACTTCTGCCGTGGGAATGTATAATCAGATAACTCCCGCAGAGCATGAGCTTCGGGGACTCGCTGCTGAGAAAACTTGGGTAAAACTTGACTCCAGTCATCTCCATACTGCTCTAACAACTGCCCCAAAATCAGCACATCTTCTAAGGAAGAATTACACCCCTGTCCAATCGAGGGAGACACCGCATGAGCTGCATCACCAATCAGTAACACACTATCACCTTCATGAAAGCGATCGCAGCGTACCGTTAACACCCTCGCTACGGGACGCTTCAGCAAGGACTCTGCCTCCTGAAGTGACATTAACTGACCAAAGAGTGGGAAATTTTCCTGAAAAAATGCTTTAACATCTTCCTGAGTGGATAACCCTTCTAGGGGATTATTCTCAGCATCAAAAATAATTACTCCATGCAACTGGTCTCCGGGTTGGGGAACCATCAGCATCCGAGCTTGGTTATTTAAATTCCAGGCATGGATTTTATTTGGTTCTAACTCCACTCCAGCACTGGGATTGAACCGACTTAAATACACCGATTTATAGGCATCGGGAACATAGTTTTGCGAACATACCAAGCCAGTATTTTCGACTAAATACTCTCGAATTTGCGATCGCGCTCCATCAGCACCCACCAGTAGATCGTACCCAGCAGTAAAGGTCTGTCCCTCCTTTGATTTCAACGTCACGGTTTTAGCTGTTCCATCCACCGCTGTTAATTCACAGTTGAAATGTACCTTAACCTGATTCGGACTATAGGTTTCAGTTAATTGCTTGAGTAGAATCGAAACCAGACGATTGCGGTCAATAGTTAGAACCGGATTTTTGCGAGGAAGCTGTCGGACTTTACCCTTTTTGCCATACATAATTGTCCCTTCACAGAACACACTGTGAGCGGCGATCGCTTCCTCTAACCCCACAATTTCTCGAATGGCTTTTCTACCCCGTTTCTGAAGCGATATCGGAAATGTGCGGTCACTAGAAACATCAGTTAAGCGAGGATCGCTGCGACGCTCATAGATATCAATATGGTAGTTCCTCCGGCGCAGTAAATAATGTGCCAGTAGAAGTCCCGCTGGACCCGCTCCAATAATCACAACGTTTTGAACCATTGTTACCTGTCAGTGTTAATTTTCTTTCCGGTTCCTCAAAGGTACTTAGTTTTGTCATTCTAAGACCTTTAGAAAAAATGGCTTTACACTTTTACCCCAACGCTGGGTTGTGGAAAGGACTTTTGGTTGGCTTAATTGGTGGAGACGTTTGAATAAGGACGTGCGAACGATTGTCTGAAACTTCCGAGACTTTTATCTATATCGCAATTATAGGGTTTATGGCTTGATTTTTTACTTTTCAAACATACTATAAGGTCTAGCATTTGACTGCTAGACCTTTGAAGTGTTATGTAGCTATCGCAATCGCACTAACTAATTCACTAATAAATTGCGATATGTGAACTATGACCGTTAAAAGAAATCACAGCTAAGGTGGACTCTTATCACAATCTACTAGTTTATTCCCCAACATCCTTACTTCTGTATGAAAGTAGTCTCAAAGCTTAGAAGCTGCTATCGAGAACCTTATTCCTTCTAAAAAAGTATAGACAGACATGAAGCAACTATCTAAAGCTTTTTCCAGGTAGATGCTTGAAATTACAAACTAGCAGAGTGTTGGACTTCAGCAGGAGGCACTAGCTTCTGTCCGGAAAACTTTTAGTTTTTAACGTGTGCCTTTCGTTGGAACTTATAGACTCAATATAATCAGACTGCTATGAAAAGGCCAAGTACTCTTAATAAATCGTTACTCAAAATAACCACAACCATACCGGCAAAGTTAGCAGTAACAGCAGACAACCGACCGCTAAAGCAGTCACAGCCAAATCGCGGTCGAGATGATAAGCTTCTGAAATTACCAGTGTGGCAAAAGCAGGAGGCATTGCCATTTGTAAAACCATCACCAGTGCAGGTTTGCCAGTAATACCGAAAGTTGATAAGCTGCTACCGACAATCAGGGGAACTAGTAGCATTTTAATCCCCAAGCTAATTCCTGCTCGTGGTAAGCTGCGCCAAGAACTTAACTTGCTCAAGCGCATCCCAATTAATGCCAGGGATAAACCAACGGCACACCAAGCGAATTTATCTAAACACCATTCCAGTATCGGCGATACTGTTACTTGGCGAAACCACAAGCCAAAGCAGAAACTCCCTAGGATGGGATTGACTAATATTGCTCTCAGGGTTTGCTGGGGACTATTGACACCTGCACCATAACGTGATGCAATCACCACACCCAAACCATAGGAGCCTAGCATTGTACCCAGCAAGTCATAAAATAGTGCCCAAGCAAAGTATTGCTTACCTACGACTGCCAAACTAACAGGAAAACCGAGATAACCAGTATTTCCCACCATCGCTGCCAAGATAAAAATACCCTGAGTAGGTTTTTGGGGTGCTGTTCCTTGCCAAGATGCTTGTAGCTTAATTATCAACCATGCCCAGCCAGCACCGAGTAAAATAGCAACCCAAGCAATTACCGGCGCAATCCAAATGCCTCCTGACAAGTCAGCACCACGTAAAAAAGCAACAACACTGATGGGTACACCTACCCAGAAAAGAAACTGACCCAAACGAGTTGGAAAATGTGATGGGAGCTTGCATCCTAGAATCAAGCCCAGCAAGACTAATCCAACTAGCGGTATGTAAAGTTGCAGAAGTTTGATCAAGCGGCTCGGCGTTGCGTTAATTTCTCTAAAGTTTACAATTTTTGATGACTATTCTCAAAGATCAGGAGATTACCCTTGGATAAGGCTGAGTCAAGAGAAAAACTGCAAAACTCGTCGGCGGCTGCGAGTGACGATATTCCTGCGGCTTTACGTGACTCTCCTGATATCCCATTCCAGCAGGAGCAATCGCAGTGGTTGCAGCCAAGAATTTTACTTTGGGGATTGGGGGGATTAAGCATCGTTGCTCTGATAATTGGGATTTTATATTTCGCCGTCGCGGCACAAAAAAATCCTAATTTTGGCTCGGCGAATGATAGAGGTAATACACAAGTTAGCAATAATGTCAATACTCAAGCCAATAACGAAAATCAAGTGTTAGGGCACTTTGCCTACCCAGAAGCCACCGAGTCGGAACTGAAAGCTATTTCTGCTGATGGACGCATCCGACTTCGCCAAGCAGCGGCGGCAAAGTATAAGGAAATGGTAGCAGCAGCCCAGCGGGATGGTGTAAGTTTAGTAGTAATTTCCGGCTTTCGCTCTCTCAAACAGCAGCAGCAGCTATTTTTTGGCGTCAAGGCACAGCGAAATCAGTCAGCCGCCGAAAGAGCAGCCCTCAGCGCTCCTCCTGGCTATAGCGAACATCACACAGGTTACGCTGTCGATATTGGTGATGGAGCCTTACCAGCAACGAATTTAACGCCAAATTTTGAGAAGACTAGAGCTTTTCAATGGTTAGAGGCCAATGCGGCTCGGTTTAGCTTTGAGTTGTCCTTTCCCCGTGATAATACCCAAGGGGTAAGTTATGAACCTTGGCATTGGAGATTTGTCGGGGATACAGATAGTTTAGAGACGTTCTATAAGGCGAGGAATATTAAGCCAGCGAAGATAGAGCAATAGGGACTAGGGCATTGGGCATGGGGCATGGGGAATGGGGCATGGGGCATGGGTAATAGGAAATTATTCTTCCTAGTTCTTAGCCCTAATCCGTAGGATTATTATTCTGGGTCTTTTTATCTGTGTCAGGCGCCTTATACTTATTGGGATACTTGCGGTGGAAATAATTTTCTAGGACTTTCACTACCATTGGGGCTGCCACCTTACCACCACCTTCACCAGCGTGTTCGGCAAAAGCAACCACGACAATTTCTGGTTTGTCGTAGGGTGCATAGGCGCCAAACCAGGCGTGATTTCGCTTTACCCCTTTCCTCCAGGCTTCAGCGGTACCTGTTTTACCCGCAAAGGGGGGGACTGTGGGGACGTTTAGCGCTCTAGCGGTACCATCGGTCATGACTCGTCGTAGTCCTTGATGCAAAGTTTTGACTGTTTCCGGCTTCATATTTAACGATACCCGCCAGGTTTTGGCTTCTTCGTTGTCCCGTAATAAATGGGGTTGTACTCGGTAACCACCATTGGCTGGGACAGCAAACATCACAGCCACTTGCAGGGGTGTGGTTAAGAGAAATCCTTGTCCTATGGACATGTTAATTGTGTCCCCCACGCTCCAGGGGATGTTCATCCTTTGGCGTTTCCAAGCATCATCCGGCACCAGTCCCTTTGATTCTTCATCTAGCAATTCAATGCCGGTTTTTTGACCAAAGCCAAACTTGCGCGTCCATTCAATTAATTTTGGTCCGCCAACACCTCTACCGATTTGGTAAAAGAAAGTATCGCTACTCATAGCCATAGCACCAACAAATCCCAAAGGACCAAAACCTGCATGGTTCCACTCCCCAAAAGTAACGCCACCAACCGTTAGAGAAGGGTAGGTTTGTAGGACTGTGTTGGGGGAAAATTTACCTGATTCCATCCCAGCAGCAGTGGTGGCAATTTTGAAGGTACTGGCAGGAGGAAAGCCGCGTAAGGCACGATTAACAAAGGGATGGTCTTTGCTTTGCAGGTTTTTCCACTCCTTAGCAGTCATCCGTCGAGAGAATATATTTGGGTCATAGTTGGGACGCGATGCCATTGCTAGAATAGAACCATTATTTGGGTCCATAGCAATAATCGAGCCTTGGTATTTACCCAAGGCTTTTTCAGCGGCTTTTTGGAGTTCTAAATCTATGGTTAATTTGACGGTATTTCCTGTTTTGGCTGGCTTTTGACCTAATACGCGCTTAATCTTGCCAGCACCATCTACTTCTACTTGCTGTCCACCCCATTCACCACGGAGTTGTTTCTCAAAGGCAGCCTCGACTCCCAACTGACCGATCACATCTCCCAAGCGGTAGCCTTGATCCCGTTTATCGGCTAACTCTTCATCATTGAGTTCTCCGGTGTATCCTAATACATGGGATGCAATTTCACCATTGGGATAGTGACGAATGGCTTCGATTTGTACTTCTACGCCCTTGAGTTCATTTTTATATTCGGCAAAGGCGATAATCTGGGCTGGGGTCAGACCACGCGCAATCCGCACTAGCGTCGGAGAATAAGCACCAGCCTGTTTGACACGCTTGAGGATGTCTTCTTCTGGCATATTCAGAATTTGCGAAAGGCGTTTGACAGCCACAGGCCATTCTGGTTTGGTGTGAGCCATAGGCCAGACAAACACCGCGTGGGAAAGACGACTCGTCGCCAAAGTCTTACCGTTACGGTCAAAAATGTTTCCCCTCTCTGGTAACTTGGGAATGACTCGAATTCGATTGCCCTCGGCTAATTTCCGGTTGTGTTTACCATCAATGATTTGTAGGTATACCAGACGGGTGCTAAGTCCTGCTCCCAACAACAGGGTAATCAGGGTCATGATAATTACAGACTGGTAGCTGCGTCCAACAGTCCGCGCTGTCTTCTGGAGACCAATTTTAGGGAATTTTAATAAGGTCATAAGCGATAGGGAGGGTTTGGGAATTAGCTAGTATGATTAGAGCTAAATATTTATAAGTTTTATAGGCAAATATTACATCATCCAACAGTTCGCTGCTTTGCTCGGCGCTCTGAATGATTACATATGCCTGCCTTCAAGTGAGGCAAGTTTTACCATACAATTGACTAGCGCAATACTGTGGGTATAAGCCTTAATGATAATCAGGTAACTACGTCCGATATGGGATTGTGTCATAGTAAATCCATCCTGAAAGGCGAAATTAACACAATTACGTCATTTTAATCAAAAGTATGGCTCAAACTGTTACGCAGAATCGGGGGACAATGACTACTGAGGCGTCGCTGGATGTGGAACTACGACAAGTTTTTAAGTTTTTTAATAGCGAGCCTGCAGTCCAAGATGTAGACTTAAAGGTTCGTCAGGGAGAATTTTTCAGCATTCTCGGTCCCTCCGGATGCGGTAAAACCACTACTTTACGCTTAATCGCGGGGTTTGAAGAGCCAAGCGCTGGTAAGCTGTTGATTCGCGGTGAGTCTATGACTAATGTCCCTTCTTATCGCCGCCCTGTCAACACTGTATTTCAAAGCTATGCTTTGTTTAATCATCTGAATGTTTGGGATAACATCGCTTTTGGATTGCGGTTGAAAAAATTAGCTCAAAAAGAAATCAAAAGCCGCGTCGCTGAAGCACTACACTTGGTGAAAATGGAAGGGCTGCGATCGCGTTTCCCAGAACAATTATCTGGGGGACAGCAGCAACGTGTCGCTCTGGCTAGGGCATTAGTTAACCGTCCGGCAGTATTATTATTGGATGAACCCTTGGGTGCCCTGGATTTAAAACTCCGCAAAGAAATGCAAGTGGAGTTGTCTAATTTGCATCGAGACTTGGGATTAACTTTTATCATGGTTACCCACGACCAAGAGGAAGCCCTTTCCCTATCGAATCGCATCGCTGTGATGAATCAAGGCAAAATTGAACAAATCGGCACCCCCAGCCAAATTTACGAACAACCACGGACGCCATTTGTAGCAGATTTTATTGGGGATACTAACTTATTGCTAGGGGAAATTGCAGAAGTAGACAGCACCAACGTCCAGGTATTAACCAAAACTAATTTGAAAATAGTCGTCACCCGCAAAGAAAATACACCCTCAGTAGCTTATGACTCAGCGGTAGTAAGTATCCGTCCAGAAAAAATTCAACTCAGTCTGTATAATCCAAATCTACCCTGCAACTGCTTCGAGGGCAGACTGAAAAATGTCATGTATATGGGTCCTCATGTACATTATGTAGTGGAATTGCTCTGTGGTGAGCGGATTACTGTTTTACAGCCCAATACTGCCGGAAGTCTACCAGATCGTGATACCCCCATCTATGCCTTCTTTGCACCAACGGATTGTTTAGCTTTATCAAATTCTCTTGACTAATGGCTGCTAATAGGGTCGCTTGGACTAATGACTAATAGACGGCAATTTTTAACAGGAGCGGCGGCTTTTTCTTCCTTGTCTCTAACTGGTTGTGGCTGGAGACTTGCTGACGTGCGAGCATATTCTAATAATGCCAGTCCTCCCGACCAGTTGTATATTTATACTTGGACGCAATACACGGATGATGAATTATTGCAAACATTTACCGCCCAAACAGGAATTAAAGTAATTGCCGATGTATATGAATCTAATGAAGTAATGTTGGCTAAAATGCAAGCAGGGGGTGGTCGTGCTTATAGTGTAATTTATCCTTCCGATTTCATGGTGCGAAAGATGATGGAGTTGGGTTTATTAACAGAAATTAACCACTCCCAGTTAAGAGGGTTAGAAAATTTATTTTCCCGCTTCCAAAATCCTCCCTATGACCCCAATAATGGTCACAGTATACCCTTTAGTTGGGGGACAACGGGATTCATTTATAATCCCGAAAAACTGCCGACTCCACCTGAAGATTGGGACTATCTTTGGCAAAATCAGCAACAACTTGCAAGACGCATAACTTTGTTAAGTGATGTCCGGGAAGTAATGGGTGCAGTGTTGCGAATGCTTGGCTATTCTTATAATTCTAAAAACGAGAACGAAGTTAAACAAGCTTATGAAAAATTAAAAGCTCTTAAACCAGCAATTGCAGCCTTTGATACTGATGCTTGGCGAAATCAAATTCTCGCCGGAGATTTATTTTTATCCATGTGTTATTCGGCTGATGCTGTAAAAATATCGAAAGAAAATTCCCAGTTAAAATATGTCCTTCCCCGCAGTGGTTCCTCACTTTGGACTGATACAATAGTTATTCCTAAAACAGCACCTAACCCTGTTGCAGCCTATGCTTGGATTAATTTCTTGCTCCAACCAGAAGTAGCAGCGAGTATGTGCAAACGTCTTGGTTTTGCGCCTCCAAATCGTGCTGCTTTCGATTTATTGCCTGCTAAATATAAACAAAATACTACTCTATTTCCTCCAGATTCTATTCTCGAAAAGTGCGAACGAATTTCGCCATTGGGTGATTTTGAAGCAGTTTACGAAGGTTACTGGACACAGTTAACTAGTAGTTAAATTAAAAGCCCTCACCCCCAACCCCTCTCCCTAGGGGAGAGGGGAGTTAAGAAATTTATACGCACGATTGAGGCTTAATGTATAATATGTGAGGGGGAAAATATATTATAGAGATTAAATAAGAAAATACCTATTGTTAATACGAATATCATAAATTAAGGCTTGTGTCTACTGAAATTCCTCCTTCTAATCTATCTACAAATAACGATAAATTATCCCCACGACCAGATATTTATCGTTCAAAATTAAGTTGGTTAGAACCATTTACCATGCTTGCACCTGCAGGTATTTGGTTATTGTTATTATTAGTATTGCCAACTCTGGTAATTTTTCAGTTAAGTTTGGTACCAGGAATTCGTCCAGGAGATATAGTTAATCCTAGTGGGTTAGATAACTATATAAAAATATTTCAACCACTTTACTTTAAGGTGATTGGGCGATCGCTGTTTTTTGCCCTGGGTACAACTATAATTTGTTTGCTTCTTGCTTTCCCTGTCTCCTACTGGATAGCCCAAAAAGCACCCCGAAGATGGCGTAATTTGCTGTTACTCGGCTTTGTCTTGCCTTTTTGGACTTCTTCCTTGCTCCGGAGCTATGCCTGGATTACCATTTTACGCCCTACTGGCTTACTCAACAGCTTACTTACCAGTATCAGTTTACCAGCTTTGGAAATACTTAATACCAGTTCAGCAGTGCTAATTGGTATGAGTTATAGTTTGCTTCCTTACATGGTTTTGATTTTATACGCTTCCCTGGAAAAGCTAGACCGTCGCTTATTAGAAGCAGCTGCAGACTTAGGTGCTAATCCTATACAAGCATTTTGGCAGATAACAGTACCCCAAACGATGACCGGAATTGCCGCTGGTTCTTTTTTGGTATTCATAACTGCTTTGGGGGATTTTGTCAATCCAGAATTACTTGGTGGTGCCTCCAGTATGACAGCTGCAAGATTAGTTTACAACCAGTTTCTTGGTGCTACTCAAAATTGGGGATTTGGTTCGGCTTTAAGTATGTTAATTATTTTAGCCGTCAGTCTGGCAATTGCGATTTTAATAAAGTTTGGTGATTTCACACCAAAGCGATGAGTCTGGGGAATAGGGAATAGGGAATTACTAATGAATCATAACTAATGACTTTTAAAATAACTATTTAGGAATATAGATAGATATTGAAATTTAATTCTGATTGAACTTCATTATAACTTCATATAAATAATGATAATGAAGTGCCTACTTTCCCAAATTTGATAATCAAGTTCACAATTTAAAAAATTTCCAAAGAATATTAAGAAAATAGAAAAAGTCCGGGAATTTCAAAAATATTTTGCTAGAACTGATGGAGTAATCAAATGGGGTCAGCTTTTATAAAGACCTTAACTATAACTACCCACACTCTGTAGTTTTATAAATATTACGCACACCCACTCAGAGTGTGGGGTAAACCTTTTTTAATAGTCATTAGTCAAGAGTCAATAGTCATTAGCTAAAAAGCGAACGACTTTTGACTCTTGAGTCTTGTTTGTTAATGCTAGTTTATATATTGGCTCTCAGTTGAGTGAGGGTTCTTGTCCCTCACCCCCGACCCCTCTCCCTAGGGAAGAGGGGCTGCGATGTACCTGATGTAATTGAGAAAGGATATACTAGAATTAGTGTGGTTATTTATAACTATTGACAAAAATCACCGTGAATCTATCTAAATCCCAAACTAAACCGCGTGTCTCTTGGCAGGCGGTTTTCTCAATAGTGATATTTTTCTTCATGTACCTGCCAATTCTGGTATTAGCATTTTACAGCTTCAACCAGTCAGCTTATAGCGCTGGGTGGGAAGGTTTTACCCTAGAGTGGTATCGCAAGCTGTTTGCTGACCAAAGGATTTTATCAGCGCTGAAAAATAGCTTAATGGTGGCTTTTTTTGCTGTGGGGATATCAGCAGTGCTGGGAACTTTGATGTCCGTGGGTTTAGCACGTTATAAATTTCCCGGTAAAGCATTGTATAGCGGCTTAGCTTACTTACCTTTGATTATTCCCGATATTGCGATCGCAGTGGCTACGTTGGTGTTTCTAGCTGTCATCGCTATCCCCCTCAGTATCTGGACAATCGTAGCAGCACATGTGGTGTTTTGCCTAGCATACGTGGGTTTGGTGGTTTCTTCCCGTTTGACAAATCTAGACCCCCATTTAGAAGAAGCAGCGTTAGATTTGGGTGCCACACCATTACAAGCTTTTATTCAGGTATTATTACCCCAATTAATGCCAGGAATTGTTGCTGGTTGTTTGTTAGCATTTGTGTTGAGTTTGGATGATTTTTTAATTGCCAGTTTTACTGCAGGGAGCGGTTCAAATACCCTTCCAATGGAAATATTTAGCCGGATTAGAACCGGGGTAAAACCAGATATTAATGCCCTAAGTGTTATCTTAATTTTGGTATCTGGATTAGTGGCATTTGTAGCTGAGTATATCCGCTATCAGGGAGAGCAGAAAAAGTCAGTTTCCAGATGAATATTGCTGTTGATATGAGATGCTTCAAACAGTGGAATCATTAAGGTTGTACAGCAACGGATAAATTTCTCGTTTTCCACAAATAACCTATCCGTTACATCCCTTACCACATCCGTTGCCACATCTGTGGTTCCATCTCCAAAAATAATTTTTTTACCAGTCCCTTTCCGCAAAACCCCACTTCAGCGTTGGTTTACTTAATCAGAAGCTGTCATGGGTAACACCAAAGATGGAACTGAAGCAATTGACAATCTGGGAAGCACTACGTCGCAGTATGTTGATGGTAGTGCAAGCAGTACCCCACGAGTTGCGGAACTTGGCGATACTAAAGTTGGTTACGGGAATTGGACCATCCCTATCGCTATATCTCAGCAAGGTAGTAATTGATGAAGCTTCTCGTCTGATGGGAATGGGAACAACGGAGAATGTCCTGGCTTTCCTGTCCACCCAACCCGTACTGCTGTGGAGTATAGTGACGACGGTGCTGGTAAACCTAATAGTGGAAGCGCTGGAATTGTTTGAGAATACCCAATTTGCAGCATTGCGCGACAAAATTCAGGGTTATGTGCAAGAAAAAGTGCTGGATAAGGTAGCAAATTTCGATGATATAGCCCTGTTTGAAACACCGGATTTGTTGAATCTGCTGGAACTCTCAAACAAAGGAATATTCCGTTTACAACGACTAGCGTTTATTTTGGTAGCTTCCCTGACAGGTTTGTTTATCTTTATCCCCTCAGTCGGGCTTTCCGCATCAATTGCTTGGTGGGTACCCTTGCTTTTACTCGCTTGTTCCATTCCTTCCATCATTGTGGAGATGCATTACCACAAAAAAAGCTGGCGAGTGGAAGAAACCCAAGCAAGTATCAACCGGGAAATGAATATTTTTTCCAAGGTGTTGCGGGGGGAGGTTTATGCTAAAGAAGTGCGGCTGTTTTCATTGCAGTCTGTGTTGCTAGACAGATGGCGGGGACTGTTTACACAGATGATTGAAGCTATGCAGCAGGTGCGTCGGGAGGGCACCATTGCTGTAATTTTCTGTTCGATAATCAGCCGAGTG
>Ga0114939_10001605_pt1 | contig 17642 bp, 7 predicted proteins | sample AshMeaCrysSpring_FD_87196 | JGI IMG/M metagenome (GOLD analysis project Ga0114939, IMG submission 87196) | Groundwater microbial communities from Big Spring, Nevada to study Microbial Dark Matter (Phase II) - Ash Meadows Crystal Spring | ecosystem: Environmental > Aquatic > Deep subsurface >...
CTCGGCAACATTTCGACGCGCGGCCCGGTGCTGACGGGCAACGACGTGATGATCGGCGGCTTCGTCATCGGCGGCGCGGTGGCGAAGAAGGTGCTCATCACCGCGCGCGGGCCCTCGCTCGCCTCCTTCGGCGTCGCCGGACCGCTGGCCGACCCGAAGATCGAGATCTTCTCCGGGCAGACGAAGATCTTCGAAAACGACAACTGGCAAGCGCAAGGCACCGCAGAAGGCGGCGCCACGGCGGTGGCGCAGATCGAGGCCACGGGCCTCTTCCCCAGCGGGCTCGCCCCCTCGGACACGAAGGAAGCGGCACTGATGCTGACCCTCAACCCCGGCGCCTACACGGCGGTCGTCTCCGGCGCCGACGGCGGCACGGGCGTGGGCATCGTCGAGGTCTTCGAGCAGGACAAGCCGGAGATTCCGCTGGTGAACATCTCCACGCGCGGGCAGGTGCAGACGGGCACGAGCGTCATGATCGGCGGCTTCATCATCTCCGGCGACCAGCCGAAGACCGTCCTCGTGACCGCACGCGGCCCTTCCCTCGCCCCGTTCGGCATCGCCAACCCGCTCGCCAACCCGAAGCTCGAGATCTTCTCGGGACAAACGAAGATCTTCGAGAACGACGACTGGGAGACGCAGGCCGGGGGTGCGAGCGCCGTGTCCGCCATCCAGGCCACGGGCGTGGCGCCGACCAACAGCAAGGAGGCGGCGCTGCTGATCACCCTCAACCCTGGCGCCTACACCGCCATCGTCTCCGGCGTGGGCGGCGTCACCGGCGTGGGCATCGTCGAGGTCTTCGCTCGGTAACCTACTCGAAAAGGGGGCGGAGTCATTTCGCGGGAAATGACTCCGCCCCCTTTTCCAAAGTCTCCGGTTCCTTGATCCACCGCAAGGAAGCCCGCCCCGGCAGGCCAATACTGAAATGGGGCCTCCGGCGACATGGGCGGGCGCCCATGTGCCGCGAGCCGTTTCGGGGGGGGCACAATGATTTCCCTGTTCCGCGCTCTGGCCGCCGCGCTTGCGGTGTGCATCCTTCCCGCGGCTGCCCAGCGGGTCGCCACGACCATCACGACCGAGACGGCGCCGCAGGCGATTGCGGTGAACCCGGTCACCAACAAGATCTACGTGGCGAACCGCGACAGCGCCTCCGTCACGGTGATCGACGGCGCGACCAACGAGACCATTGAATGGTCGGGGCGCATCTCGCTCCCGACGCGCGTCATCGTCGGCACGACGCCCACCGCCATCGCCGTCAACCCGGTCACCAACCGGATCTACGTCGCCAACGAGGGCTCCAACACCGTCACGGTGATCAATGGCGCCACCCGCGCGCCGACAAACGTCGTCGTCGGCACCTTTCCCCGGGCCGTTGCGGTCAACCCCGTCACCAACAAGATCTACGTCGCCAACGGCGGCGGCAACAGCGTCACGGTGATCGACGGGGCATCCAATACGACGACGACGATCGCGGCAGGGACCGCGCCCGTCGCCATCGCCGTGAATCCGGTCACCAACCGGATCTACGCGGTAAACAGGGGCAACAACACGGTCACCGTCATCGACGGCGCGACCCTCACCACCAGCAGCGTGGCCACGGGCACAGCCCCGGCGCAGATCGCCATCAATCCGGCGACCAACCGGATCTACGTCCTCAACGGCGATGGCGACTGGGTGAGCGCCAGCAGCACGATCACGGTGATCGACGGCGCCACCAACGCGACCTCTTCGATCCCCGGCGCGTTGCGCTCGACGGCGATGACGGTGGACACGGTCACGAACCGCATCCTCGTCACCACGCAGAGCGCCCAGAGCAGCCCCAGCTCGCCAGGATCCCTCCACGTGATCGACGCCACGACGTCATCGCGCACCACCGTGAGCGTGGGGCAGGTGGCGACCGACATCGCGGTGAACCCGGTCACGAACACGATCTACGTGTCCAACAACGCCTTCGACACCGCCAACGGGTCCGTCACCGCCATCGATGGCGCCACCCTCACCCCCGTGGCCGTCGCGACCGGCGAGCGGCCGGGGCGGATGGCCGTGAACCCGGTGACCAACCGGCTCTACGTGTCAAGCCAGCCGACCAACAAGGTCGTCGTCGTGGATGCCGCGACCAACGCGAAGGACACCGTCGGCATCGCCGGCAGTCCCTTCGCCCTGGTCGCCAACCCCGCCACCAACCGCATCTACGTGGCCAACGTGGTCGGCGACTCGGTGACCGTGATCGACGGGGCCACCCACAACGTGACCCAGTTCGCGGTGGGCGCCTTCCCGTTCGCGATCGCAGCCAACCCGCTCACCAACCGCATCTACGTGGCGAACCGCAACGGCAATTCCGTCAGCGTGATGGACGGCGGCAGCGGCGCCGTGACGACCGTCGCCACGGGGGCAGGCCCGAGCGGCGTGGCGGTGAACCCGGTCACCAACCGGATCTACGTCGCCAACGAGCTTTCCAACAACGTCACCGTGATCGACGGCGCCACCAACGGCACGTCGACCGTCGCGACCGGCACGGGACCGCGCGCCATCGCGGTGAACCCCGTCACCAACCGGATCTACGTGGGCAACCAGGGCACCCACAACGTCACCGTGATCGACGGCGCCACCCAGGCCACCAGCACGATCTCGGCGGGCACGAACCCGTTCGCCATTGCCGTGGATGCGGCCACCAACCGCGTCTATGTCGCCAACCGGGACAACAACACCGTCACGGCCATCGACGGCGCAGCGGGCGCGGTGCTGCGCACCTTCGCGGTCGGGACGGCGCCCTATGCCATCGCGGTAAGTCCGGTGAACCACCGCGTCTACGTCGCCAACCACGACAGCGGCAACGTGTCGATGATCGCCTGGGACCTGAACCCCGCGCTGGTCGACCCCGCCGGGGTCGCGACCGTCGCCGCGGGTGCGGGACCGTACGCGATCGCCGTGAACCCGGTCACGCACAAGGTCTACGTGGCCTGCGAGACGGCCGGGGGCATCGTCGAGATCGATGCGGATACCCTCACGACGACGACCATCGCCGCGGGAACCGCCCCACGCGGCATCGCGGTGAATGTGGCGACCAACCGGGTATACGCCGCCAACACGCTGGCCAACAACGTCACGGTGATCACCGAGCAGCCCGCGGCGGCGGTGCCGCTCACCGTCTCGATCGGCACGCTCGCGGGGAACTTCACTTCCAGCGCGACGCCGGCCTTCTCCTTCGCGACGTCGGGAAGCCTGCCCGCGCGCAAGGTCTACTACCAGCTCGACTCCTGGCAGGGCCCGTGGACGGCCGCAACGGGTACGGCGCCCAGCTTCACCGCCACGCCGCCCGCCCTGAGCCCGGGCGCGCACATCCTCTATGCGTTCGCCTCCGATGGCGAGGACGCGACGCTGGCGGGGCTCGCGCGCAACCCGTTCAGCGGGCCCATCGCCGCCTACACGTTCACGTACGGGCAGCAGGCGCCGCCGCCATCCTCGGGGAGGCTGATCAACATCTCCACCCGCGGACGCGTCGAGACCGGCGAAAGCGTCATGATCGGCGGCTTCATCATCGGCGGCACGGCGCCCAAGAAGGTGCTGATCACCGCGCGCGGCCCGTCGCTCGCGAACTACGGGGTGACCGGCGTATTGGCCAATCCCCTGCTGCAGCTCTACGTGGGGCAGTCGGTGATCGCGGCCAACGACGACTGGCAATCGAACCCTCCGGCCATGGTCTCCGAGATCCAGGCGACCGGCATCGCCCCCGGCGACCCGCTGGAGGCGGCGCTGATGGTCACCCTCAACCCCGGGGCCTACACCGCCATCGTGAGCGGGTCCGGCGGGGGAACGGGCGTGGGCATCGTCGAGGTCTTCGAGGAGGGCGGCATCGACATACCGCTCGTCAACATCTCGACGCGCGGCAAGGTGCTGACCGGCGAGAACGTGATGATCGGCGGCTTCGTCATCCTGGGCGACACGCCGCGCAAGGTGCTCATCACGGCACGCGGCCCGTCGCTCGCGAATTACGGCGTGATCGGCGCGCTGGCCAATCCGGCGCTGCAGCTCTTTTCCGGGCAATCGGTGATCGCCGCCAACGACGACTGGCAATCGAACCCGCCGGCCATGGTCGCCGAGATCCAGGCGACCGGCATCGCGCCGGGCAATTCGCTGGAGGCGGCGCTGATGATCACGCTCGATCCCGGGGCCTACACCGCCATCGTGAGCGGCGTGGGCGGAGGTACCGGGGTGGGCATCGTGGAGGTATTCGCCCAATGACACCACCATCGAACGCCATTGCCGCCGCTTTCGCGGCAGCAATGTTCAGTATCGGGATCACACCGGCCTTCGCGACCGGCGAGCTGAGCGGGATTTCCGCCATTGCCACCGGCAACGACCACTCCTGCGCCCTCACCGTGGAGGGAGGCGTCAAGTGCTGGGGCATCAACAACTACGGCCAGCTCGGCGACGGGACCACGTCCAATCGCACGCTACCCGTTGACGTGCTGGGCCTGACGACCGGCGTGGTCGCCATTTCAGCGGGGGAAAGTCACACCTGCGCCAGGACGGCTGCGGGCGGCGTGAAGTGCTGGGGCAACAACAGCGCCGGGCAACTCGGTGATGGCACGACTTCCAACAACACGATCCCGTTTGATGTCCTCGGCCTGGCCACTGGCGTGGCGGCCATTTCGGCGGGCGGCAGCCATAGCTGCGCGCTCACCGCCGCCGGCGAGGTCATGTGCTGGGGCTGGAACGCCTACGGCCAGCTCGGCAATGGAACCGTAGAGGGCAGCGCGTGGCCCGTCCTGGTGTCCGGTCTTGCAGGCACCACATCCGCCATTTCGGCGGGCAGCGCGCACACCTGCGCGCTCGACGCGGCAGGAGGAGCCCGTTGCTGGGGTTACAACCACTCTGGACAGCTGGGTGACGGGACGACCACGGATCGATCGACGCCAACGGGAGTACTGGGCCTTGGCGATGGCGTGGCCGCCATTTCCGCGGGGCAAACCCACACCTGCGCGCGTACATCCGCGGGCGGGGCAAAGTGCTGGGGAGGAAACGGAGATGGCCAGCTGGGGGATGGCACGAATCTCGATCGAGCCGTCCCGGGTGACGTGATCGGCCTTGCGAGTGGCGTTGCGGCAATCGATGCGGGCGGGGGTGTATATGAATATTTCGGGGGCCTCGCGGGCATCCTGAAGATCGAGGTTTCGCAATCCTGCGTGCTCACCCTTGCAGGCGGGGTTCGGTGCTGGGGCAACAATTCCTACGGCCAGCTCGGCCTTGGCGACCTTGCCAACCGCTCGACGCCAGCCGACGTCCCGGGGTCGACGGTCGGCATGACCGCCGTCGCCGGCGGGGGACGCCATTCGTGCGCGCTCACCCCGCAAGGCACGGTCTCGTGCTGGGGATACAAGGCGACCCTCGGGGCAAGTGCAACCACGACGACAGTTTCGGAGGTCGCCGGCCTCGCAAGCGGCGTGACCGCCGTCGCGGCAGGCGCAGGGCACAATTGCGCTGTCACCACCACCGGTGCCGTCAAGTGCTGGGGCCTCAACAATTACGGCGAGCTCGGCGATGGAACGACGGCGACGCGACTGGTTCCTGCCGATGTGTCGGGCATCGCCAATGGCGTGACCGCCATCGCCGCGAGCAGCGCGCTGTACGTCGTCCCGACAGGCATGGGAAGGGGACGGGAGTATGCCCTCTCGCATTCCTGCGCGCTCACCTCCGCGGGCGGAGTCAAGTGCTGGGGCGTCAACAGCTACGGCCAGCTCGGCGACGGCACCACGACGACTCGCCTGAGCCCTGTCGATGTTCCGGGGCTCGCAGGCGGCGTCCGCGCGGTGGCGACGGGGTACGATCACACCTGCGTGCTGACGTCGTCGGGCGGCGTTCGCTGCTGGGGAAGAAGCACCTGGTTGACTCCCACCGATTTGCCCCTCTTCGGCAGCGGCAACCTTGCGATTGCCTCTGGCGGGACTGAGGCATGCGCGCTGACCGCCGCGGGAGGCGTCAAGTGCGGCATCGACTACCCCACAAATGTTCCCGGGCTTGCGAGCGGTGTGGTCGCCATATCAATTGGCAACAGCAATGAGCCGCTGGCCAGCCCGTCGGCATATACGGGCGTCAGCCACAAGTGCGCGCTGGCCGTCTCGGGCGGGCTGAAGTGCTGGGGGAACAACAATCATGGGCAACTGGGCGACGGCACGACCACCGATGCCAGCATACCCATCAACGTCATAGGGCTCGCCACAGGAGTCGCTGCCGTCGCGGCGGGCTACAAGCACACGTGCGCGCTGACCACCATGGGCGCCGTGAAGTGCTGGGGCTACGGATGGGGCTCCACACCCATCGACGTGCCGGGCCTGTCGAGCGGCGTGGCTGCGATTTCAGCGGGGGGCCATCACAACTGCGCCCTCACCCTCGCCGGCGGCGTGAAGTGCTGGGGGGACAACGGGTACGGGCAGTGGGGCGATGGCACGACATACGCTGTCCGTGCCTTCCCCGCGCCGGTGATGAAGGCTTCGTCAGTGACCGTCGATGTGAAGGGGGCACGATTCGGCACCGTGGCCTCGAGCCCGGCGGGAATCGACTGCGGGCAGGCCTGCGCGGCGGACTTCCCGGCTGGCACGGTGGTCACCCTGACCGCGACGCCCGTCGCCTATTCCAACTTCCTCGGCTGGTCGGGCAGCGGATGTTCGGGGGGCGGAACTTGCGTCCTCACGGTGGCAGCCACCACGAACGCAGGGGTGACCGCCGCCTTCTCGACGCCTCCGGGAAGGCTGGCCAACATCTCCACGCGCGGCCGGGTGGAAACAGGCGACAACGTGCTGATCGGCGGCTTCATCATCGACGGCACAGTCCCGAAAAAGGTGCTGATCAGGGCACGCGGCCCCTCCCTCGCCGCCTATGGCGTGAACGGGGCGCTTGCCAACCCCGTGCTTCAGCTCTACTCGGGCCAGGCCGTCATCGCCAGCAACGACGACTGGGGCAATGCCCCGAACGTGGCCGACATCAAGGCGACCGGAGTCGCACCCACCGACCCTCTCGAATCGGCGATCCTCACCACCGTCGACCCCGGCCCCTACACGGCAATCGTGTCCGGAGCGGGCGCCTCGGGCGGCGTCGGCATCGTGGAGGTTTTCGAGATCGGCTACTCCGACGTTCGGCTGGCCAACATTTCCACGCGCGGCCTGGTGCAGACCGGCGACAGCGTGATGATCGGGGGCTTCATCATCCAGGGCGAAGCGCCGAAGAAGGTGCTGATCACCGCCCGCGGACCTTCCCTCTCTGCCTCCGGCGTGCCGGGTGTACTGGCCAACCCATTCCTTCAGCTCTTCTCGGGGCAGGCGGTGATCGCCTCCAACGACGACTGGATTGCCTCTCCGAACGTCACGGCCATCCAGGCCATCGACGTTGCCCCGAAGAACCCGCTCGAGTCGGCGATCCTGATCACGCTCAACCCCGGGGCCTATACCGCCATCGTGAGTGGAGCAGGCGGCGGCACGGGCGTGGGCATCGTCGAGGTGTTCGCACAATAGCAGGCAGCAATTGAACGTGGGCCAAGAGCGTGGCGAGCCGCGGGTTCTCGCCGTTCGTCATTCAGGAGCCATCCTGATGATTCGCCGCATCTTTGCCATCCTGTTCCTGTTCGCGCTTGCCTCGACAACCGGCATTGCGCGGCAACCGGTTCCGCATCCCCTCGACGCCGGCAATGCCTTGCTCGGCCCCGCGCCGTGGCTCGATCCGGCCGCGCCGCCCTCCGCCCCCGCGCCCGAGACCCTGCCCAAGGTCGTCTCCCCGGTTCCGCCGATCGACACGTCGGATCGCGCGGCGGTGGTCGCGGCCGACAACCAGGAGCAGGCTGCGGCGCTGATCATGGCGGCCAACAGCACGCCCAGCCACACGCGGCCCAACACCCTGCTTTGCGGGACCCAGGCCGGCTACGACGGCGCCTCGACCTCGAACCTCGCGCTCGGCACGGGGCTCACGGACGCCACCCGCTCTACATGAGCGATCCCGGCGCCGGCAACCAGGTGGTCGGCCACCGGCGCTGGGTCCTGCACTCGCGCAAGCGGCGTGGCGCCGACCGATCCGTTCGAGTCCGCCCTGGTCATCACGCTGAATCCGGGCGCCTACACTGCCATCGTGCGCGGGCTGGGCGGCTTCGGCGGTGTCGCCATCGTGGAGGTCTTCGCGCAGTAGTCCTTGCTTTCCGTTTGACTTGAACCGGGCGCAGGGCCACACTCGCCGCACAATCCGGACCGCCGCAAAGGCGGCCCGCGGAATAGGGCCGGAACCGAATCGCCGGCCACCTGGGGAAGGGGGCGTTCGTGCGCACGACCATCCGCGGTATTCGCCGTCGCTCCGATCTTCCCGGCCTCATCCCGGCGCGCCCGGGCACTCACCGCATCGGCATTCGCTTCTCCCCCGGCTTGTAGCCCTCGACGGGCCGCATGCTTCTCGCGCATATCCATTCCACCTTCGGGAGGTTTCCCTTGCGTATCCGCCTTGTCGCCGCCGCCATCGTCGTCTTCGCGCGGTAGCCCCGATCATGGGACGTTTTCGAGGCTTCCTTGCCCGCGGGTCATCGCTGGGGGCGCTGCTCCTCGCCCTTGCCGGGCTGGCCGGCTGCGCACTCCCGGGAGGCGCGGTCGACTCCGCTTCCCTCGCCGCGGCCGCCGGTACCGAACTGCATCCCTGGGAGGCCCGGCGCCAGCGCGCGCTCAAGCGCCGGACGATCTCGCAGATTCCCGGGGACACGCAGTTCCTCGCGGTGCCCACCACGGCGGTCGACTATTCGAAGGGCGACTGGCGCCCCGTGGGCCCGCGCAACTTCACCGGCAAGATCTACAAGATCGCGCTCAGCCACCAGTCGACGCAGGTCCTCTACTTCACCTCGATGATGGGGGGCGTCTGGTCGACGCGCGACGCCGGGCAGACCTGGCGGCAGGTCACGCCGCGCATCAACAATCCCGACGGCTACTTCACGGTGGCGCTCTGGCCCGGCAACCACGACGTCGTCGCGGTCGGCCTCGGCAACCCCGACAAGGCGGGGCGGGAGGGCGGCGCGAGGGGAATACTCCTGAGCGACGACGCGGGCGCGACCTGGAAGAACGTCTCGCCGCCCGACATCGGCACGGCGATCGTGACGAGGATCGTGTTCGACCCCGCGGACCGCAACCGCTTCACCGCCATGGCGACCAACAAGCTCTACCGCACCGCCGACGGGGGGGCGACGTGGCAGACGCTCAGGACCTTCACGCAGGTCGGCGGCTGGGACGGCATCACGGACGTCGGCGTGCAGCCCAACGACTACAACACGCTCCTCGTCTCCCACCGGCAGGACGGCGTGCACCGCTCCACCGACGGCGGCGCCACGTGGCAGAAGGTGGCGACCAACGTGACCGACCTCGGCGTCACCGTCTTCGGCTGGTCGCGGAGCGCGCCCAACACCGTCTATCTCCAGACCTACCTCCCGCCCTCGGGCCAGCCGGCCTTCAGCACGCGCGTCTGGCGATCGGACGACGGGGGCGCCACCTGGGCCTTCGCCAAGGCGCTGCCCGAGTTCCACCAGGGCCGTTACGACTTCTCCATCAACGTGAGCCCCGCCAACCCGAACCACGTGATCTCGGCGAACGCAAGCTACGCCGTGACGACGGACGGGTTCGCGAACTACACCACGAAATACTGCTGCTCCCGCGTCGATTTCCTCGACGCGCAGTTCTCGACCGTCGACCCGGCGATCGTGTACGCCGGCGCCGACCAGGGCCTCTTCCGGATGACCGACGGCGGCCTGGACATCGAGGCCGCAACGCGCGTGGACCCGGGCGTCAACACCCTCCGGGCGTTCAGCTTCGACGTCGTCGGGCCGCCCGGCGACCGCAAGGGCCTGGTGAACGCCGGCGACTACCTCACCTTCCGCGGCAACCTCGACATGCCCGACGGCTGGGTGCAGGCCGGCGGCTACGAGTACACGGCACTGCACGCGAGCCCGCTCGACCCGAACCTCGTGTTCGACGTCGGCGGCGGGCAGCGCCTGCGCCGCAGCACGAACGCGGGCGTCGACTGGGAGGACGTCGATTTCGTCGCCGACAAGCCCGACCGCATGTACTACGGCCCGATGGCCTTTCATCCCTCGGATCCCAACATCGTCTTCGCGGCCGGCATGGACGGCATCTGGCGGTCGCAGGCCAAGGGGGCGGACGGCTCGTGGACCGCGATCGGGCCCCCGGCCGGCATCCGGGTGAGCCGCATGCGCTCGGTCTCCGTGGCGCCGTCGAACCCGAGCGTGATCTACGCCCTCGACGAGTCGTGGAGCACGCCGACGCTCTACTACACGACGGACGGCGGCCAATCGTGGACCGCAGTCGCGATCACTGCGCCCTACCCCTTCCACCTCGACATCGACCCCACCAACCCGGCGCGCACCGTCACGGGCTCGGCGTACACCCTCACGCTGTGCGGCAACTATGGGACGGCGTGCCAGGACATCGGCGCGCCCGTGGGCCAGCTGGACTCCGCCTACCGCTGGGTCCGCTTCGCGCCGGGCTCGTCGCAGGAGATCTTCGTCGGCACCGACTTCGGCGTGTTCTCGACGCCCGACTCGGGCGCCACCTGGCGCCGCGTGGGCGAAAACCTGCCGATGCGCGTGGTCGTCGAGCTGCGCAACCGCAACGGCATCTGGTACGCGGCGACGGACTCCGACGGCGCATGGGAGCTTCGCAACGACGATTACGGCCAGCCCGGCGCCGCGGCGACGCCCTTCGTCGTCTACTCGCCGTCCCGCGGCGGGATGGTGGTGAGCTGGAACGCCGTTGCCGGCGCGAACGAGCACCTCCTGTACCGCGGGGGCACGCAGCTCTTCCTCGGCACGGCTGCGGACCGAAGCCACGTCGACCGCACCGTCACGCCGGGCAGCACCTATTGCTACTCGCTGGGCGGGACCAACGCCAAGGGGTTCGGGAAACGATCGGCGGAAGTGTGCAAGACCGCTGTGGCGGAAAGCATTGCCACGCTCACGGTCACGAAGGGCGGCGCCGGAACCGGCACCGTGACTTCGGCGCCGGCGAGCATCGACTGCGGCGCCACGTGCGCGGCGGACTTCCCCACCGGCACGGCGGTCACCCTGACGGCGACGGCGGCCGCCGGATCGGTCTTCTCGGGCTGGTCCGGCGCCTGCACCGGCACGGGAACCTGCCAGGTTGCGATGGACGCGGCTGCGGCGGTCACCGCCGGCTTCGCGGCATCGGCAAACCCGGCGCGTCTTGCGAACATATCGACGCGGGGGCGGGTGGAGACGGGCAACGAGGTGATGATCGGCGGCTTCGTCATCGGCGGCTCGGCGCCCAAGAAGGTGCTGATCACCTCGCGCGGGCCGTCGCTCTCGGCCTTCGGCATCGCCAACCCCCTCGCCAACCCGAAGCTGCAGATCTACGCCGGCCAGACGAAGATCGCCGAGAACGACGACTGGCAGACCGACGCCAACGCCGGGGAAGTCACCGCGCTCGGCATCTTCCCCAACGGGCTCGCGCCCTCCAACCCGCTCGAGGCGGCGCTGATGATGACGCTCAACCCCGGCGCCTACACCGCCATCGTCACCGGCTCCGACGGCAACACCGGGGTGGGCATCGTCGAGGTCTTCGAGCGCGACAAGCCCGAGATCCCGCTCGTCAACATCTCCACGCGCGGCAAGGTGCTGACCGACAACGACCGCATGATCGGCGGATTCGTCATCCAGGGAGATGCGTCCAGGAAGGTGCTGATCACCTCGCGCGGGCCGTCGCTCTCGGCCTTCGGCATCACCAACCCGCTCGCCAACCCGAAGATCGAGATCTTCGCGGGACAGAACAAGATCTTCGAGAACGACGACTGGCAGACGCAGAGCGATGCGGCCGGCGGCGCGGCGGCGGTGGCGGAGATCACCGGGCTCGGGATCTTCCCGAACGGGCTGGCGCCGTCCAACCCGCTCGAGGCGGCGCTGCTCGTCACGCTCCCGCCCGGGGCCTACACGGCCGTCGTCTCGGGCGTCGGCGGCCTCACCGGCGTCGGCATCGTCGAAGTCTTCGCCCGGTAAACCCGAAAAAGGGGTCAGATCCCTTTATTTGTTTCCGGACGCCTGTCCGGTGCAAATAAAGGGATCTGACCCCTTTTTCTAGGCGCGGAAGCGCTCGACCCGCGGCGGGCGCGAGAGGGTGAAGGGCTCGCCGACCAGCGAGAGGTTCGGGCTGTAGTAGGGGTCGTTCAGCAGCAGCGGCATCCAGCGCGTAGTCAGGATCTCCGCCTCGCTCTTGAAGCGCGCCATCTTTTCGACCGTGTCCTCGTAGCCGCGGGTGGCGGACTCGTGGTGGTAGAGCTCGGCGAAGGGCGTGTAGAGGTTGCGGTAGCCCTTGCTGTGCAGGCGCAGGCACAGGTCGACGTCGTTGAATGCCACCGCGAGCGTCTCGTCGAATCCGCCGACCTCGTCGAAGAGGGCGCGGCGCATGCACAGGCAGGCGCCGGTCACGGCGGAGAGCGACTGGGTGAGGCTCGCGCGGCTGAAGTAGCCGTGGTCGCCCTTGCGCTTGCCCAGGTGCGCGTGGCCCGCGAGCCCTGCCACCAGGATGAGGCCCGCGTGCTGGACGGTGTCGTCGGGGTACCAGAGCTTCGCCCCCACCGCGCCGATCTCCGGCCGCTGCGCGTGCGAGACCATCTCCTCCAGCCAGTCCGGGGTGATGACCTCGATGTCGTTGTTGAGGAACAGGACGTATTCGCCCGTCGCGTGCTTCGCGGCATCGTTGTTGATGCGCGAGAAATTGAACGGCCGCGGGTCCTCGACCAGCCGGATCGTGCCCGCGTCGCGCAGGGCGTGGAAGTATTCGACGGACTCCTTCTCGTCGCTGCCGTTGTCCACGAGGATGATCTCGTAGTTCCCGTAGGTGGACTTGGCGCGGATGCTCTCGACGCACTGCCTGACCAGCTTGCGGCCGTTGCGGGTCGGGATGATGATCGACACCCGCGGATGCGGCTGCGGAATCGCGTAACGCACGCGCTGCACGGCCATGTCCTCCACCGTGGTCACCACCGCGTCCTTGCCGATGCGCTTCAGGTGCTCCTCGATGGCCAGCCGCGCGCGACCGGCCGCGTAGTCCTTCTGCTCCGCGCCGACGGAAGTGCTGCCGCGCAGCATCCGCCAGTGGTAGAGCACGCGCGGGATGTGGCGGATCCGGGAAGGCTCGACCTGCTCGATGAAGCGCAGCGCGAGGTCGTAGTCCTGCGCGCCCTCGAAGCCCTCGCGGAAGCCGCCGATCTTCCGCACGATGTCCGCGCGGTACACGCCCAGGTGCGTGATCAGGTTGTGCGAAAGAAACAGGTCGTAGTTCCAGTCGCACTTGAAGTAGGGCAGCGCGCGCTCGCCGTCGAAGTCGAGCTTGTCCTCGTCGGAATAGGTGAGCGCCGCGTCGGGGTGGTCGTTCAGCTCCCTCGCGACCCAGTAGAGCGCGTCCGGCGGCAGCGCGTCGTCGTGGTCCAGGAGCGCCACGAAGTCGCCGGTGGCGAGTTCCAGCGCCGAGTTGGAGGCGGCGCTGATGTGGCCGTTCTTCGCGCGATACGTCACCTTGATGCGCGGGTCGCGCGCCTTGTACTCCTCCAGCACCCGGCGCACGTGCGGCGCCGTGGAGGCGTCGTCCGCCAGGCACAGCTCCCAGTTGCCGTAGGCCTGGGCCAGCACCGAGTCGATCATCGCGCGCAGGAACTTCTCGGGCGTGTTGTACACGGGCGTGATGAAGCTGAAGCGCGGCTGGCGGGGCAGCGCCTGTCCGGCCGCGGTCATGGCGCGCAGCTCGTCCGCATCCAGCGCCGCGTACTCGCGCACCCAGTCGGCGTAGTCGGAGCGCCGCACCTCCGCGTGGCGCACCATCTTCCAGTAGATCGCCTCGGCCAGCGCCTTGGGACCGCGCGCGAGGAGCACGCGCACGCCCTTGCGGGACCACTGTGCCAGCGTCCCGAAACCCGGAAAGCGCGAGCGCATGACGGAGAGCGTCTCCGTCCACATGCGCCGCGGCGCCGGCACGTGGCGGACGGTGAGGCTGTCGCAGCCGAACTCGCACGGGTAGATGCTGGGGTCGAAGCGCACGTAGCCCACGGCGCGCGGCAGGTAGAACGTGGCGGCGTAGCGGTCGCCCTTGCGCTCGAGCTCGATGGAGCGCAGCTCGGAGAAACCGCCGTCCTCCGTGGGGATGTAGATGCGCGGCCCGGCGATCTGGCCGTCCTTCCCGTCGCTGTCGAGGCGCACGCTCGCGGCATACCAGCCCGGCGCGAGCTGCATGCCCTCATCAATGGGCCGCGCCATGAACGCCGGGTCGCACGAGACGGCGTGCCAGCGACGCACGCCCTCCCGCACGCCGAGGTCCTTGGGGTCCTTGTCGAGGGGGGCGAGCGTGAGCGTGATGCCGGCGTCGCCGGGGTGCTGCGCGGTTGCGGGTGCGTTCATCGAATCACTTGCGGAAAAGGGATCTGACCCCTTTTCCAGGGTCAGCGGGCGAAGACCTCCACGATCGCGACGCCGGTGCCTCCGCTGGCGCCGCGCACGATCGCCGTGTAGGCGCCCGGGTTGAGGGTGACGAGCATCGCGGACTCGACCTGGTTGGTCGGTGCGAGCCCCGTCGCGAAGATGGCGCTCGCGTTGGAGGACACGGCCCAGTTGTCGTTCGAGGCGACCAGCGCCTGCCCGGAATAGAGCTCGAGCGTCGGATCGGCGAGCGCGCCCGTGACACCGAAGGCGGCCAGGGACGGCCCGCGCGCGGTGATCAGCACCGTTCGCGGCGTCGTGCCGGAGATGACGAACCCGCCGATCATCACGTTGTTGCCCGTCTGAACCGATCCCCGCGTCGAGATATTGACCACCTCGGCCGCCGGCTGGTCGAGCTCGAACACTTCCACGATGCCGACGCCCGTCACGCCTCCCAAGCCCTCGACCACGGCGGTGTAGGCGCCGGGGCTCAGCGTGACGAGCAGCGCCGACTCGACATCGCTGGACGGGGCGAGGCCGTTGGGGAAGACGCCCAGGGCAAGGATCTCGGCCCGGTTGGTGTTTTCCTGCCAGTCGTCATTGGCTGCCACCACGGTCTGCCCCGAGAAGAGCGTGAGCATCGGGTCGGAAAGCACCCCCGTCACGCCGAAACCGGCGAGCGACGGGCCGCGCGCCGTGACGAGCACCTTCTTCGGGACGCTGCCGCCGATGACGAAGCCGCCGATCATGACGCCGACGCCGGTCTCCACGCGCCCCCGGGTGGAGATGTTGACGAGGCGGGCGGACGACGAGCTGGACGAGAAGGTGGCGGTGACGGAGCGCGACGCGCTCAGGGTCAGCGTGCAGGTTCCCGTCCCCGGGCAGGACGGGTCGCTCCAGCCGGTGAAGGTCGAGCCCGCGGTGGCGGCGGCCGTGAGCGTCACCACGGTGTTCGTGGTGAAGCTCGCCGAGCAGCTGCTTCCGCAGTTGATGCCGCCCGGCGAGGAGGTGACCGTGCCGGCGCCGTTGCCCGACTTCGCCACGGTCAAGGTGAACGTGCCGCCCTGCACCTGCACGGACCAGCCCGAGTCCTTCAGAATGCCGAGGGTCACCGGGCCGGGATGGTGGACGGACTCGCCGCTCGCGAGCGAGAACGTCATCAGCGCATTGACCGTCGCGTTGAAGGACTCCGCGAGGTGCGAGTAGCTCGAGCCGTCGTTCCAGGTCGCCGGCGCGTAGAGGGGCACGCGACTGCCGCCGTTGGCCCCGCTGGCGCTGGCGCCGTCGAAGAAGACGGCGTTGCTCGTCAGCGTGGCGCCGAGCGCCGCCGACGGGTTGCCGAAGACACTCGTGTTGATGAGGGCCTGGCCGGCGCCGTTCTCGGTGAAGCGGTCGTAGGCGATGGGAAATCCGCTCAACCCCCAGGAGCCCTGGCCGGTGCTGGTGTCCACCTCCATGCTGCCCAGGAACCCGAGCCCGTGACCCACCTCGTGCATCACCACGCTCGCGAAGTCCGTCTGGCCGAAGGGCGGCGCGCCGTCGGTGCCGAAGTACCAGGTGAACGTGCTGTTGAAGTTGGCCCGGATCTCGGCAGTCGCGCCGTTGAGGTCCGAGCCGGCCAGCGCGTTGGCAAGCGGGATGGCGTACCAGGTGCCCGCGACCGCCGCGCCCGGAAAGTCGCGAAACAACGTCGACGGGCCCGCGCTGCCCAGCGTGTTCGCGCCCAGGCTCGTCGACCAGCAGGCGTCGACCGTGATCGGCACGGAAGACTGCAGCAGCGAGGCCCAGACGTTGACCGCGTAGGTGAAGGCGGCCTTCGCCGCATCGGGCCAGGTGATGCAGGTCTGGCCGGTCGCCGTCGATCCCGCCGGCAGGTAATTCACGGTGAAGGTGGACGCCTTCTCGAGCAGGCCCTTCTCCTGGAGCAGGTACTCGAGCGGTGGGCCCACGCGGTGATCCGATGGGTTCGGATCGTGGCGCAGTTCGGTGAGCCGGCCGGGGAGGGACTGCATTCCCGCCGCAGGGGGCGGCGAACCGGCCTGGGCCGCCTGCACGCCCGCGAGCACGCATGCCGCAGCCGCCAGGATCGCGACAAAGGGTCTTGATCTCATGAATGAACGCTCGTTCTCGCCAGCCGCGCCTTCCCGCGTTCCGCGAGGCGCTGGGACTCGGGTTCGTTTCGCGGGCGCGGTTGACAAGGATACAGGCTGGCCGGTCCTGATGGTGCGGCGCCGCACCGGCTAGAATTGAGGTTTTCCGGCGTCTTGCCGCCCGGAGTGCCGATGGAAATCCTCGACCACTACATCCTCACGCGCCCCAGCGCCCAGAATGCCCTCGACATCTTCCAGGGCGAGTGGTCGTCGAAGCTGCCGGACGAATTCGGCCTGGTCACCAAGCCGGGCACCGCGGCCCTCTTCGAGGATGCGCGCATCGAGTGGGCGGAGCAGCACCTCGGCGGCTTCGCGGGGCGCAGCGTCCTGGAGCTGGGCCCCCTCGAGGGCGGCCACTCCTACATGCTGCAGAAGCGCGGCGCGGCGCGGGTGGTGGCGATCGAGGCCAATACGCGCTGCTACCTCAAGTGCCTGTGCGTGAAGGAGGTGCTGGGCCTCGACAAGGTGGATTTCCTGCTGGGGGACTTCATCGCGTTCATGGAGGAGAGCACCGCCAGGTTCGACGTCCTCGTCGCGAGCGGCGTGCTGTACCACATGACGGACCCGATCGCGCTGCTGCGCCTCATCGGCAAGTCCTCGGACCGCGTCATGCTGTGGACGCACTTCTACGACGAGGCGATCATCCGCGCGAGCAGCGTGCTCTCGCCGCGCTTCGGCACCCTGCGGTCGTTCACGCAGGACGGGCACACCTACCAGTGCGCCACGCAGTCCTACCAGGTTGAACGCACCAAGGCCGCCTTCTGCGGCGGTGCCGCGCCCGTGAGCAACTGGCTCACCAAGGACAGCCTGGTGCAGGCGCTGCGCAACCTCGGCTACACCGGCATCGAGGTCGGCTTCGAGGCGCCCCACCACCCCAACGGGCCCTCCCTCGCCCTCTGCGCCACCCGCTAGAAAAAGGGGTCAGATCCCTTTTTCGGGATCGGACTTGTCCCGCGGCCTGCGGGTTGGCGGCGGACCTCGAAAAAGGGATCTGACCCCTTTTTTGCCTACCGGGCGAAGACCTCCACGATCCCCACGCC
>Ga0114939_10001606_pt1 | contig 17638 bp, 23 predicted proteins | sample AshMeaCrysSpring_FD_87196 | JGI IMG/M metagenome (GOLD analysis project Ga0114939, IMG submission 87196) | Groundwater microbial communities from Big Spring, Nevada to study Microbial Dark Matter (Phase II) - Ash Meadows Crystal Spring | ecosystem: Environmental > Aquatic > Deep subsurface >...
CGCAAGTAAGAGCGGTGTCACACCCGTCACAAACTCCCAAGGGCGGCCCCGCAAAGGGCCGCCCTTTTTTTCTCCATCCATCCGGTAGGGCGGCCCGGCCCGGGCCGCCTTGACCGCTCTTCAACCGCAGAAGAGCAATGGGACCACGGATTCAGAGCGGTTGATGGAGGAGATTCCATGAACTCAGTGCTGTGGTCTCTGAATTCACACAACGCCATGAGAATCCCTAGAATCCGCGGCTTCTATTGCTTTTCAGGATAAAATTTACAAATTATTTAAAATTTTCATTTACCTGATAATCAAATTGTCCTATTCTTATTCCGAAAACTGCGTCAAAACCGCCTGCTGAGAAGTTTCACCCCCTGAGTTTTTTCAATTCCCCATGAAGCCGTCTTCACCGCTCATCTTCGTGCTTGCCTGGTTCCAAGCCGCAGCGCAGGGCGCGGTCACCGTCACGGTGGCGGATCCGAGCGGCAAGTGGAAGCCGCTGGCGGGCAATTACGATTTTCAGGCGGACCAGCAGACGGGACAGGGCCAGCCAAGCAGCAGCGACATCGTCGGTCTTGGCACCAATTACGGATTTCTCACGGCCTTCAATGACAACGGAAGCTTCTCCAACACCGACGGCACCATGGGCTTCCGGGTGCGGCTCGACGACCACGACGGCAACAACGCCCCCGAATTCAAGAATGTGGTGTGGATCGGCATTGACGCGAATCAAAGCGGGTCGATCGACGTGTTCGTCGCCGCCGACTTGCAGGGCAATCCCAAGCGCATCGCCATTTTCGCGCCCGGCACTGGAGCCAACGACGGGCCCGGCACCACCACCATCGGCTCCGTTGTCACTTCATACGCTCTGGATCCGTTCGAGGACGAGACTCCGGCCAACTACAATTACCGGGCGGTGGACTTCAACGCGGATGGTGGCGACACCGACGATGTGACAAGCGCCACTTCGGGAGACATCGATTATTACGTGAGCTTCATGGTGCCATTCGCCGATGTGGTCTCGTATCTGGGCGGCCTGGCGGCTCCGATTCACATCACGGACTCGTCGCCGCTGCGGTATGTCATGGCCACTTCCACCCAGAACAACATCATCAATCAGGATTTCGGCGGTGTGGAGGGCTCGGGCGATTCGAATCAGACTTGGGCGGAACTGGGCGGGTTGTCGAACGCCGCTCCGGTTCCGGAACCTTCCAGCGGATTGCTGGTCTTGGGTTCGATTGCCGCCGGATTGCTGGTCCGCAAGCGCGTTTGAAGGCGGGCTGCCGGCATTAGAACGCCTTGAGCCGTTCATCCCGTCGGAAGGGAGGCAGCGGCCGTGTGGCAATCACGCGATATTCGCCCTCGAAGCGCGGTTCCGGCGTCACGCTTTCCTCTCCCGGACCCTGCCGGCTTCTCGCGCTGGTGATGGTGACGGGGGTGCCGACATCCACGGAATCATAGAGAACCGGCACGAACTCCTTGGGCAGGCGGATGCAGCCATGCGATGCGGGTTTTCCGGGCTCCGGGATGAAGCCGCCATGCATGCCGATGCCGTAGGAGGTCAGCCTCATCCAATACGGCATCGGAGCCGCCACATAGAGCATTCCCGGCGGCACCCTGTCGCCTGGCCTGGCATCGTTGTCCACCACGTTGCCGAATTCGTCCTCGATCCAGCCGTAGCGGTTCGAATACTTGTCCTCGATTTTTTCCATGATCCGGTAGTTTCCCGGGCGTGTGCCATAGCCCTCCTTGCCGGTGGCCACGTAGCACCAGCCGATCGGGCGCCCGCCGCGCTCGAACTCGGCGATCTGATCGGGCAGGCTGATGCGGATGGTGACTTTGCCGGGGCCGCCGTCGTCATGCCAGCGGTGCAGAGGTTTCCGGGTGTTCCGCGGAGTGGCCGCCGGTTGGCTCACGCCGCATGACATGGCGGCCATGGCCATGGTCAAAACGCAGAGAATTCTGCAGCAGGTGATGAGGGCGCGCATTTGGGAGACGGATTGGGTTTGGAGTGGGTAGCCGCTGATTGGATGCGGGTCAAGATTCCGAGGCGCGGAAAGGGAGCATGCGGCAAGCCAAGTGCCGGGTCAGCGGTGCCGTTCGAGATGCACGGCGACGCATTCGGTGTCCGGCAGGATCTGTTTTTCGACGGTCACCGCCACGCGACACAGCGGGTGGGCGCCCAACAGCATGTCCGCGGTTTCCACGGCGAGGGTCTCGATCAGGCGGCGCGGCTTGGAGGCGGCGAGCGCGCGGATTTCCAGCGCGACGGCATGGTAGTCGATGGTGCGGGCAAGCTCGTCGGCGAGTCCGGTGAAGCCCTGGCCGGGAATCATTTTCACGGTGATCCAGAGTGTTTGGGGATTGGCGCGTTCCGAATCCGGCACGCCGATGTGGCTGCTGACGCGCAGGCGGCGGATTTCGATGGTGTCAGGCAGGGGCATGGGGAAGCAGTTGGCGGGAGAGGCATTCCCGCAGCAGGATGCGGGTGGGCTGGTTGAGCTCGAGCGCGAGGGCGTCCGCAGGCGGCAGCCAGAGGAACTCCTCGGCTTCCTCATTGAGCCGGACGGACGTGTGGCGGGCGCGGGCCGCGTAGTTGAGAAGGATGAAATGCTCTTGGCGCATGAACTCCGGCGAGTCGATGCAATCCTGCACCATGACAAAGCGGATGTCATCGATTTCCAATGCGGTTTCCTCCAGCACCTCGCGGCGCAGCGCGGCGGTGGAGCTCTCGCCGCGCTGGATTTTCCCGCCGGGAATGCCCCAGCGGTGGCTCCATTTGTGGGTGCGGATCATCAGGACGCGGCCCGCGTCGTCGTGGATCAGCGCGCCAACGGTGGCGACCGGGCGGGCGGCGCGGTGACGGCGCCCGAGCAGGGAACGCAGGACGCCGAGATCCGGCACGGTGAGATCGGGGCGGACTTGGGCGAGCAGTTCCGGGCGGTTGTAGCCGGTGAGCACGGCGATGGATGAAACCCCGCCGTGGCGGGCGGTTTCCACATCGTGGGTCATGTCGCCGACAAAGGCGGTCTCGGCAGGATCCAGGCCGTGGGATTCGAGGATCCGGTGAATCACCTCGCGTTTGTCGGCCACGCCGGAATAGGTGGCTTCAAACAGCGCGCGGAAACCGAACTCGTCGAGCTGGCGTTCGAAGGCGGGCGGGTCCATGGAGGTGAGGACAAAGGTGCGGATGCCGAGCGCGGCGCACCATTCGAGTTTTTCCCGGGCATGGGGGATGACGGTGACGGGCGTGACGGCGGCGTCGAAAGCCGGGCGGAAGTGGGCTTCCAATTCCTCCAGCGGAACCTGCGGCAGAATCTCGGAGTAAAATTCCCGATAGGGCAGCCGGAATGTCCGGCGGAAACCCTCGCGGTCGAATGGCGGAAGGTGGTATTTTTCCAGCACCGCGTTGGTCGCCTCGATCACCGGGCCGAGATCGTCCACCAGGGTGCCGGACCAGTCGAAGATGAGGTTTTGGAACATGATCGGAGGCGGGGGCGCGGAATTTCATTTCGAATACCGTCTTGCGCGCCCCGGTCAGCCGAGAGTGAACTTGACGGAATGAATGCGTTCTTCGCCGAGGTGGCTGCGGATGCGGGCGAGCAGCATGGGTTTCATCTGCTCCAGGTGGAAGCGCATGGCGGGCTGGGTGACGCGCAGCACAAGGTGGCCGCCTTTGATGGAGACCGGTTCGGTGTTGCGGGCGATGAAATCCCCCGCGAGTTCCTTCCATGCGGCGCGCACCTGATCTTCATGCAGCCCGTCCTCGAGTCCGGCGCCGCGCAGGATGGCGGCTATGAATTGATCCGCGGAATGGACGCCTTCGTTGAGGTCCGGCGGTTCGTCGCAGCCGCGCCATTCGCGCAGGATTTCCTCGTGGATCCGCGCCGTGCGGGATTTCCGCCGGGTGCCGGAGGGCCGGCCCTCACTCGTCGCCATCGTCGCCAATGGCCTCCACGGGGCAGCCCTCCATCGCCTCGCGGCATTGGGCGGTCTCCTCGTCGTTTTCCGGTTGCTTGAAGACGTAGGAGTAGCCCTCGTCCTCGGAGCGGGCAAAGTTGTTGGGCGCGGTTTCCCGGCACAGGTCGCAGTCGATGCACTGGGTGTCCACATAGAATTTGCCAGCAACGTTTTCGGAATTTTTGTCTTCGCGGTCAGCCATGATGTTGGATTGATTGGTGAGGGTTCTTGGATGCCTGCCGGAAGCTGCGGATGCAATCCGATTTTTCGGGAACTTGCCATTTGTGATTCACTCTGGCCAAATCCGTTTCCCGCCCTTACAAGACCGCACAACGTCCGCCATGACTTCCACGCCCCCACCATCCTCAGATGGTACTTCGCTGCCGCCGCGCCATCGTCCGAATCTGGGCGATCTGTCCAAGGATTCCACGGAGTTGGACCTGTGGGCGTTTGAGGACGATCTCGATCTGGATGCGGGGGAACTTCCGTCCGTAGCGCCGCTACCGAAGGCGGCCAGGACGTCCGGAAGCGATCTGCCGGCCCGCAGGAAGCGGCAGGGAACCACGGTCCGCGAAGCCGAGGGACTGCCAGAGCCCAGGACATCCGCAGGCGTGGAGCGGATCAAGATGAACGTCAGCCAGGAGCGCTACAAAAGCCAGCCCCCCGCCGGGCCGTTGGGGGAGGCTCCCAAACCCGGCGCGGATATCGAGGATCTCGAGCACTGGGAGGATGCCACCAGGGTTTCTGAAATTGGCGAGCTTCCGGCCGAACAACTCCCGCCGACGGCCATGGCTGAGACCGTGGAGACCACCGCCACGGGCGGGGAGGAGCCTGCGGCAATCGAGCAAGCCACAGCGGGCCAACAACCCGCCGCCGCGCCGCCAGACGTTGTCGAACCGGCCGCCGCCACCAGCAACGATGAGGATGAGTTTTCGCCCGTGCTTCGCGAAAACGCCGTGCCATTCTCGCTCCGGCCGAAATGGATCCTGACAAAAGCCGAGCGCGTCGGATTGTTGGTACTGCTGGCGGTTCTGGTGCTGGGTGGACTGGCGGTCCTGGCGTTTTCCATCGCGCGCCTGCCCACCGAGTCGGCGCGGGCGACTGCCCATGATTTTCCGATCAAAGGCGGCCACATCACCGTTCAATCCGCGTTCAATTATTGGCGCGCGCCGCTGATGGAGGGGCCCGCGCCCGACACCGCCCGCCGCGGCACCCGCTTGCTGCCGGTTCTGGAAATGGAAATCGCCGGGGGAGCCGGGGCCGTGCGCGTGCTGTTCCGCAATGAGGACCGGGTGGTGATCGGTGATGCGGTGACCCGCGCGGTTCAAGGTGCGGGGACCCTGACCGTTCCCGCCACCGCCGGTTTCGACGATCTCGGGATGCACGCCGCCTACCGCACCGGCGAGAGCAAGCCGTGGACCATCGAGGTTTTCGAGGCTCCCTCCGTGGACACGCCCGGCAAGGATTTCAAAAGGCTTTTTGAAATGAACATCTCCACCGACCGCCGCTGAGCCCCGCCGCCATGCCCAACGAGAAAGTCACTCCGATCGTGCCCCGGGAAGGCTGGCACGTCATGCATCTGTTCCATCATGTCGATCACGCGCAGTGGGCCCTGTATGGCGATGACGAGAAACGCCAGGCCAAGACGCGGCTTACGGAGCTTGTCCAGGAGATCCGCGCCACGCCGGACACTCATTTGCTGATTTTCTCGGTGGTCAGTCCGAAGGCGGACCTCGGGTTCATGCTGCTGACGCCGGACCTGCAGGTGGCCAACACCTTCGAGAAACAACTCGGGCTTTCACTGGGGCCGGAGATTCTCAGTCCGTCCTATTCCTATCTCTCGCAGACCGAGGGTTCCGAATACACCACCACCCGCGAGCAATACGCCGCCGAGACCCTGATCGGCGAAAAAGCCCTCGCCGAGGGCACCCCGGAGTTCGAGGCCGCGCTCGCGGAATTCGACGCGCGCATGGCCCATTACCGGAAACACCGGCTCTATCCGGTGCTGCCGGACTGGCCGGTGATCTGTTTCTATCCGATGTCCAAGCGCCGCAACGGCAACGACAACTGGTATTCGCTGCCGTTCGCAAAACGCCGGGAACTGATGGCCGGCCACGCGCGGGTGGGCCGCGCCTATTCCGGCAGAATCCTCCAGCTCATCACCGGCTCCACCGGTCTCGACGAATACGAGTGGGGCGTCACCCTGCTGGCCAAGGACACCATGGACATCAAGTCCATCGTGTATGAAATGCGCTTCGACGAGGTTTCCGCGCGCTACGCCGAGTTCGGGGATTTTTACATCGGCCTGCAGCTTCCGCTCGACGAGTTGTTCCGCCGCATCTGCCTGTGATCCTGCGGGCCGCCCTGTTCAGTCCTCCTCGAACTTGCGGGCGATCAGCTCGCCAAGCGCGGCGAGGGCGGCCTCGGCATCCGCGCCCTCGGCGCTCACGGAAATGACCGATCCGTGGCCGGCCGCCAGCATCATCAGGCCCATGATGCTCTTGCCGTCCACTTCCTCGCCATCCTTCTCCACGAACACATCCGATTGGTAACGATTGGCGGTTTTCACGAACTGCGCCGCCGGCCGGGCATGGATGCCGAGTTTGTTGAGGATGGTGAATTCTTTCTTGGCCATGGGCGATGGGCGGCTTTGCTGCGGCAAACCGTAGAAACTCCCCCAGCCGTCTCCAAGGCAAAAGTTTCCACACGGGAAACGCCGCTCCTCACCCGCCGATATCCCCGCCGTTCGTTTCGTCGAAGTCCATCTCGCGGACGCGTTTTTTGTCGCGCTGGAGTTCGACCTGTTTGCGCAGCAGCTCGCGCATTTCCGCGCCGCCGCGGATGGCGGGGATGACGAGGCTCGGCATGGTGCGGTCGGAGGTTTCCAGCGAGATGGAGGCCAGCCCGGTGAGCCGCATCCACCAGCTGCGGATCATTTGGGTGTCCTTCACGCGGTAGAGTTCGATTTCATCGACGTGCTGGTTGATCACGCCGCTGGTGATTTTCAGGCGTTCGCTGGTGAGTTCGAAGGTCCGGGTCCTGACGACGAGGTATTTCCACGCGATGTGGAGGAGCGGCAGCACCAGCGCCGCGAAGGCGGGCGGGAAAAACACGCCCCAGATCGTGATGGCCACCGCAAGCAGGATGGCGGCGGAATACGGGCCGAGATTCAGCCACTGTGACGGGCTGCCTTTCCACAAGCTGAGTTCCTCGTTCATGGCGGGGATCATGCGGGCATCCCGCGGAGCCGGGCAAGCGGAGATTTCGGCCTGCGGTTCATCAGGAAGCCGGCGCTTTCCAAGCGCGCTTCACCGAGACCTTGATCGCCCCCTGGATGCGGACGGTCTGGCCGCCTTTGACGCCGGACTTGATGGTTTGGATCGTGTCGAGTTCCTCCCGCAGGATGACCGGGTGGATCAGCGAGAGCCACAGTTTGCCGGATTGGATGGTGACGTCCTCGTCGGTGAAAACTCCGTCGAAATCGGGGACTTGCCTGCGTTTGTAATCTCCGGTGACGGAGAACACGCCGCAGGGATGGCCGTCCGCGGGTTCGAAAGCTTCGAGCTTGAGCGTGAGCGAGCCGGTGGCGTTTCCGGCCAACAGCATGGGCAGTGAGTTTCCAGTGATGACGAGTTGATCCCCCGCTTTGAGGCGTTTTTTGGCGAACCAAAGCGTTCTGGGAGCGAGCGCGTTTTCGATCAGAAGCTGCTCGAAAACCGGGGAGAGATCCTTGGCCAGGGCGGCGGTGAGAAAGCCGCTGCCGGAATCCGCCTTCCACGCGTTACCATGCTTGCGGAAGGTGTGGGGCTGGGAGGTGGGGGCGATGGCCTGGAGAGGATCGGCAAGCGCCTGCCCGGCGCCCTCCGGATTGTCGGGGGAGGGGATGTTGAAAGCCGATTGTTCCAGGGTGTGGCGGACCTGGTTGCCCGCCCGCTCCAGCTTCATGACGCTGGTGCGGGTGCCCTTCAGCGGCTCGACGCGCCGCTCGATCGCGGATGTCTGATAGAGGCGGCCCGACCATTCCTGGCGGCGCGTGGTGTGGACTTCGAGGCGGGCGGGAAAGGGCAGGTCCTTGCGGAAAACCGCGCCCTCGGGAGTTTGATCGACGAGTTCGCGCAGCTCCGCGTCCGCTTCCGCGGCATCGGCGCCGCCGGTCCTGGCTGCAACCCTTTCCTTCATGGAGGATGTGGTTTTTGAAACGAGCTCCCTGGCTTTCTCGCAGGAGGCGGCGGCCAGCGCCAGACAGAGGATGGGGATGACGCGCGCGCTCATGATGTTAGATCCCTCCGCGGCAGCCGAGCTGCTGGTTCATTTCGATGGCGGGGTTTTCCTCGCAGGCTTCGCCGACGACCACGGCGGGCACGCCGGCCACGGTGGTGTGCGGCGGCACGTCGGCGAGCACCACGCTGCCGGCTCCTACTTTGGCACCGGCGCCGATTTCCACGCGGCCGAGGATTTTCGCGCCCGCGCCTAACAGAACTCCGGAGCGGATGACCGGGTGGCGTTCGCCGCATTCCTTGCCGGTGCCGCCCAGCGTGACCTCGTGGAGGATCGACACATCGTCCTCGATGATGGCCGTTTCACCGACCACGAACGAGGTGGCGTGGTCCAGCAGGATGCCGCAGCCGATGCGCGCGGCCGGGTGGATGTCCACGGCGAAGGCCTCGCTGGCCACGCTTTGCAGGTAGAGCGCGAGCCAGCGGCGCTGGTCCAGCCAGAGCTGATGGGACACGCGGTAGGTCGTCAGCGCCATGAAGCCTTTGTAGAACAGCAGCGGCTCCAGCAGGGAGAAGCAGGCCGGGTCGCGCTCGAACATCGCCCGCATGTCGCGGATCGCACTGTGGACGATGTGCGGATGGACGTCGAAGACGCCGGCGAGCAGCGGTTCCATGGTCTCGCGGGGCATGTCGGCGCGCGCCAGGCGCCGGGCGAGGCGCGCTGCCAGCGCGGCGGCGGGCGTCGCGCGGGTGAGGATCGCGTCATCGACAAGATGGCGCAGCGCCGGCTCGTCGTCGGCGACTTTCCGCGCCTCAAGGCAAAGCGTTTCCCACACGCTGCGGATGTCTCTGGATGTTGCGGCGCAGAGCTTGTCCGCATTCTTGCTGGCCGGGCGGGCTCCGGTTTGGTGGGATCGGTTCATGAGGATTTCACAGAAATTGGAATACGCGTGCCGGGCGATGGCCCAGCTCGCGAAGCGCCATGACGGGCGGACTGTTACACGGCTTGAGGAGCTAGCGCAACGCGAAGCCGTCTCGGCGAACTTTCTGGTGCAGATTCTCAACGACCTGCGCCGCGCCGGACTCATCGAAAGCCGGCGCGGCAAGGCGGGCGGTTACCTGCTGGCCCGCATGCCGGACGCCATCACCCTGCGCCAGGTGGTGGAGGCGGTGGATCCCGAGCTGCTCCAGTGCTCGGTGAGCCGCGAGGGGGAATCCGGCCAGCCCATCTGCCAGGCATGGGAACGGATTTCATCCGACCTGTGTCAGGCGCTCGACCAGATCACGCTGGAATTTCTCGCCAGCAATCATGCCGGCGCGATGTTCTACATCTGAAGGCGCGGGCCGCCTCCGCGCGACCTCGGAATGTTAGACCCGCCGGGCCGGACTTTGATTTTATCAAGAAAAGTGAAATATTTCGCTGGATGAATGAAGTGGTTTTGGGTAAAGCACTTGTGTCGTTTCAACCGCTTGCCGCCATGGCCACCCCCACCGACCACACTCATCACATCAGGATCCGCTCCACGCAGATGGAGATGCCGTCATCCGGCAGCGCCAGCCGGGGTGCCGAGGATTACGACCGCAAGCTCAGGGAGGCCCAGGAGGAGCTCGCGCGCATCCAGCAGCAGCAGGAGGAGCTTGAGCGCAAGAAACAGGAGCTGGAGGAGCTCACCAGCCGCAAGCGCGCCTTTGTTTCCCAGCAGGTGGAACTCACGGAAAAACTCACCTCGGCCCTCACGCTCATCGACCGCGGGCTGTTCGAGATGCGCAACGAAACCGAGGATCTCGAACAATGCCGCGCGGTCTTCGCCGCCCATCTCGACAAGATCCAGAAATTCACCCCCGAGAACTGGACCCGCGAGAATCTATCCGAAAAGCTCGAGCGCGCCACGCTGACCATCGACCTCGCGGCCGATGAATACGAACAGGCGGCCGCGCATTTCGAAGGATCCCGCAGCGGCTCGATTTTCGGCCGGGCCTCGAAGCGCGGACGCGCCGGAGCGCGCGGCGGCAACTCCGGGGAGTTCATGGCCCAGTTCCGCAACGGCCTCGCATTCAACCTGCCGATCCTCGCCCTCGGCATCCTGGCCCTGCTCGTTTACCTGACCAAATAACCTCACCGCCACACCATGAACCGCGCCAAATTGTTCAAGGAGGAACTCGAGCTCGATGAAGTGCTCGAAAAACAGCAGCAACTCCAAAACCGTCTGCGGGAATACGAAAGAAACCAGCGGGAAATCGAACGAACCCGCGCCGAGAGGGAATGCACGATTCCTCCGCTCGAGGAAATCGAGGCGCGCATGCGGTGGCGCCGGCACGAGCAAGTCGTCCTGCGCGGCGAAGTCGCCAACGTGCGCCGCGATCAAACGCATGGCCTGCTGATGCTGTTCCTGCTCATCGCCGCCACCTGCGCGCTCGTCTGGTGGGGCCTGCAATTGATGCGGGCCGGTTGATGCGGAAAAACCGCGGGCTTGCAATTGCGCAAGCCTCCATCACAGGCTTTGGCATGCTCCGCGCGACCACCGCCTTGTTTCTTTTATCCGCCGCTGCGAACGCCTCCGACCGGGAGATGATTCCGGGATTCGACGCCGCGCGCGCCGCGTTCAGCCGGACCGGCGAGATGGACCTTGGCTCCGGCAAGGGAGATCTGGACATGGCCCGCTTTGAGGTCCGCTCGGTTCTTTGCCGTCCGCTTTCACCCGCCGATGGCCTGTTCATCCTGCCATTCGCCGACTATGAGTTCAGCGTGCTCGATTTCGATGGCGCGCCGACGCCTTTTCAGGACGAGGAACTCCATTCCATCAGCCTCAGTTCGGTTTTCCTCTCCATGAGCGAGGGCTCGCCCTGGCTGTGGGGCGGCTGGGCCCGCGCGCAACTCGCATCGGATTTCCAGCACGTCGATGGCGACGACTTCACCTTCGACCTCGCCGGCGGAGCCGCCTATCGCTTCAACGAGCGCTTCACCCTCGGCCTCGGCGTCGGCGTGATCAATCTCAACGGCGACGCGGCGGTTTATCCGGGCATCGGTTTCGATTGGATCGTCAGCGATCAACTCCGCGTCGGCCTGTATGGCCCGTCATTCATCGCTGAATGGGCCATGGATGAGGACTGGCTGCTCACCTTCCGCGGCGATCCGGGCGGCGGCGTCTGGAATGTCACTGGCGCGGCGGGCGAGTCGCGCTCCATCGATCTGACGTCCTACCGGCTGGGACTGTATGCCAGCCGCCGCATCACCGGCCAGCTCTGGCTCACCGCTGGCGGCGGCATGACGGTCGGCAACGAGATCGACTACACCACGTCCGGAGGCCGGGAAATTCTAGGACTGGATCCGGAGACGGGATTTTTCGGCGCGATCGGCCTGCGCCTCAAGGCGTGGTGAGGGATTTTTCGGCGGACTTCAGACGTTCCCGGAGTTCCGGCCATTGCGAGCGGCTCACGATATAGCCGACGCAGTCGGGCGTGCCGCAGCGGCACGGGTGGTCTTCGTAACAATCCACGTCGAAGCCATAGTCGAAGGTCAGTTCCTCACCGGCATTGATGTCGCGCAGGGCGTGGATGAAGATCCTGCGGCCCTCGATCCATGCCTCGCAGTTCGGATCGCACGAATGGTTGATCAGGCGCGCCGTGTTCCATGGGACGTTGCCGTCGATGTCATAATTCCTCGAGAGCGTGAAGATATAGACCGCGGCGTCGCCCGTCTCCAGTGACCTGGCGTGTTGCGAGAGGCCGCGGCGCTCGCTCTCCCTCTTGTCGATCACCTCGCCGACATATTCGATGATCCGCTCCTCCTTCGGGATGTGGCGCGTCGCATAGACCCCGCGGCCGTGGATCTCCGAGCCGCGGACTTCGCAGTATTGGCTCTGCCCGCGCTTCCACAGATCCACCAGTTTGCGGTGCAAAACCCGATTGCTTGGAATTCCCTTTTTGCTCGATGCCATGGCGGTTTTCTAACGAATCTCCCGTTTCGCCACCGGCGGCAGTTCCATGTTCTGCGGCAGCGTGATGAACAGTCCCCGGAGATCCGAGGTTTTGAGGCCCGCCCCATCAATGAAGGTCCAGTCGTTTCCGCCCTTGTCGGCAATGGCGACCTGATAGCTGGTGCTCTCGATCACCAGCGGGCGCGGGTTCCCCTCCCGCATGATGCGGAAGCGCGTGGTGGTGGGCACCAGCACCAGCCACTTGGAGAACACGAGGCTTTCGACTTCCCGGCCTCCCTGATTGACCGTTTTCATCGCGGGACTCACCTGATAGACGCGCGGCTGGCCCTGGGGCTTGAAGGAAATCATGCTGATGCCCTGCCGCACCATTTCGGCGGCCACGCCGGAAAGTTGTTTTTCGAGCGCTTCCATGCCGCCCATGCGCGCGGCGGCGCGCTCCTTCCACAGGGGGTTCATCCGTTCCACCGCCATCTGATAGCGCCCGAGAACCACTTCCTCACCCAGCTTGGCCACCGCGGCCACCGCGGAGGATGCCACTTCCGGGGGTACTGGCTCGGAGATCACCTCGGATTCGGGTTCCCGCGCCGGCGGCGCCGCATCCTGCTGGGCGGGCAGCCATCCACAGGCCAATGCCAGCCACGCGCCGATGCATGCGAGCTTCCTCACTTTCATGCGCGCATCGTTGCCCCCGCCTCCCGCCCGCGTCAAGTGTGGCGGCATGTTCGAACGGATCCGCGGGCGGCGGATTTCAGAGCGCCGTCAGATCGGGCGTGGTGCTCAGAACGAAGTCGGCGATGAAATGCAGCAGCGTGAGCTTGCTCTCCCCGCTGCCGATCTCCCCGAAGTAGGGAAACAGGATCACCTCATGCTGGCCGCGGACGCGCACTTCCGCCGAGGCATAGGGCAGGTCATTGATTTCGGCGATTTTGATGTGGAGGGTGATCGCGGTTTCCTTGAGCAGGGATTTGATTTGGAAATAGCCGTACACCCCCAGGCCCGCGCCGCCATCGGAATAGTGATAGGCGATTCCGGCATCGCGCAGCTGCCGGTGCATCCATGAGACGGCTTCCTGCACCACGTCGTGCGCGCGGCTGCCGTCGGCTTTTTTGCTTTGCAGGAGGAATTTGAGCGTTTCCATGGTCTTGAAGTGCGGTGTGGTTGCATGTTTATGGCGTTTCTCCCTTGGAAAATCAAACCCTATAGAGGCCGCAACGGCGGATAGCGCGGCACTGGCCGCTGCCCGAACAAGTTGCGCCGGGCACATTGATCCGGCTTGCCCATCGCCTCCGGGCGAGGCATGGAGGGGCCGTGACGCGTGACCTCTCAGTCAATCCGGCCTGGCAGGAAATGGATCTGGGGCTGCCGCTGCCGGATTCCCCCCACGCGTGCTCGGTTTGCCTGCCGACGTGGAGCTCGGTTGTCGGCTACGAGGAGGGTCGTGAAAAAATCATGAAGAGGATGCGGGTCGGCTACCCGCGGTTTTTCAAGCACCCGACGGTAGAGCGCCTTTTCGACAACGCGAAGGCCGAGGTCGCCGGGGAAAACGAGGAGGTGATCGTGCTGCCCACGCGCGCCTCGGTGCAGCGCGCGCATCGCTGGGTGGAGCGCCATGCGGAGACGGCGGTGCGCATCACCAGTTTCAACGGCTTGCAGGCACTCATCGTGCCGGCCAAAGCGAAACCCGAGGCGGACGCCTACTGGCGCTTTTCCGGCGAGGTGGTCAGCAGCCGCCAGGCGCAGGATTTTCTGGATGGCCGCCCGCGCGGGGGCTCCAAGTCCCATCTCATCGCCCGGGCTCTCGCCAAATTCACCGGAACCACTCTGGAAAACACCTTCGTATTCGCCAGCGGAATGGCGGCTGTAACCTCCGTGCTGCGCGCGCTGCCGGGCGTTCTGAATGGCAAAAAAACGCTGCAACTGGAGTTTCCCTACGTCGATTGCCTCAAAGTGCAGGAGCTCTTCGGCCACGGCGTGGTTTATCTGAACGAGGCCGTCGGCGAATCGTTCGATGAGGCGCTGCAGCGCATCCGCCAGGGAGAATTCGCCGGAGTGTTCACCGAGCTGCCGGGCAACCCGCTGCTGCGCACCGTGAATCTCGCGCGCGTGGCCCAGGCCTGCGCCGAGGGGGCCACGCCATTGATCGTGGACGATTCGGCGTCCGGCCCGCTCAATGTCGATGCCCTGCGCTTCGCCGATGTGGTCACCGGCAGCCTGACCAAATGGATCTCCGGCGAGGGGGACGTGATGGCCGGCATGGCCGGCTTGCGCGAGAACTCGCCATTTGCCGCCGCCCTGCGCGGCGCGCTGCGCGCCGATGCCGAAGAGGGCGCGCCCCTTTACATCGCAGACGCCGAGGTGCTGCTCTCCAATATCAAGGGCTACGCCAGGCGCATGAAGATCGTGAACGCGAGCGGCCTTGCGCTCGCCACCCGGCTCGCGGGGCATCCGGCCGTGGCGCAGGTCTGGCATCCCTCGCTCACGGCCCGCGAAAACTATGACGCCGTACGTAGGAAAAGCGGCGGCTACGGCGGTCTGCTCTCCTTCACCCTCAAGAATCCGAAAAAGACCCCCAAGGTCTATGACGCGCTGCGCCTGAGCAAGGGCCCGAGTTTCGGCACGCCCTTCACTCTCGTTTGTCCATACGTCATGCTGGCCCACTACCCGGAGCTCGAATGGGCGGAAGCCTGCGGCGTGCCGGCCCACCTGCTGCGCGTTTCCTGCGGGCTCGAACCCATCGAACGCGTCATCGCCACCTTCGAGGAAGCACTGGCGCTCGCCTGAAAACATCGGCTGCGGCCGGTTCACCGCCGGAATTTTCCCACATGTTCAGCCTCGCCCTCAAAATGCTTTTCGGCGACACCGCCAAGTACCTGATGCTGGTGGCGGGGCTGTTTTTCGCGACCTTCCTCATCGTGCAGCAGGCGTCGGTCTTCTGCGGGCTGATGATGTGGACGACCTCTACTCTCAAGAACGTCGGAGCGCCGATCTTCGTGGTCGAGGAACGCGTCGAGCAGATCAACGAGATCAACCCGCTGCGCGACACCGATGTCTCGCGGGTGCGTTCGGTATCCGCCGTGCGCTGGGCGATGCCGCTCTATTCCGGCATCCAGCGCGTGCGTCTCGAAAGCGGCAGTTTCAAAACCGTGCAGCTGCTCGGCATCGACGCCGCCTCGCTGGCCGGCGGCCCGGTGCGGATGGTGGAGGGCAAGCTGGAGGACCTGCGCCTGCCCAACACCGTGGTCATCGACGAACTCGCAGTCACGCGTTTGTCCGAGGACAAGCAGCACCCGATCAAGGTCGGCGATCGTTTCGAGATCAACGACATCGAGGCCCGCGTCGTCGGAATCTGCCAGGCGATGCGTTCGTTCACCGGCGGACCATATATCTGGACTACTTACGAGCGCGCGCTGCAATACACGCCGGCCTCGCGCAAGATGCTCTCCGCTGTGATCGCCGCGCCCGTCGAGGACATGACTCCGGACGAGGCCGCTGCGGAAATCACCCGCCGCACCGGACTCCGCGCTTTCGTGAACCAAGGCTTCGGCGAAAACCCGGATGATTTCAACACCTCCACCGTCTGGTGGTATGTCAGGAACACCGGCATCCCGATTTCCTTCGGCACCACCGTTCTGATAGGTTTCATCGTGGGCGTCGCCATCGCCTGCCAGACCTTCTATGCCTTCGTGCTCGACAACCTCAAGCACCTCGGCGCGCTCAAGGCGATGGGCATGTCAAACTTCCGCCTCGGCATCATGCTCGTCATCCAGTCCTCCGTGGCGGGCATGGTCGGTTTCGGCATCGGCCTGCTAGCCACCGCCGCCTTCGCCTATGGCGCGATCCTGAACCAGCAGCCGCCCTTCGTCATGCCCTGGGTGATCCCGGTCGTGGCCTTCGGAGTCATCCAGTTGATCTGCCTGATCGCCGCGCTGCTTGGCATCATCCGCCTCAGCCTCTACGAACCCGCCATGGTCTTCCGCGCATGAGTGAACAAGCCCCTGTTCCGGTTCCTCAGGGAAGACCCGCCAGTTTGCAGGCGCGTTTGTAATGTGGTGCGTCCACCGGCGTAATCGAGAGCCGGGTGCCGCGCTGGCAGACCGTCATTCCGGATAGGACGGGATCGGCCTTGAGGATTTCGAGCGGCAGGAGTTGCTTGAATTTTGCGACGAATTCGAAATCCACCAGCCACCAGCGTGGATGGTCCCGAGTGGCCTTGGGATCGAAATATTCGCTTTTTGCGTCGAATTGCGTTTCGTCGGGGTAGGGGAGTCCGGCGACTCTCGCGATGCCGGCGATGCCGGGCGGATTGGCGTTGGAGTGATAGAACAGAGCGGGGTCGCCGGGCCGCATGTCCTTCCACATGAAGTTGCGGGCCTGATAGTTGCGCACTCCGGTCCACGGCTCGAGCCTCACCCGGGCGAGATCGTCGATCGAGAAGACGTCCGGCTCGGACTTGATCAGCCAGTGATTCATCAGGCGATGGCTTTTTCCAATTGCGGCTTGATGGCGGGCAGCGGCAGGTGCTCGGGGCCGAGTTCGATGCTTTTCATGGCGCGCAGGTCGGCCTCGATGGCTTCCAGCACGTCAAGTTCCGGGCGGAACTCGGCGGCGTGGTAGGAGCTTCTGACCAGCGGTCCGCTGGCCACATGGCGGAAGCCTTTCTCCAGTGCGATCTGTTTGTATTCATCGAACATCTCCGGCGCGATGAACTCGACGACCGGCAGGTGCTTTGGCGTCGGGCGGAGGTATTGACCGAGCGTGAGAACCGTCACCTCGTGGGCGCGCAGGTCGTCGAAGGCGCGGATGACCTCTTCCTTGCGTTCGCCGAGACCCAGCATGATGCCGCTCTTGGTGGCGATCTTGCCGTTCACCATCGCCCTGGCCTTTTTCAAGACTGTCAGACTGCGCTGGTATTGGGCGCGGGATCTGACAAGCGGAGTGAGGCGTTCGACCGTTTCGATGTTGTGGTTGAAGATGTGCGGGCGGGCGTCCATCACGAGTTGCAGCGCCCAGTCGCGGTCGTTGAAGTCGGGCACAAGCACTTCGATGATGATTTGCGGACACGCCGCGCGGACGGCTTCGATGGTTTGTTTGAAGTGCCCGGCGCCGCCATCGCGCAGATCGTCGCGGGCGACGGCGGTGATGACGACGTGGCGCAGGCCCATGCGGCGTGTGGCCTCTGCGACGCGCTGCGGTTCGTCGGCCTCGAGGGCGTCGGGCTTCGCGGTTTTCACGGCGCAGAAGCCGCAGGCGCGGGTGCATTTTTCCCCGGCGATCATGAAGGTGGCGGTGCGCTGGCTCCAGCATTCCCAGCGGTTCGGGCACTGGGCCTCCTCGCAGACGGTCACCAACTTGAGGTCGGTGATGAGGGATTTGGTGGACCAGAACTCCGGGTTGTTGGGCAGGCGCACCTTGATCCAGGAAGGCTTCTGGGTCCGGTGCAGGGCCGGGTCCATGTTCATTTTCGGGGTGCAGCTGCTCATGTCGGCGGGACGCTAGGCGCGGGGGCAGCTGCGGGAAAGTGGAAAGTGAGCGGCG
>Ga0114939_10001607_pt1 | contig 17635 bp, 23 predicted proteins | sample AshMeaCrysSpring_FD_87196 | JGI IMG/M metagenome (GOLD analysis project Ga0114939, IMG submission 87196) | Groundwater microbial communities from Big Spring, Nevada to study Microbial Dark Matter (Phase II) - Ash Meadows Crystal Spring | ecosystem: Environmental > Aquatic > Deep subsurface >...
ACCGACCACCGGATCAATCTGACGCTGTACAAGATCGACCAGATCATGGACGGCGACCTGTCGGAACTCGCCTCGGCGCTGACCGCCGAGCACCAGGCCGAGCAACTGGCGGCGCTCGCCGAAGCGGGTTGAGCGCGATGACCGGCCCGCCGCGGGCGCGTCGCCGAAGCCGCGCGGCGACGCGTGCACAGTGACTTCAGTGGCCAGGCTGCTGGCGGAATCGGCGCTGTCGCGCGTCGAGGCGCGGCTGCTTCTGGCGGCCGCGCTCGGCGCGCCGATCGAATCCCTGGTGGCGCGGCCGGAGCAGGCGGTGGGCGCCGAGGCGGCGGCGCGGTTTGCCGCGCTGGCCGCGCGTCGCGCGCGCGGCGAGCCGATCGCCTACCTGCTCGGCGAGAAGGAGTTCTTCGGCCGCCACTTCACGGTCGGGCCGGCGGTGCTGGTACCGCGCCCGGAGACCGAACTGCTGGTCGAGATCGCGCTCGCCCGGCTGCGGCCGCTCGCCTCGCCGCGGGTGCTCGATCTCGGCACCGGCTCGGGCTGCATTGCCGCCACGCTGGCGCTCGAGCGGCCCGGCGCGGCCGTGGTCGCGGTCGACCGCAGCGCCGAGGCCATCGAAGTCGCGCGCGGCAACGCGCAGCGCCTGGGCGCCACGGTCGAGTTCCTGCTCGGCGACTGGTACGCGCCGGTGCGGGGCCAGTTCGACCTGATTGCCGCCAACCCGCCCTATGTGGCCAGGGCCGATCCGCACCTGGTGGCGCTGGCGCACGAGCCGCGGCACGCCCTGGTGGCCGGCGCCGACGGGCTCGACGATCTGCGCGCGATCGTCGCCGGCGCGCCGTCGCATCTGCGGCCGGGCGGCTGGCTTGCGGTCGAGCACGGCCATGACCAGGCCGCGCACGTGCGCCAGTTGTTCGAGCAGGCGGGCCTGGCAGGGATCGAAAGCCGGTGCGACCTGTCCGGGATCGAGCGGGTCTGCGTCGGCCGTCTCGGCGGGGCGAACGCCGGCTGAACCGCGCCGACTGCCGCTGCGCCTGCAGCGGAAGTACGCGCGCGGGAGGGTTCGGCCCGACTTCGCGTGCGATTTTCCCGCACCCTGTCCGGCCTCGCCCTCCCGCTTTCTTCGCAACGCCTGCGCGTGGAGGCATCGTCCTGCTGGTTTGCGCCGATGGCCGAGGCCGTCGACGCAGGTCGCACTGTAGGCGTCGGCGGGCGACGCCGGTCGGACGAAATCGCGGCTTCATCGTCGGCTTACCCGCGGCTGCCCGCCCCTAAAGTTTTCGCCGGCGTTGCCGATCCGCAGTGCGCCGGTTTGACGCCTGTAGGGGCAGTTCCTACACTCCGCCGCACTTTTGCCGACTTCGCACGAGCGCTGCCATGGACTCCAGGGAATTCATCCGCAAGACCGTCGCCGAGCACCCGGTGGTGCTGTTCATGAAAGGCACCGCGCAGTTCCCGCAGTGCGGCTTCTCCGGCCGCGCGGTACAGATCCTCAGGCAGTGCGGCGTCAAGAACCTCGTCACCGTCAACGTGCTCGAGGACGAGGAAGTGCGCCAGGGCGTGAAGGAATACGCCAACTGGCCGACCATCCCGCAGCTTTACGTCAAAGGCGAGTTCGTCGGCGGCTCGGACATCATGATGGAGATGTTCGAGTCGGGCGAACTGAAGGACCTGCTCGACAAGGCCCAGGCCGCTTGACCGATGCCGAGCCGCGGCGGCTGATCGTCGCCATCACCGGCGCCACCGGCGCCATCTACGGCGTGAGGCTGCTGGCGCGGCTGCGCGAGATCGGCGGCATCGAAACGCACCTCATCCTGTCGGCCGCCGGCGTTCTCAACGCGCACCAGGAACTGGGACTCAAGCGGCACGACGTCGAGGCGCTCGCCGACGTCGTGCACAACGTCAACGACATCGCCGCGCCGCTGGCCTCGGGGTCGTTCAGGACGATCGGCATGGCGATCGCGCCGTGCTCGGTCAGGACGCTGGCGGCCTGCGCGACCGGCCTGGCCGAGAACCTGATCACGCGCGCCGCCGACGTCTGCCTCAAGGAACGCCGTCGCGTGGTGCTGATGCTGCGCGAGACGCCGCTGAACCTCGCCCACATCCGGGCGATGGAGTCGGTGACGCTGATGGGCGGCATCGTCTTCCCGCCGGTGCCGGCGTTTTACCAGCGGCCGGCGTCGATCGAGCAGATGGTCGACCACAGCCTGGCGCGGGTGCTCGACCTGTTCGGCATCGACAACGCGCTGGCGCCGCGCTGGGCGGGAATGCGGGCAACGCCCGCGTCGTTGGTGCCGGCAGAGGGACTCGAACCCCCGACCACCTGATTACAAATCAGATGCTCTACCAACTGAGCTATGCCGGCTCCGGGTGGCGCGCCTGAACGGCAACCGCGACCGGCGCGAGGCTGGCCCGCTGATCGAACTAGGCCGGTGCTGCTCGGCAGTTTAGCCGAGGCGCCGCGTCGCTCGCCTCGATAAGATCGGCGCCGGTTTCTCGACAACGACACGACCCATGGCTCGATTGCTGGTCACCGGCGGCGCCGGCTACATCGGTTCGCACACGGCGGTGGCGCTGCTCGAGGCCGGCCACGACGTGGTGAGCCTCGACAACTACTCGAACAGCTCGCCGCGGGCGCTGGCGCGGGTGCAGCGGATTGCCGGGCGCGAACTCGCGATCGTCGAAGGCGACATCCGTGACGCCGGGCTGCTGGGGCGGCTGTTCGCGCGGCACGCCTTCGACGGCGTGATCCACTTCGCAGGGCTGAAGGCGGTCGGCGAGTCGGTCGCACGCCCGCTCGACTACTACGCCAACAACGTCGCCGGCACGCTGGTGCTGCTGCGCGCGATGCACGAGGCGGGCGTGACGCGGTTCGTGTTCAGCTCGTCGGCCACCGTCTACGGCGCCCCCGACGCGCTGCCGATCGCCGAGGACGCGCCGATCCGGACCACCAATCCGTACGGCGCGACCAAGGCGATGGTCGAGCAGATCCTGCGCGACCTCGCCGCCGCCGATGATCGCTGGTCGGTCGTGGCACTGCGCTATTTCAACCCGATCGGCGCCCATCCGAGCGGCGAGATCGGCGAAGACCCGCGCGACACCCCGAACAACCTGTTCCCGTTCATCTGCCAGGTGGCCACCGGCAGGCGCGAGCGGCTGTCGGTGTTCGGCAACGACTGGCCCACGCCCGACGGCACCGGCGTGCGCGACTATCTGCACGTGCTCGACCTGGCCACCGGCCACCTGCGCGCGTTCGAATTCGCGCAGCGGCAGGCGGGCTACACGCCGATCAACCTCGGCACCGGGCGCGGCGTCAGCGTGCTGCAGCTGGTGCGCGCGTTCGAGGCCGCCACCGGGCGTACGGTCCCCTTCGCGATCACGCCGCGCCGGCCCGGCGACATCGCCGAATGCTGGGCCGATCCTTCGGCCGCCGCGCGGCTGCTCGGCTGGCGCACCGAGCGCAGCATCGAGCAGGCCTGCGCCGACGGCTGGCGCTGGCAGAGCCGCAATCCGGACGGCTATCGGGGCTGAACCCGCGGGCGCGCTCGTCCGCAGGCGCCGAAGTCCGACAGGCATGCGGTCGCCGCGCGCGCGCGGCCTACTTCACGCGGGTGAGCTTGGGCCGGTCGGCCGAAGGTTTCGGCGGCTCGGGCGGCTCGGAGGGAGACGTCGCCTCGGCGACCGGGGCGGTCGCCAGCGGCACCAGTGGCACCGCGGGCTGCACTGGGGCCGGCGCGGTCATCGCCCGCGGCACTTCGAAAGCCATGCCCTGGCCGTTTTCCCGCGCGTAGACGGCGATCACCCGCGCCATCGGCACGTAGACCTCGCGCGGCACGCCGCCGAAGCGGGCCTGGAACGAGATCGCCTCGTGGTCGAGCTGCAGCCGGCTGGTGGCCAGCGCCGAGATGTTGAGCACGATCTCGCCGTTGTTGACGAACTCGGCCGGCACCCGCACGGTTTCATCGACGGCCACCGCGACGTACGGCGTGAAGCCGGCGTCGGTGCACCAGTCGAAAATGGCGCGGACAAGATAGGGCTTGGTCGAGACTTCAGCCATGGCCGCAGTGTAGCCGCGCGCCACGGCGCCTTCGGCCGATGGCGGCGCGCATCAGCGGCGCATCACCTTCTCGGAGGGCGTCAGCGCCTCGATGAACGCCGGCCGGCTGAAGATGCGCTCGGCGTACTTCATCAGCGGCACCGCGCTCTTCGGTACGTCGATGCCGTAGTGGTCGAGCCGCCACAGCAGCGGCGCAATGGCCACGTCGAGCATCGAGAAGTCGTCGCCGAGCATGTACTTGTTCTTCAGCAGTATCGGCGCCAGCTGGACCAGCCGGTCGCGGATCGCCGGCTTGGCGCGCTCGATCAGCTTCGGGTTGTTGCTGTTCTCCAGCGTCTGCACGTGCACGAACAGCTCGCGCTCGAAGTTGAACAGGAACAGCCGCGTGCGCGCGCGCATCACCGGGTCGGCCGGCATCAGCTGCGGATGCGGGAAGCGCTCGTCGATGTACTCGTTGATGATGTTCGACTCGTACAGGATGAGATCGCGTTCGACCAGCACCGGCACCTGCCCGTAGGGATTCATCACGTTGATGTCCTCGGGCTTGTTGAACAGATCGACGTCCTTGATCTCGAAGTCCATGCCCTTCTCGAACAGCACGAAGCGGCAGCGCTGCGAGAACGGGCAGGTCGTTCCGGAATAGAGCACCATCATCTTGTCGGGTCCTTGCGAACGGGGCGCACGCAGCGCGCGGGTCTACTTCACGTCCTTCCAGTACTCGCGGTTCAGCCACCAGGCGACCACCGTGAACAGGCCGAGGAACAGCAGCACCCACACGCCGATGCGCACGCGCGTGGCGGCGCTCGGGTCGGTCATGAAGGTCAGGTAGGCCACCAGGTCCGCCACCTCGCCGTCGAACTGGCGCGCCAGCGCCGCGTCGGCGGGCCTGAACGAATAGACCGTGCCTTCGGCCGCCGGTCCCTGCACCGGCGTGCGGGTCACGGCGACGTTGCCTGCGGCGTCGTAGACGGAGACTTCGCGCACCAGGCCCTTGCCGCCGAGGTCCTGATGGACCTTCTCGATCGTCGCCTCGCGCGGACCCTGCCGCTCCCACAGGATGTGCGGCATGGCGATGCTCGGGTAGACGACGTTGTTCCAGCCGGTCGGGCTGGCGGCATCGCGGTAGTAGCCGCGCAGCAGCGTGTACAGGTAGTCGGTGCCCTTGTACTCGAACGAGGTCCGGGCGCGCGTGATCACCGAAAGATCCGGCGGCACCTTGCCGAACCAGAGCTTGGCGTCGGCCGGCCGCATGGCGGTCGACATCGTGTCGCCGACCTTCTGGTTGCCGAAGATCAGGAAGTCGCGGATCTGCCGCTCGTCGAGGCCGATCGCGGTGAGCCGGTTCCAGCGCATCAGGTTGGCGCCGTGGCAGCCCAGGCAGTAGTTGGCGAAGGTGCGGGCGCCGTTTTGCAGCGCGGACAGCTGCTTGCCGCGCGCCTCGGGCCAGGTGTCGAGGTGGATCAGCGCGCCGGAGGCGTAGGCGGTGCCGCTGGCGAGCAGGCAGATGGCGGCGATCAGCTTCTTCATTGTTCGCAGGCTCCCGGGGACTCAGTGCGCGGCGAAGGTCACGCGCTTGGGCGCCGGCTTGAACTCGCCCATCCGGCTCCACCACGGCATCAGCAGGAAGAAGCCGAAGTACGCGAGCGTGCCCGCCTGCGAGGCGCGCTCGTTCACCGGCGAGGGCGGCTGCGTGCCAAAGTAGCCGAGCACCAGGAACACCACGACGAAGGCCATCAGCAGCCAGAAGTGCCAACCCGGGCGGTAGCGCATCGACCTGGCCGGCGACTGGTCCAGCCACGGCAGCGCGACGAAGATCAGCACCGAGACGCCCATCAGCACCACGCCCCAGAACTTCGGGTCGAGCTTGAACGGCCCGCCGATCATCAGCACGACCGCCGCCGCGCCGACCAGCAGCGCCGCGTACTTCGCCAGCCGGTTGCGCAGGGTGAAGAACAGCAGCAGCACATAGGCGGCCAGGCCGGCGGCGAGCACGACCATGAACTCCTCGGTGGTGGCGCGCAGGATCGAGTAGTACGGGGTGAAGTACCACACCGGCGCGATGTGCGGCGGGGTCTGCAGCGGGTCGGCCGCAATGAAGTTGTTCCACTCCAGGAAGTACCCGCCCATCTCGGGGAAGAAGAACAGGACGCTGAAGAAGATGATCAGGAAGACCCCCAGCCCCATGATGTCGTGCACCGTGTAGTAGGGGTGGAAGGGGATGCCGTCGAGCGGCTTGCCGGTCCTGGGATCGAGTGTCTCCTTGATCTCGACGCCGTCGGGGTTGTTCGAGCCGACGTCGTGCAGCGCCAGGATGTGCGCCGCCACCAGGCCCACCAGCACCAGCGGGATGGCGATCACGTGGAAGGCGAAGAAGCGGTTCAGCGTCGCGTCCGAGACCACGTAGTCGCCGCGGATCAGCAGCGACAGGTCGGGGCCGATCAGCGGAATCGCCGAGAACAGGTTGACGATCACCTGCGCGCCCCAGTAGCTCATCTGCCCCCAGGGCAGCAGGTAGCCGAAGAACGCCTCGCCCATCAGGGCCAGGAAGATCAGGCAGCCGAAGATCCAGACGATCTCGCGCGGGGTGCGGTAGCTGCCGTACAGCAGCGCCCGGAACATGTGCAGGTAGACGACGATGAAGAAGAACGAGGCGCCGGTGGAGTGCATGTAGCGGATGAACCAGCCGCCGGGCACGTCGCGCATGATGTACTCGACCGACTCGAAGGCGTGCCGCGCGTCGGCCTTGTAGTGCATGGTCAGGAAGATGCCAGTGGCGATCTGGATCACCAGCACCACGATCGCCAGCGAGCCGAAGAAGTACCAGAAGTTGAAGTTCTTCGGCGCGTAGTACTCCGACAGGTGCTTCTTGTACTCGGCCATGACCGACGGCATGCGCTGGTCGATCCAGCCGAGGACACCCTTGTATTCGGTCTTGTGCAACGGCATGTCGCGTTCCTTTCGCGGCAATCGCGGACTTATTGGAGCGGCCGGGCGGCGCCGGTCACCGGCACGGAGTGCTGGAGTCCGGCAACCCGCTTGTCTAGGACAGATCTCTTGGTTGGTGGTTCACCGCGCGCCCCATGGCGCTTGGCCGGTTCCGTCAGGCCGGATCGACCCCCACCAGCACGCGGGTTTCGGACAGGTACTTGTACGGCGGCACCTCGAGGTTGTCGGGCGCCGGCTTGTTCTTGAACACGCGTCCAGCCAGATCGAAGGTCGATCCGTGACAGGGGCAAAGGAAGCCCAGGTTGTCGCCCAGGGTCGGATTGGTGCCGGCGGCTAAGGGCCCCACCGGGGAGCAGCCGAGGTGCGTGCAGATGCCCACCACCACCAGGAACTCCGGCTTCTGCGAGCGCAGTTCGTTCTGCGCCCAGGGCGGGGTCGGATAGGCGGTCCGCTTCGACATCGGATCGGCGACCAGGCCGTCGGTTTTCTTGACCGACGCGATCATGTCCGGCGTGCGGTTCAGGATCCAGACCGGCTTGCCGCGCCACTCGACCGTCTTCATCGTGCCCGGCGCGATGCCGGAAATGTCCACTTCGACCGGGGCGCCGGCCGCCTTGGCCCGTTCCGAGGGCGTGAAGGAGGCAACGAAGGGCACCGCGGCGGCCATGGCACCGGCGCCGCCGACGGCGCCGGCAGTGGCAAGCGCGGCACGCCGCGCGGGATCGACGGCGTCTTGCGCGTCAGAAGCGGAAGCCATGGGGATCTCGTTGAATCGAAGAAAAATTCGGGGAATGCATCAGAGGGACCCCGGATTTTACCCGATGGCACCGCCGCCTCTGCACCCGCTCCGAAGGCGATCCGTCGAGGCAAGCGTCGATCGCCTTCGTGCGATCCAGCGCGTCACCGCCGCCGGCTGCGGCGATAATCGGCAGGGCTGCGCGATGATCATCGCCTTGCCAATGACCATTCGGGACAAGGAGAACGACGATGTCGGTGATGAAGGAGTTCAGGGAGTTCGCGCTGAAGGGCAACGTCATGGACCTGGCGGTCGGCGTGATCATCGGCGGCGCGTTCGGCAAGATCGTCGACTCGATGGTCAAGGACGTGATCATGCCGCTGGTCAATTTCGTCGCCGGCGGGCAGATCGACTTCTCGAACAAGTACTTCGTGCTGTCGGGCGCGGTGCCGGCCGGGGCGACGCTGGCCGAGGCGCAGAAGGCCGGCACGGTGTTCGCCTGGGGCAGCTTCGTCACGGTGGCGATCAACTTCGTCATCCTCGCCTTCATCATCTTCTGGATGGTGAAGTCGATGAACAGGATGAAGCGGGAGACACCGCCGGCGCCGCCGCCGCCGACGCCGGAAGACATCGTGCTGCTGCGCGAGATCCGCGACGCGCTGAAGAAGTAGCCTGCCGCCGCGCCGGGCCGCCCCCGGCGCGACGCCCTCTCGAGGGCGCCTGGCCGCACGGCACGCGCCGGCGGCCCCGGGGCTGCGGCTAGACTTTTCCTGTCCCGCGACCCCGCCTCCCGTCCCGATGCTCTCCCGTCTGTGGCTGCTGTTCGCGCAGGCCGTCACGATCGGCCTCGCCGGCCTGTTCATCGTCGCCACGCTCAAGCCGCAGTGGCTGCGCGGCCTGCCGTCACCGGCGCCGGCGCAGCAGGTGACGTTCCAGCAGGCGCCGAGTTCGCCGGAGCCGTCGAAGGCCACGGCAGTGAAGTCGTACGCGGAGGCGGCGCGGCGCGCCATGCCCGCCGTGGTCAGCGTCTACACGACGAAGGAGATCCGCCGCTCGCCGGCGCTGGAAGACCCGCTGTTCGACCGCTTCTTCGGCGATCGCTTCCAGGGCCGCGGCGAGCGCGTCGCCGGACTCGGCTCGGGCGTGATCGCCGCCGCCGAGGGTTACGTGCTGACCAACCACCACGTCGTGCAGGCGGCCGACGAAATCGCCGTGGCGCTGGCCGACGGCCGCAAGGTGCCGGCCGCGCTGGTCGGCGCCGACCCGGAGACCGACCTGGCGGTGCTGCGCATCGACGCCCGCGACCTGCCGGTGATCACGCTCGGCTCCTCGGACGCGCTGGCCGTCGGCGATGTCGTGCTGGCGATCGGCAATCCATTCGATGTCGGGCAGACGGTGACGATGGGCATCGTCTCGGCGGTGGGCCGCAACAACCTCGGCATCAACCGCTACGAGAATTTCATCCAGACCGACGCCGCGATCAATCAGGGCAACTCCGGCGGCGCGCTCGTCGACACCGCCGGCAACCTGGTCGGCATCAACACGGCGATCTACTCGCGCACTGGGGGCTCGATCGGCATCGGCTTCGCCATCCCGACGACACTCGTCACCCAGGTGATGCAGCAGCTGGTCGCCAGCGGCCGCGTCACGCGCGGCTACTTCGGCATCGAGCCGGTCGACATCACGCCCGAACTGGTGGCAGCGCTGAAGCTGCGCCGCGATCAGGGCGTGGTCGTGCGCGGCGTGCAGCGCAGCGCGCCGGCCGGCAACGCCGGCATGGAGCCGGGCGACGTGCTGCTGTCGATCAACGACACCGCGGTCCGCGACACGCCGGGGATGCTCAACCAGATCGCGCAGCTGGCGCCGGGGTCGGTGGCCCGGGTGCGCGTCGAGCGCGGCGGACGCGAGCTCGATCTGTCGGTCACCGTCGGCGAGCGGCCGATTCCCCCCGAGCGCCGCTGAACGGCGCACGCCGGCGCGCCGGCCCGGCAACCGGCGCCGCGGACGGCGGTCAGCGTCGCTGCCTGGCCGCCAGTTCCTCGGCCTTGATGCGCGCCACCCGATCGCCATCGGCGGCGGCCGCGACGTACCAGCGGTATGCCAGCGCGAGGTCCTGCGCCACGCCATCGCCGCGCTCGTACATGCTGGCCAGGATGTAGGCCGCGCCGGCATCGCCCTGCTCGGCGGCCCGACCGTACCAGTGCGCGGCCGCGACGAAGTCGCGCGGCACGCCACGGCCGAGGAAGTACTGCGTGGCCAGATCGACCTGCGCTTGGCGCCAGCCCTGCCTTGCGGCCCTCTCGTACCAGGCCGTGGCCTCGGCCAGTGAACGCGGCAGCAGCCGGCCCTGTTCGAGCAGCACGGCCAGCGAGTACTGCGCCCGGGCCAGTCCGTTCTCGGCGCTGCGACGCAGCCAGGCCAGGCCCTGCCCGGGGTCGGCGGCAACACCGTCGCCGCCGATCAGCATCACGGCCAGGTTGAACTGGGCCACGCGGTCGCTGCGCTGCGCCGCCTTCAGGAAGTGATCGAAGGCGCCGCGCGCATCGCCGGCCTGGTAGGCGCTCCACCCCCGCGCGAGGTCGGCGTCGTCGTCGGGAATGACCTGCAGCTGCCCGACCGCCGTGGACGCCAGCAGCAGTGCGAGCGATGCCAGCAGCGCACGGGCGGACTTCACGGCGGGAGGCGCCGCTCGCCGGCGGCTCAGCCGCGCTCGCCGGCGGCGCCGGCTGTTTCGCCTTCCTCGCGCTTGCCCACCAGGCGCGCCACCTGGATGCCGAGTTCGTACAGCAGGCACAGCGGCACGGCGAGCAGGAGCTGGGAGATCACGTCGGGCGGCGTGAAGATGGCGGCGACGATGAACGCGCCGACGATCACGTACGGCCGCACCGCGCGCAGCTTCTCGACATCGGCGATGCCGAAGCGCGCCAGCAGCACGACCACGATCGGCACTTCGAAGGCCAGGCCGAAGGCGAGGAACAGGCCGAGCACGAAGCTGAAATAGGCGTCGATGTCCGGCGCCACGTTGACCGACTCCGGCGCGAAGCTGGCGATGAAGCGGAACACCAGCCCGAAGACGATGTAGTAGCAGTAGGCCATGCCGAGCGCGAACATGCCCACGCTGGAGGCGATGATCGGCCCCGCCAGCCGCTTCTCGTGCAGGTACAGCCCGGGCGCGACGAAGGCCCACGCCTGATACAGCACGTACGGCAGCGCGATGAGCAGCGCGACGAACAGCGTCAGCTTCAGCGGCACCATGAAGGGCGTGATCACGCCGGTGGCGATCAGCTTCGTGCCCTGCGGCAGCGCGCCCATCAGCGGCGCCGACAGGACCGAGAAGATCTCGCGCATGAACGGCGACAGCGCCAGGAACACGACCACCACGGCGATCGCCGAGCGCACCAGCCGCTGGCGCAGCTCGACCAGGTGCGACAGGAAGCTCTGTTCCTCGCCGGGCTCGGCGCCGCCAGTGTTCTGGCCACTCATGCCCGGATCGCCTCCATCAGCGGCGGATCCGCGGCCGGTTCATGCGCGCGCGCGGCGCGTACTTGCGCTGCGTGCCAGAGTGCGCCGACGGCAGCGCCATCTGCCGCTTCAGCCGCGCCAGTTCCTCGGCGAGTTCGTCCACCGAGGGCCCGGGCTTGTAGCGTTTCGGAAAAACGCTGCGCTGCCAGGTCTCGCCGGCGCCTTCCCAGGCGTAATCGGCGCCCGTCGTGGCACCGGCCTCGGCGGTTGCGGGCGCAGTGCCGAGTTCGGACTCGATCGAGCTGAGGTTCGAACGGACTTCGTTCAGGGACGATTGCACCGACTGCGCGGCGCTGCGCGCCTCTTCCTGCAGTTTCTTCAGCTCCGACAGTTCGATCTCGCGGTTGATGTCGCTCTTGACCTGGCTGACGTAGCGCTGGGCCTTGCCGACCCACTCGCCGACCGTGCGCGCCACCTTGGGCAGCCGCTCGGGGCCGAGCACCACCAGCGCCACCGTGCCGATGAGGGCGAGTTCGCCGAAGCTGAAATCGAACATCGTGCGGTCGGGGTCCGGCTGTCAGGCGTGCGCCGGCCGAGCGACGCCGCGCCGATGCAGCGGCCGTCGCGCTGCGGTCAGGACTTCTCTTTGGCCTGCACGTCGATGGTCTTGCCGGCCACCTGCTTGGTCTCCTCGACCTTCCCGGCGGCGGCATCGACCTCGTCGTTGCCTTCCTTGATGCCTTCCTTGAAGCCCTTGATGGCGCCGCCGAGATCCTTGCCCATGTTCTTCAGCTTGCTGGTGCCGAAGATGAGGATGATGACCAGCAGGACGACGAGCCAGTGCCAGATCGAGAAGGAACCCATGATGCACTCCGTTGACGACTACAGACGTTTCCACGGCCGGGCGCCGCCCAGCACGTGCACGTGCAAGTGATACACCTCTTGCCCGCCGTCCGGGCCGTTGTTGGTCACGACACGAAAGCCGTTCGTGGCGCCTTGTTCTCGTGCCAGCCGCGGAGCGAGGAGCTGCATTTTACCCAACAGCCGTTCGTGCCGAGGCTCGGCCGCCTCGAGGTTCTCGAAGTGCTCGCGCGGCACCATCAGCAGGTGCACGGGCGCCGCCGGGTGGATGTCGTGGATGACGATCAGGTCCTCGTCCTCGTAGACGCGGCCGCCTGGAATCTCGCCGCGGACGATCTTGCAGAAGATGCAGTTCGAACTCATGTCGCCTTCCCCTTTTGCTCGCGCTCGCCGCGCTCGCGCTGGGCAGCGTCGCGCGCGGCCTTTTCTTCGAGCCCGGAGGTGCCGGCGCGACGCTGCAACTCCTCCAGCACCTGTCCCGGGCCGAGTCCGTAGTGGGCCAGCATGACCAGGCAGTGGAACCACAGGTCCGCCGTCTCGGCGACGAGGCGTTCCTTCGGCCCGCCGGCCCCGGCATCCTTGGCGGCGAGCACGGTCTCGGTGGCTTCCTCGCCGATCTTCTTCAGAATCGCGTCCTCGCCCCGCGCCAGCAGCCGCGCGACGTAGGAAGCCTCCGGGTCGCCGCTGCGCCGCGATTCGATCACCGCCGCCAGCCGGGTCAGCACATCGTCGTTCATTTCCGGTAGATCAGTTCGGGATCCTTCAGCACCGGGTCGACCGCGGCCCAGGCACCATCGCGCAGGAGGCGATAGAAGCAGCTCTCGCGCCCGGTGTGGCAGGCGATGCCGCCGGCCTGCTCGACCAGGTAGAGCACCGCGTCGCCGTCGCAGTCCAGCCGCACCTCCCGCACCCGCTGGCGATGGCCCGATTCCTCGCCTTTGCGCCACAGCCGCCCGCGCGAGCGCGAAAAGTACACCGCCTGGCCGCTGGCCGCGGTCTCGGCGATCGCCTCGGCGCTGGCCCACGCCACCATCAGCACGCGGCCGCTCGCGGCATCCTGCGCGATGACCGTGACCAGGCCCTGCCCGTCGAAACGGATCTCGTCGCGCCAGCTCATCCGTCCCTCATCGTGATGCCGCGCCGCGCGAGGTAGGCCTTGGCCTCGCGCACCGTGTACTCGCCATAGTGGAAGATCGACGCCGCCAGCACCGCGTCGGCGCGACCGATCGTGATGCCGTCGGCCAGGTGCTGCAGGGTGCCGACACCGCCGGAGGCGATCACCGGCACGCTGACCGCGTCGGAAACGGCCCGCGTCAGCGCCAGGTCGAAGCCGGCCCTGGTGCCGTCGCGGTCCATGCTGGTGAGCAGGATCTCCCCGGCGCCGAGCGCGGTCACCCGGCGCGCCCATTCGACCGCGTCGAGCCCGGTCGGCGTGCGGCCGCCATGGGTGAAGACCTCCCAGCCCTGCGCGGGGTCATCGGCGGCGCGCCGGCGCGCGTCGATCGCCACCACGATGCACTGGGCGCCGAAACGCCCGCTGGCCTCCGCCACCAGCTGCGGGTTCTGCACCGCGGCGGTGTTGATCGAGATCTTGTCGGCCCCGGCATTGAGCAGCCGGCGCACGTCGTCGACCTTGCGCACGCCGCCGCCGACCGTCAGCGGGATGAACACGCACTCGGCCACCGCCTCGATCATGTGCAGCAGGATGTCGCGCGCGTCCGACGAAGCGGTGATGTCGAGGAACGTCAGCTCGTCGGCCCCTTCGCCGTCGTAGCGGCGGGCGATCTCGACCGGGTCGCCGGCATCGCGCAACCGTACGAAGTTCACGCCCTTGACCACGCGGCCGGCGGTCACGTCGAGGCACGGAATGATGCGCTTGGCGAGCATGCGACAAGTATGACTGACCGCCGGCCGCCGTTCGCGGCAGGACGCGCCGGCGCCGATCCGCACCGGCGCTCGCCCGGTTTCCGGAACGGCGGGACGTCAGCCGGCGCCGAGTTCGTCGGCGCGGTCCTGGGCGGCCTTGAAGTCCAGCGCGCCTTCGTAAAGCGACCGGCCGAGGATCGCCGCTTCGACGCCCTCGTGCTCGACCGCGCACAGCCTGTCGATGTCGGCCATGCTGGACACGCCGCCGCTGGCGATCACGGGGATCTTCACCGCGCGGGCCAGTTCGACCGTGGCCTCGATGTTCACGCCGCTCATCATCCCGTCGCGGCCGATGTCGGTGTAAAGCAACGCTTCGACGCCGTAGTCCTCGAATTTCTTCGCCAGATCGATGACATCGTGCCCGGTGAGCTTGCTCCAGCCGTCGGTGGCCACCTTGCCGTCCCTGGCGTCGAGCGAGACGATCACGTGGCCGCCGAAGGCGCTGCAGGCGTCCTGCAGGAAGCCGGGGCTCTTCACCGCCGCCGTGCCGATGACGACGAAGGCCACCCCATCGTCGATATACCGCTCGATGATGTCGAGGTCGCGGATGCCACCGCCCAATTGCACCGGGATGTCGTCGCCGACCGCCGCGACGATCTTCTTGATGACGCCCTCGTTCACCGGGCGGTCTGAGCGCGCGCCGTTCAGGTCGACCAAGTGCAGCCGGCGCGCGCCCTGCGCCACCCAGTGCCGCGCCATGGTCACCGGATCCTCGGAGAAGACCGTCACGTCGGACATGTTGCCCTGGCGCAGGCGGACGCACTTGCCGTCCTTCAGGTCGATCGCGGGAATGAGCAGCATCGCAGGGGCCGGCGCGGCGCCGAGGAAACGATGGAGGAGATGCGCAGTGAGCGGAGGGGACCGGCGCGGCGCGCGATCAGGGATTCCAGCGCGTGAAGTTCTGGTACAGCCTGAGTCCGGCGGCAGCGCTTTTCTCGGGATGGAACTGGGTCGCGAAAATGTTATCGCGCGCCACCACGCAGGTAAAGCCATGCCCGTGGTCGCTGGTCCCGGCGACGAGCGACGCGTCACTCGGCACGACGTAATAGCTGTGCACGAAGTAGAACCAGCTCGCGTCGGCGATGCCGTCCCATAGCGGATGGGTGCCGGTCTGCCGCACGCGGTTCCAGCCCATGTGCGGCACCTTCAGCCGGGCGCCATCCGCCGCGCGCATCGCCTCGTCGCGAAAGCGCACCACGTGGCCGGCGAACAGGCCGAGACCGCTGGTGTCGCCCTCCTCCGACCGCTCGAACAGCATCTGCTCGCCGATGCACACCGCCAGCACCGGCTTGCTCGTCGCCGCCGCGCGCACCGCCTCTTCCAGCCCGGACTCGCGCAGGTAGCGCATGCAGTCGGGCATCGCGCCCTGGCCGGGGAAGACGATGCGGTCGGCGGCCCGGATCTCGACCGGGTCCGCGCTGATGCGCACGGTCGCCGCCGGCGCGACGTGCGCCAGCGCCTTGGCCACCGAGCGCAGGTTGCCCATGCCGTAGTCGACGATGGCAATCATCGCGGTGTCGCTGCGTCTGTACGCGCCGCTGTGCGGCGCACGTGCACACGCAGCGAGAAAAGACAATCGGTGGGCTCGCTCCGGAGCGGCCGCGCGCTCGCCCACTGACAAAGGCCACGAAGAACCATCCCGACCTTCTACAGCGTTCCCTTGGTCGACGGCACTGCGCCGGCGGCGCGGGGATCGGGTTCGACGGCCATGCGCAGCGCGCGGGCGAAGGCCTTGAACACGGTCTCGCACTGGTGATGGGCGTTGTCGCCGCGCAGGTTGTCGACGTGCAGCGTGACCAGCGCATGGTTGACGAAACCCTGGAAGAACTCGTGCGCGAGGTCGACGTCGAACTCGCCGATCATCGCCCGCGTGAAATCCACCTGCCAGGTCAGGCCCGGGCGGCCGGAGAAGTCGATCACCACCCGCGACAGCGCCTCGTCCAGCGGCACGTAGGCGTGGCCGTAGCGGCGGATGCCCTTCTTCTCGCCCACCGCGCGCGCCACCGCCTGGCCGAGCGTGATGCCGATGTCCTCGACCGTGTGATGGCCGTCGATGTGCAGGTCACCGCTGGCCTCGACCGTCAGGTCGAGGGCGCCGTGGCGGGCGATCTGGTCGAGCATGTGATCGAAGAAACCAATCCCGGTCGAAAGCTGGGACGTGCCGCTGCCGTCGAGATCGACGACGACGCGGATCTGCGTCTCGGCGGTGTTGCGGACGACCTCGGCGGTGCGCGGGCTCATCACATCTCTAAAGGCTGGACGACAGGGCGGCGACGAAAGCGTCATTCTCGGCGGGCGTGCCCACCGTCACGCGCAGGCAGCCGGCCAGCAGCGGGTGCACGTGCGTGCGGTTCCTGATCAGTATGCCGCGCGACTTCAGTTGCGCAAACACCCGGTCGGCCGCGTCCGGGCCGCCGGTGACCCGGAACAGGACGAAATTGGCCGCCGAGTCGAAGGCCGTGACGCCCGGCAGCGCGCGCAGCCGTGCCAGCAGCCGCGCCCGCTCTGCGCGAAGCACCGCCGCCTGCTCGTCGAGCAGCGGCAGGCGGTCGAGCAGGAAATCGGCGGCGGCCAGCGTCAGCACGTTGACGTTGTAAGGCGGCCGCAGCTTGTTGATCTCGCCGATCCAGGCCGGGTCGCCGCACAGGTAGCCGAGGCGGATGCCGGCCAGACCCAGCTTGGACAGCGTGCGCAGCACCAGCAGGTTCGGCCGCCGCGCCAGTTGCGGCAGCCAGGTGTCCTGCGCGAACGGCAGGTAGGCCTCGTCGAGCACCACCAGCCCCGGCGCCGCGTCGAGCACCGCCTCGACGGTGGCGCGGTCGAACAGGTTGCCGGTCGGGTTGTTCGGCCAGCTGATGAAGATCACCGCCGGCCGCTGCCCGTCGATCGCCGCCAGCAGCCGCTCTCGCGGCAGCGCGAAGTCGTCGGCCAGCGGCACGCCGACAAAGCGGCAGCCGTCGAAGCGGCTGGCGAGGTCATACATTTCGAAGCTCGGCCAGGGCGAGAGCACGACCGCGCCCGGCTTCGCGCAGGCCTGGATCGTCAGGTGGATCAGCTCGTCGGAGCCGTTGCCCAGCAGCAGCGACAAGCCGGCAGGCAGGCCGATGGCGCGCGCCAGCTTGTCCTTGAACGGGCGCGGGTCGGCCGGCGGATAACGGTTCAGCGCCACCTGCGCCAGCCGCTCGCCGAGCTCGCGCGCGACCTCGGCGGGCAGCGTGAACGGGTTCTCCATCGCATCGAGCTTGACGAGCCTGGTGGAATCCGGCACCGCGTAGGCGTGCAGGGCGCGAATCTCGTCGCGGATCACGGACAGGTCGGGGCGGCGGTCGTTCACGGCAGTCAGGGGAAAGCGCGGGCGACCCGGGTCCGGGAGTCCCGGCGCGCGGGCGTCATCGTCCCATCCGGTAGCGGGCGCTGGCCGCGTGCGCGGGCAGCCGCTCGCCGTCGGCGAGCCGCGCCGCCACCTCGCCGAGCGTGCGCGCGCCAGTCGGCGAAACCTGGATCAGGCTGGTGCGCTTCTGGAAGTCGTACACCCCCAGCGGCGAGGAAAAGCGCGCCGTGCGCGCCGTCGGCAGCACGTGGTTCGGCCCGGCGCAGTAGTCGCCGAGCGACTCGCTCGAATGCCGGCCGAGGAAGATCGCGCCGGCGTG
>Ga0114939_10001608_pt1 | contig 17630 bp, 24 predicted proteins | sample AshMeaCrysSpring_FD_87196 | JGI IMG/M metagenome (GOLD analysis project Ga0114939, IMG submission 87196) | Groundwater microbial communities from Big Spring, Nevada to study Microbial Dark Matter (Phase II) - Ash Meadows Crystal Spring | ecosystem: Environmental > Aquatic > Deep subsurface >...
CTGTGCGCGTGATGCGGGTGCAGGTACCCCGAAGGGCATGCATGCGTCACCCGGAGGGCGCGCGTGCGCGCGCGCGTGCGCGCGCCTTTGCGGTCAGTCAGTCCTGCACGGCGGATGCGGGTGCCCCGGAGGGCGCGCGTGCGACCCGGAGGGCGTGCGTGCGACCCGGAGGGAACGCACGCGCGTGCCAGCACGCGTGCGAGCGTGCTGGCACGTGCGGACATGCGGAAGGGGCCCCCCGTAGGGGGCCCCTACCCGTTACCGCTCCCTCTCCGCTTGCTCCTGCGCCCAGAGTGGGCGCAGGGCTGCCATGGCCGCGGTCTTGGTCCGCTCTTGCCGTGCGGCCTTCTGGGCCGCGAGCAGGGTGGCGAGCTGCTCCTGCGCCTTGGTCATGGTGACCTCCTGGGTCGTTGGTGCCGGCGGTGTTGCCGACACCGCTGTTGTGGGCATCGACCCTGGGAGAGGCCAGCGAGCTCCCGAAGGGAGCTGTGCGCGTGCGGGTACCCGTGAGGGCGTTGCAGGTACCCCGGAGGGCGTGCGGGCGTGCGCGTGCGCGGGCACGCGCGTGCCTTTGCGGTCAGTTAGTCCTGCGCGGCGGACGCTCGCGTCACCCGGAGGGCGTGCGGGCGACCCGGAGGGCAGCTCGCCGGCCGCGTGCGCGTGCGGGCGTGCCTGCCTGCGCGTGCGGACATGAGGATAGGGCCCCCCGTAGGGGGCCCCTGTCCGTCACCGGTCCCATCGGACATGATTCTGTCTGACGGGAGGGAGCAGTCCCGCCTTGGTCATCGGCGGGACCTGCCTCCCTTCGTTCTTTGCCGGCGGTGTTGCCGACACCGCTGTTGTGGGCACCGACCCTGGGAGAGGCCAGCGAGCTCCCGAAGGGAGCTGTGCGCGTGCCGGCACGCGTGCGAGCGTGCTGGCACGTGCGGACATGCGGAAGGGGCCCCCCGTAGGGGGCCCCTTCCGTCCCGTCACTCCTCGTCACCCATGGCCCACCCGTGGGCCAGGGCCGCGACGGCCGCTACCGCGGCCGCCACGATCTGGGTGGCCAGCAGCGCTTTCGCGCTGGCCAGCCCTCCGGTAACGAGGGCCCAGAAGGTGGCGGTGGTGGCCACTGCCACCACCAGGAGGGCGGCCGCGAAGACCACTTTGAAGATGAGGGTTAGGCGCTCGACCTGACCCTCTAAGTTCATCGCGTACCGGTCCATTTGGGACCGGTACTCTTCGTACTCTGTCATGGTGACCTCCCGGTCATCCTTGCCGGCGGTGTTGCCGACACCGCTGTTGTGGGCATCGACCCTGGGAGAGGCTGGCGGCTCCCGAAGGGAGCTGTGCGCGTGATGCGGGTGCAGGCACCCGTGAGGGCGTTGCGGGCACCCCGGAGGGCGTGCGGGCGTGGCCCCGGAGGGCGTGCGCGTGCGCGGGCACGCGCACGCCTTTGCGGTCAGTTAGTCCTGCGCGGCGGACGCTCGCGTCACCCGGAGGGCGTGCGGGCGACCCGGAGGGCAGCTCGCCGGCCGCGTGCCTTTGCGGTCAGTTAGTCCTGCGCGGCGGACGCTCGCGTCACCCGGAGGGCGTGCGGGCGACCCGGAGGGCAGCTCGCCGGCCGCGTGCGCGTGCGTGCCTGCCTGCGCGTGCGGAGGGTGGGGACGGAAAGGGCCCCCCGTAAGGGGCCCTTTCCTGTTCACACTGCTTCGATCTCCCGGCAGAGCCACTGCTCTGCCTCCTCGGGAGCCCACCACCATTCCTTGACCTCCGGCAGGCCGCCGGAGGTCAAGGAGTAGGTCATGGTCACTCTGATCGAGTGACCGACCTTTTGGAGAGTCCATGTCGTGGACTCTCCAATCCTGTGAAGTTCCGTGACGACGGCCATCTCGCCGTCGTCGATGGTGCGGAGTAGCAGGATCTGGGAGTAACCCTTGCCAAGGGTTACCACCAGCGGCTCTGCCGCGACGGGTGCCGCCGTAGGCGGCAGCCCGGGGAACGACCGGTAAACGGTCATGCCATCTCCTTGTCTCTCTTTGGTTGTCAAGGCCGGCGGTTGCCGACACCGCTGTTGTGGACGCCGACCCTGGGAGAGGCCAGCGAGCTCCCGAAGGGAGCTGTGCGCGTGATGCGGGTGCAGGCACCCGTGAGGGCGTTGCGGGCACCCCGGAGGGCGTGCGGGCGTGGCCCCGGAGGGCGTGGCGACTCCAGTTGCGGGGGACATGCTTGGGTGCGGTAGTTATGGTTCTGCCATGCAATATGCGCCGGCCGGAGTTATGACTCTCCCCGCGGTTCCGACAGCTCCCTCGATCGGGCTCGATCTCTATCCCGCGAACGTGATGAGCAGCGATGGGCTCACGTTGTCAAAGGTGCGGGTCGTAGGCCTCAACGGGCAGGCCGGCGACCCGGACATGGTACTGATTTACCGAGGTGGAGCTGCGCAGCCCATTCTCGTGTCTGCGAATGCGGTCACCGGGCATCGCCGCGACATGGTGGGCTCGCACTCGATCGACCTCGACGATGGCACGACGATCACTGTGTCGAAGGCAAGCGGTTGTGGATGCGGGTCCTCGTTGAAGTACTACCGAGCCTTCCCGATGGGTACGTACGGAGCGAGCTGGTAGCCCTAGGATGTTCCGCCGTGGCAGAACATGATGAACATGTCCCGGACACGCTGTTCGACCTCCCTGCGGAGCTCGCTCCGGTCACTCCGAAGGGTCGCAAGCGTGCGGCGCACATCACTGCGGCCGGCGAGGTCACCAAGGCGTGGATCGCCGGCAACCAGGATGCGGGTCGAGACGTCACAACCACGTTGATCAAGCGCGTGGGGCGCATGGCGAAGTCCCTGCTGCGCGATGGAGTGGACCCGGAGCGCCTGGGCGACGTCGCGTACCGCGCCGGGGGCCGTGGGTACTGGGATCTGGTCGCGCAATGGCATCGTGCGGAGGTCCAGGAGCGTCCGGACACTGGAGCCTCGGTTCGTGAACTAGTGCGCAGGCAGTATGAGGCCGACCTGGCCAAGCTCCGGACTACTGAGTCGCGACCATCGCTTCCCCCATGTTCATGATGACCCGGAGGACATCCTCGAGGCCCTCTGCCGTATCTACGGCCTCCTGGAACCATGGGTCGGCCGAGTTGATGAGCGCGTCGAGCTCTGCAGCCAGGGTCTCGTAGTCCTCATCCGAGGCCGCACTCAGTTCGTCCTCTGCCAGTTCGACAGCCGATTCGAGGCGGTCCATCTCCGCCTCGAGCTGTTCCATGCGACGAACGATGTCTTCAGCGAGGGCGACAAGTTCGCTTGGCTGCGCTTGCTCGATCTCGCCGCTCATGGCCATGTCTTGCAGTTGCTGTAGGTAGTCCGAGGTCGTCTGGATGCCCTCGACTGCTGCATAGGCGAGGGCGGTGCTGTCGAGTTGCTCCGTGCTGGCGATGGTGCTCTGGAGTTCACCCTTCTCGACCTCGATCGCGGCGCCGACGTCCTGCCCCATGGCCGGCTGAAGGTCGTCCACCGCGCTCGCCATGCGGACCTCGTAGTCCAGGGCTTCGAGTTGCTGCTTGACCAGGCTTGCATTGATGGCGAAGTCAACCTGGTCGGACACCGCGCGGATCCACTGCGTGGCCGCGATCTGCTCGGGCGACAATTCCGCCGACATGGTTCCCGACGGTACTAGCATCGCCGCATGATGAGCCGAGCAACGCTGGATCCGATCCTCGACCTCTGCCGAGCGCCGGGGCAGTCTTCAGCGCCGCAGGAGTACCACATGGCAGCCGAGAGGCTCGAGCAGTCCGACCTCGCTCGGGTGAGGCAGGGCTGGGCGATCCTCGAGCCATGGCAGGCCTACGCCGTGTCTCAGCTGTTGCAGCGCGTGCCGTACGACCCGTGCCTGGTGCAGTTCGCCCGCGCGGTTCCGGATGGGCTGGTCAACTACAGCGGCACCCAGTCGCCGCAGGGGATCTTCACGCCTCAGCCCACGCAGCCGACGGCGCCGCGTAAGTTGTTCGACTCGATGTTCTCGGGATCCTTCGCCTAGGTCTCGCGGTACGACAGCACGGCCGGCGCGATGGAGCCCAGTGTGATGACGATGGCCAGCAAGGCCAGGTCCTGATCCTCGGTGGCATAGGCGATGGCACCGATGGTGATTCCGGCGAGCAGAAGGACGCCGGCCAGCAGCGCAGTCCACGCGACTTGTCGCAACATGGGTACATCCTAGGCGAATCGTCGCCGACCTCGTATCCTGCTGGCCATGGATCTCAAGGACGAGCTACGGCTTTACGTGCCGCAGCTTCCCTTGCACTTGTCGCCGGTTCCGATCATGAAGATGGAGGTCGAGACGCCGGCGGTCATGCTCAAGGATGTCTGGGGCGTGACGTACTACATCCACCCAGCCACGGGCACGCAGTGGATGATGGAGGGTGTTGCGCCGACCGACGTCACGGTCATGCGACCAGTCAGCCGGAACCCGGGCGAGGCCGTTGCGCTGGTGGAAAAGATCATGGGCTTCCGCGCAGTCTCTGGCGATGCGCCATACGATCTCAGGGCGATGGAGGTTGCCGAGCCGTCCTTCGACGAAGCACGGAGCCAAGCATGGGGCACGGGTCCCATCGGGCGATCGCGCACAGCGTTTCCGATGATCAACTACGACGAAGTGGTCGACTGGGAGACCTACTACATGCTCCATCCGGAACTGGGCCAGGTCTACGAGTGGCGATCGCAATGAGCGAGTCGAGCATCGATCAACTGGCGACACTTACCGCCAGACCGGGGCCTGGAGTCGTCGCGGGAAAGGCCCTAACGAAGTTGGCCGGCGAACTGGCTGCTCAGGGGTGCCCCTATCTACCCGCGGTCAATCGCAAGCGTCACGAGCTGTACCTCTACGAGCCGGAGGATTCCCGCACAGCGAGCCCGGCCATGGTCATCGCTTTCCGCGATGGTCGCTACATCTGGGGGGACCCAGAGCGGGCCTACAGCGAGAACGAGGTGGAGGAAGCAGCCAAGGAGATCGCGTACTTCCTGGCTTCCGAAGGCTCGTAGCTATGGCTGGCGGCAAGTCCTTCAGGCTGTTCGGCAAGTTCAAAGCCATCTGGAAGGAGTGGCTGCACCCGCGAGGCAAGGACGGGCGTTTCATCGAGAAGCACGGCTCGGTCAAGGTGACGCCGGGGGGTGGGCGAGCGCCCTACGCCGGCGAGGTGGTCGGGTTCCACCCTGGCGCGGTCTCTGTTCGCGATCGCAAAACAGGCGAAGTTCGTCGAGCTCCCTGGAGCACCGTAGAGAGCATCCAGGAGAAGGCGCGGCTCGGCATGTCCCGCGCGGACACGCCTGAGGGCACACCGGAGAAGCCTGAGCCGCTGGTTGAGCAGCCGAAGACTCGCGAGTGGCGCCCCTACACCGATCGAGCCACCGGTGAGCCCCTCCCGCCCTTCACTCCCTTCCTTCCGCCGGTCATGGGCGTCCCTGGTCTTGAGGGAGATCGGGTCACGCCGATGGAGATCGGCAACACGTTCTTCGGCCCCAGCCGTCGGCCGCACGTGGGCTTCGACCTCGAGACGACGGGCCTTCAGGTCCGCCGGGGGCTGGCGGAGGCGAGGGGTGTCGAGGTTGACCGCCCGACTGAGGTTGCGCTGGTTCGCTTCGATGGGAGCAAGCCAGTAGAGCGCCTGTCCTTCATGGTCAACCCCGGCAAGTCGATCTCCGAGGAAGCTCAGGCTGTCACGGGCATCACCAACGAGATGGTGAGCGATGCTCCGCCATGGCAGGTTGCGCTGCCTCGCATCCTGGACTTCATCGGCGATGACGCCGTGCTCATGCAGAACGGAGCCTTCGACCTCGGCGCCGTGCGCGACATGATCGACGCTGTCATGACCGACGACGCGCCGGAATTCGACGAGGTGCGTACGGCGTTGCGGGAGCGGGGGGTGACCTCAGGGAAGGACTGGATCCCGACTGGCGGAGTTGTGGACACCGTAGCCCTCGGTCGAGCAATCCATGGGCAGCTCGCTGACATGGGTCGCACCGATGTCCCTCGACGCAACAACATGAAAGCCCTGACCTCGCACTATGGAATCCAGCACGAGAACGCACATCGCGCCGAGGCCGACGTCGAGGCGACCAACAAGGTCTTCCGCGCGATGCTCGGCGCCGGCGTCAATGGCGGAGTCGGGGACATCGACATGGCTCGCGCTCGAGCGTCCTACGACAAGGCTGAGCGTGAGTTCACTGAGCGCTTGCCTGTCTATGCGCAGGCTCGCAGGGACTTCGATGCGTCGAAGGGGCGCGTGGAGCCAGCGCAGGCAGCGCCGACCCGGTCTAGCCCGCTGGGACGCAGCAGCCGGAATGCGAGGTCGCCGGACTATCGTGGACAGCAGGTGAGTGGCGTCGCCGTACCTCGTGGCGCCGTGGTCGGACGGGCCGGGTACGAGCGCTACCACGCGATGGTGAATGGCGCCAGTCTCCGCGAAAGCGGAAAGGTACCTCCGGAGGTTGAGGGCATGCTCAACGCTGCAATGGTCGCCGGGCGGTCGATCATGCAAGAAGTCGAGACGCCGGAGATGCGTGAAATCCGCGATGAGCAGGTCCGTTTGCGAGGTCTGGCCGACGCAGCCCAGGAGCGCTATGACGAGGCCTCGGCCAGGCTGCGCAAGGGACTCGAGCCGTTCGTCGCGGAGTACCTGCGCGTGAAGACAGGACGGGTTCCCCCGAATATCAAAGATCACGAGAAAGCAGCGGTGCGCGAACTTGCCAAAGGGCTGTTCAACCCGAGGGGCCCGGAGGGGGCGCTGACTGCACGCGTTCTGGGTAGGCAGCACTTCGGTATGCAACAAATGGCACGCGATCTGGCTTCGCTGCACAGGGAGCAGCGAGCTGCACAAGCAGAGGCTCGTGCTGTTAGCGAGGCCTATCGCGAAGGCTTGCAGCGTGGGGTGTGGGAGCGCCTCCGGGCCATTCGCGGCAAGACCATGGGCGTGCCCAAGCAGTGGTTCGCCCGGCAGATCGATCGCCAGGCCAAGATGAGCGGCATTGTCGAGCGCGTTAAAGATCGCGCGTTGCTGGCCGGCGGCTATTTGGTCGAGTCGCCATCGACGCCTGAAGATCGCGAGGCTATGGCCGAGGCTATGTCGCGAGGCATGCAGTTCTTCGACGCGCGAGCTCTGTCGCGGCCAGGCGAGATCATTTTGCCGATGGAGGCTGTGGGCAGTCGCGGGTTCTACATTCCTTGGCTGGGCAGCGAACTGGGCTTCCCTCCCTCAATCAAGACCGTCCACGTGGTGGCCCTGCCTCGCAGTCCTGATGGTGGCTTCGACCACAACATCGCGCGTCACGAACTCGGTCACCTCATGGATTACCAGGACAACCATCAGTACGTGCACTGGGCGTTCCTACGCCGACGAGCTGCCGGCTCGGACAAGAGCAAGAGCAAGCCAAAGGCGTTGAATTCCATTCTAGGCACGGACCGTTACGGCAAGTCCGAGAAAGCCATTGAGGACAACTTCGGCAACCCCTACGCCGGCAAGGTCTATGGCGCGGGCGCTACCGGTATCTCGCCGATCCCGCAGGGCCTTGATGGGACGAACTCCGAACTGTTTACCATGGGAATTGAGGCGTTGTTCGACGAGGACATGTTCTCGCACCTGTTCGACTTCGCCGGCGAGGGCGATACGTTGGATACTGAATACCTTGAGTACGTCATCGGCTTGCTGGCTGTCCTCGGGAGAGACAAGTGACGTGGATCGAGCACGAAGACGTGAAGCCGCTTGTGCACCTGGTCGGCCGCTTCCCGAATCGCAAATACATCGGCGGACGGAACTTCGAGGTGCTCTACGATCCCGCGACGACGACTGGCCTGGATGACGTCGAAATGCATGGCGCCGCCTCGTACCTGCTCGAGGCTTCGTACCCACCTGGCAGTGTGGTGCGTGCGCCTGGCTTCCCACCCATGATGGTCGACGTCGCTGACCCGACGTCGATCTGGGCAGTTTTCGCCTACAACGGAGCGATCTTCGAAGTCGAGGAGGGCATCGCTCGCACGCCGGCGCCGATCAGGGAGGACGTCGACCCGAGGATGGCCTTCTAGGGCCGCCTGCGCCGCCGCGATGACCCGGCCGGCGAAAAAGCTGGCAGGCGAGCGTAGGCAGAAGACTTTGCGACGAGGCCGGAGTGCCCTCCGCCGATGTAGCCCTTCGGGGGCTGGACAAGTAGGGCCGTGGCCGCGAAGACGCAGTTGTGGACCAGATGTCCGTTTGCGAAGAACTCGTGCGCTTCCTCGATCATCAGGTCGTAGACGTTTGCTCGACCGATAGGCTCGACTCGCAGTACCGCAGACTCGGTGAGATCGCTGGTCCGAGTCTGGGTGGCGAGCTCATCGATGTCCGTCCCATCCAGTGACCTCGCGCCGGCTCGCCACAGCGCAAGCATGCCATCGCCGATTTCATCCACGCGACGGAACGCTCCATCGACCCAGACCAGGTGGTCTTCAGTCGCATCGAAGTGCCCGCGGTCAGTTGTCACTCGGTAAGTCTGCTGCCACTGGCCTGTGCAAGCGCTGGCAAGAACGCGGCGCCATCCTCGGCGAGTCATGGCCAGATCGCCGACAAGAACCTGCTCGATAGGGATGTGGCCGCGTGTTGTCTCGACCAGGGTTCCCTCAGCGAGGCAGGCGTCCAGCCGGTCTGGGGAGTCTTTGGTCACCTCTGGGTTCCACGTGCATAGCTGGTCTTCCAGTTGAGGCATGTAGCCGAGGAACTTCACGCGAGCCTGCGCCGTGGCGGCGACGATTGGCTCGGCACGCAGCCGCTTGCCGGCTCGCGAGGTGACCTCAAAGACCTGGATGCCTGGATCGATGGTTTGCAGGGTCATCCTGACCAGTGCGCCACCCTGGTTGGTCTCGGCGACGACTGGGCAGCCCCACTTGCGAGCCTGGCGGACGACTTCGCGAGCCCAGACGTCCGGAGCGGCTTGCAGCGAGGCGTCCTCGAGCACGTAGGCCCGCCGCTCGTAGAGCCGCCGCTCGCCCGTGGCGCCGACGACGACGATTCCGCACTCATCTCTTGGCCGCTCCGCCACGGACGGGTCGACGCCGACGAAACGATGAGGAAGGGCCTCGTAGAGCGACGACACGCGGTTGTCGTCGATGATCTGCGATGTCCAGAGCGCTCCCTCGACGTCTTCGACCAGTAGGCCTTGCAGTTCTTGCCTTTCCAGCGCGGATCCCTCGTAGAGGGCTCGCAGGGTGTTCGTATAGCTGTCTGGCAGGTTCGCCGCGTTGTCCCAGGTCGTGCTGTGCGTCACGACGACACCTGGGGTCGCTGGGTTGAGCAGTTCGCGGATCACGGGCAGCCGGCGAGGCGTGGTGGTCACCAGCAGCTTCGGATGCCCGCCTAGGCGCAGCCCGAGACGTAGGTTGTCCCAGGCGGTTGTGCCGGCGGAGTCTGGAACAAACTTCCAGCTACCGACCTCGTCGGCCCAGGCGCAGTCGAACTGGGGCCCACGAAGCTGGTCAGGCTCTTCGGCGCTGAAGGTCTGAGCAATGGCGCCGTTTGGCCACAGGAGCCGCCGCTTCGAAGGCTCGTAGACCGGCATGAAGTCAGGTGGCGAGCATGCCTCGATGCCCGACTCGCCCTGTACCTGGATGTCGCGGACGTCGGCACTGGCTCGGCCAACGAGAGCAACCCGCCGGATGCCATGGTCACGCACCTGCTCGATGACCCATTGCGCGCCGGCACGCGTCTTGCCTGAGTTGTGGCTCCAAACCCCTTCCGCCACGTAGTGCTCATGCACAGGGACCGTGAGGTCATACACCACGCGCGGGCCGACCGGCCGGATGGCGACGATGGCCTGCCAATCAATGAGGCCGGGTGTCGAGGAGGCCGGAGGTCCCGAGGCGAGAGGTTGCCCGACGCTCACGTCGGCGAGTCGAAGCCATCCCTGAGGGGTCAGGAAACGATGCTTCGCTGTCACCGTGATGCGTTGCCCGCCGGCCAGTTCGACTTCGTACATCGGCGTCGGGCCAGCCTTGACGAAGGGCGGTCCGTCGGTGACTGCTGGCCCGTCGAGCGTGAGCACCGTGACCGGATCTCCACGCTTCGCGAGCTCTGCGATCGGGACGTTTTCGTCGGTCAGGGGGAGATAGATCCTTGTCGCGCCGGAGACGCACCCGCGGCCAGCGATATACGCCCAGACGTCCCATTCGTCATGGTCGGGCGGCAGTTGCTCAGGCCGTGCCCATAGGCGCCACTCGCGCAGCAATTGTTCCGGAGGAATGTCGCCGATGATGGCTTCGCGTTCCTTCTCGGACATGCGGGCGACTTTCTGCATGACCGATTCGCCCATAGCCCCTTTGCCTCCACGTCGACACTTCCTATGAGTAGGCTAATGGCGATCTTTACAGAGGGAGACGTTGACCATGACGCGGGAGTGGAGAGTGGCGCCCGAGAAGAGGCGTGCTGTAGTTGAGCAGTACCAGCAGGGCCTGCCCCTTCGCGAGGTTGCCGCGTCGGTCGGCGTCAACTACAAGACAGCGCGACGAGCTCTGGACGACGCCGGAGTCCAGGTTCGTGGCATGCGCTCAGGCGCTGCTTCGGCCATTCATCGACAGCGCTCAGCCGCTGCTCGCTGGTATGGCTGGCACGCCGACTGGGTCGAGCAGCAGATGAATCTCGGCCGCTCTGTGGATGACATCGCGAAGGAGGCCGGGTTCTCACCCGACCTCCTTCGTCGCCAGCTCGCTCGCAGTCAGGCGAGTGCCTAACTGCGAGGCACCTTGTTCAGTACTCCCCCCGCGCCACGCGAGTTCAGTAGTCCGTCTCGGTCTGCTTCGCGCCGATGGTGTATGTGTCGTGGCCCGTCTCGGCGCCGTTGCTACGCAGCGAGCGCCGCCAGTCTCTGGCGCAGCTCGTCAAGGGCGAGCTGACGCTCGGCCGCCTGCTGCTCGGCAGCGTCAGCCCGCTCCTGCTGGGCCTTGCCCTCGGCCACGGCTCGTTGCAGCAGTTGCTGCAGGACGGCCAGCGACTGCTCGAGGTCGCCCCAGGCGGCATCGATGCGCTGCGTGAGGGTGACCTCGGGCTCGGGCCCAGTCGCTCGGGCCGGCTTGGCGCGTGCTGTCGCGGGCTCCTCGACCACGACAACCTTCGCCGTCGCGGCCTGCTTCGCTCGCACAGGCTTCTCGATCGCGGCGGCCTTCTTCGTCGGCACGGGCTGCTTCGCCGCTGCCCTCTTCGAGGGCTTCCGCTCGCGGCGGATGTCGCACTTGCCTAGGTGAGCGAAGGCGCTCCCCGCGCCGGGCCAGGTCTTGCCGCAGTACGTACAGGCGTAGACGATCTCCCCATTGCTGAGCGTGAGGGCGGAGATGTCGTCCATCGCGGTGCCCCAACGTGGGTGGCGCCCCGGCTCCTTGTGCAGGACCTTGACGCCGCGAGGGATGTCGAACTTCGTTGCCACAACAGAGTCCTTTCTAGTTCGTGGCGTACTTGCTGACCCGTGTGGTCAGGTGTTGACGGAAGGAGCGCGAGGCCGTCGCTCGTCGGTACTGCTCCACCAACGAGGGCTTGTCGGCCGCGAGAGCCTTAGAGTCGAGGACCTCGCGCACGGAGGCTGTCCACGAGAACAGCACCCTCCCGGTCCCATCCTCGACCAGCTCGGCGTTGTGGCCGAGCATGTCCTTGATGTCGTCCTCGACGTTCTTGAGCGCCTGCTCGGCTGCCCTGGATGCCTCCAAGGCGTCGAGGTAGCGACGCGCGAGGCGCTCGGCCTCGTCGCGGTCGACGGGCAGTGAGCCGCCGATCTTCTCCACGGAGACCTTGACGGCTCCGTCGGCACTGGCTGCTACCTCCAGCACGTCCTCGGCGAGGGGGGTCTGCTGGGTCCGCCATGGGATTCGCATGGCTGTCGTCCTTCCTGTTGTTGATGTTCGAAGGAATGTTTACCACGTCTCGGTCGCTGACACAAGCTAGGACAACGCACTTGTTGTAACCTGCCACGAGGCAGGCCTATTCCTAAGGACTCGCTGTGGGGTATCTGGACTATCGCTTCTTCGTCACCGACGTCGCTTGGATCGTCGGATGGGGGTTCATTCTCGGGATTGGCTTGGTTGTCGTCGTCTTTGCGTTGGGCGTCCTTGCCATCCTCGTTGCGCTCGCCCTGCTCTTCGGGGTCCTGCTTCTTGCCTACGTCGCTGCCTACGCCGTTGTCGGCTCTCCCGTGCTGGCTGGCATCGCCATCACGCCTGCCGCGACCTACCTCGGCGGTTTCGTCCTCAGCTCCATGCTGACGTTCTTCTCCGACGAGGGCTTCCAGCCGTTCTGGCAGGAGTCCTTCGACTGGCGCTGGATCCACCTGTCCCTCGCCCTGGCCGGCGGCTTCGGACTGCTGCGCCTGGTCAAGCGAGGTCTGCTTGGAAGCGCTGATCCCTACTATGTCTAGCCGAAGGGCTTGCCCGCGGCGAGCCACGCACGCAGGTCAGCGATCTCCTGCGCCGACAGCACGCGGTTCCAGATGGCGACGTGCCCGACAACGACGCCGGCCTGGCCGGAACTTGTCGACCCCGCTCTGTTGAACAGGTACAAGGGCGCCGCCTCGTAGGGCAGTGTCGTGGATGCCCAGTCGCCGGACGATCCCTCGAGGAACGACGTCGGACCCCACTCCGACCGCCAGTTGCCCACTGGGGTGTCCACGGTGAAGACGTAGAGGAAGGGCTGGGCCCAGTTGGGGGCGGCTGCGTGCGCGCCACCGGTTTGCGTGAGGTCGAAGTGGACGAAGGACTCGACCTTGGTAGCCGAGGCACGCGTGAGCAACCAGCGATCCTTCCAGTTGCCCAGCAGGGTCCCGTTGACGCCTGGGCTGAGCGCGGCGGCGTTGGGAACCTTGACGGCTGCGACGATCGTCATCTGTGGTGGCAGCGTGATGTCCGAGGGGGTGGACAGCACCTGCGTTCCATCGCTGACCAGCCCTTCGATCTGCCCTTGGATCACGCCGCTGGTGAGCGTCCCCTGTGCCTGCAGGTCCACGTTGGAGGCGAGGTTGACCAGGGGCGAGGCGCCCTGGAGCGGCCAGTAGTACAGCGGGCTCAGGTCCAGGATCGGCGACTGCGTCGGCACGGGCTGAGCCGGCTGTGTGGGCCCTGTGGGCTGAGGCTGCGTGGGCCCTGTGGGCTGAGCCGGCTGCGTGGTCTGGGCCGGCTGCTGCGCTGGCAGGCCGGTCGCCGTGACGATGGACGGGAGGGCCTCGATGACGACGTCGGTCACGGTGTAGGGCTGGACGCCGCCCCATCCGCCAACGGGGGCTTCCACCTCGATGCCAATCGATCCATCGACCTTCTGAGCGACGAACTCGAGCACCGAGGTCTGCGCCGCACTGGTGCTGGCCACCCAGGGGGCAGACGCTACGTAACCCAGCGTCGTCCTCCAGCGTTGTGGCTGGTCCTGTGCGCACGTGGCAGTGATAGACACCCGGTAGCGCTCACCTAGGACGAAGCCGCCCACCGTGCCCGCAAGGGGGAAGCGGAACCCGACGAAGGCGTGATGATCGGCATCCCGCGTCGGCGCCGTGTTGAGGTTGATCTTGATCCCCGCAGCGACCTTGGCGGCGGCTGGCTGTGGGAAGGCATAGCCGTACCCGAAGCCGATCCATAACGTCTCGTCCGTCATGACCGGAGCAGGGGCGATGTTCCCGCCCGGCATGACAGGTGTTCCGCCTAGGGCGCCGGGGGCCAGGTAGCCGGCGTTGGCCGGGTCGAGATACAGGGCCCCGGTCTCTTCGGGCCACGCCACGACCCACGCGCCGCGCGAGTCCTCGGCCTGGCCGACCTCGACGCCGTCGCTGCCAGAGCGCCGGTAGGCCTGGACGTCCCACTTGATGACGTCCCCAGCGCTGGCCAGGAAGCTCGTCATGGGCCCTTCGCACCATTGCGCCCCACGCACGGGGCCCTCGACCTCGATGGAGGCGTACTTTCCGCTGACCCCCAGGTCGGTCCCTAGGCGCATAACGAGATCCCAGTCGGCGCTGCTGCTGGTCGGGGTCAGCACCGCCCAGGCTGAGAAGTAGACCCGGTACTTGCGACCTGGGGGGTTCTCGGGGAGCTTGTAGGCGTTGTTGACGCCATCTTCCCCCGTGGGAGGCGCCGTGAGGACGGCAGTGGCCGCAAAGGCGCCGCCGGCCACCTGTACGTCGAGGTTGATCGGGATGGCGCCGACGTTGAAGACCTGGCGGTAGTCGCCACTCTGTGCGATGAGCTCGGCCAGCAGTACCCAGCCCTTGCGTCGGTAGTTCGTATCAGAGTCGGGGGCCACGAGGTCGCCGACGGCAGTGCCCGGGCCTATGTAGGCCCAGACGTTGCCCGTGTTGTCGTCCTGCCACGACAACATGCCTCGCTGGTCTCCGTAGACCGTGTTGGCTGAGGCGATGCGTGCCAGTGACTCGTGGCTCTGGAACCCGCGAGGATCGATCGTCCGAGCGAGGTCTGCTAGCTCTTCGGCGATCCGAGGGATGTCGGAGCCCTCGGGGTAGGGGAGGCGTGCGCCTTGTGTCTGATCCATCAGATCCTCATCGGGATGCCTAGTACCCATCCTTGGCACTGGCCGGCGGGGGACTCGACGTTGAAGTCGCGGGGTCGGTTGGTCGGGAAGCGCAGTGCCCTGATGTCTCCTTGGAGCACGCTGTCGCCGGCCACAGCCGCGACCCCGATGTGGCTGTTCGTCTGCCTCAGGTACCCCTGGGGTGGGCCCATTGCGTAGCAGATCCGCGTGGGCTCGTCGCCCGACCGACGAGCGATGCGCATCTCGAGGTTGGTCTGCGCCTGCTCGTCCACAGGAGGGCTGGCGTTGGGGTCGGGGGGAGGAGCGTTCCACTTGAGGTTGTAGAACATCGCTGACATCTGGGCCAGCAGCAGCCACTGGCCCGAGTCGCTGAGAGGGTGCCTGGGCACTGTGATCGAGAAGTTGTTGACGATGAAGGGATCCTCGAGGTCGCCCTCGCGTGGCTTGTACGTGCCTGGCGTGGGGTAAGGGCGCCCCAGCACCCTGGGTGTCATGACATACAGAGGCGTGGTCAGGCGATAGGGGTCGCTCTGGTTGACAAGCGTGGCCAGCATCAGGTCCGACAGGCTGATGAGGCCGCTCTGGTCGGCCGTCGACGTCCCGAACGCTGCGCCCGGCCGCCCAGTCTGGATGACGTGCTCGGCACTGCCTTCGACATACCAGAGCGCTCCGCGAGCCTTGACCGCGCCGGCGTCGACTCGCGTCTGTGCGATGCCCACGAGTCGCGGGTCCACGCTCTGTGCTAGGGCCCCGTAGTGAACGTCAGGAGTTTCGATGCTCGACCCGTCGGGGTAGACGATCTTGCTCGCCGCCGTGACAGGCATGTCAGACCTCCGGCCAGATGATGCTCTCCGCGATGCTCGGAGCGTCGTCCACGTCCATCGTCCCTGAGCCGCTGAGTCGCTCCGCCTTCAGGGTGAAGGTGACGCTCGACTTCTCTCGGAACGCCCCACCGGCGATGCCCACAGGGGTTGTGTGTGACATGCGCGAGCTCGCTTCGTTGTTGTAGTGGAAGACCTCGTGGAAGACCACGACGTTGTTGATGTACCCACGCAACGCGTACTGCCCTGCTGTGTAGTGCAGGCGACACACAGCCCAGAACCCCGCCCGCCACAGGCCGCCAGGGGTGACGGGGTGCGCCGGCATCGTGATCGTCTTTGTGAGGACAGTGATCGTCCCCGTCGACGACAGGTTGGTGTCGAGGCCGACGCGGAACCCCACTGTCGGCATCAGGTCGCTGACCTTGCCCCAGTTCGTCCCCTGCGCGATGAGCAGGCGGGCCAGGGGGATCCACCCCTCTGCGTCGGCCGTGACCCCGTGCACCGTGACGCTGGGCCCGACCCAGGCGTAGTACCCGCGCGTCGAGGTCAGGTAGACGATCTGCCCGCGCCGGCGCAGTGCCTTGGTGCTTGAGTTCCTTGCCTCGGCCTCACCCAGGGTTGTGTGCTGCTGGATCAGGCGAGGGTCGATCGCCCACGCCATGTCGGCCAGGTGGCCGTCTGTGTCGATGTAGTCGTCACCCAGGGGGTAGGGCACCTTGCCGGCCGGAGTGAGGCCAGAGGCGGGGTACTGGGCCATGGGGACAGGCTAGTGCGACCTCAGGTGAAGACCCCGGTAAGCCGGACCTCCACCGCGAGCCTCAGCCCCCACGCCGCGCCTGCTTGCTGGCCTTCTTCGCCGCGGGAGTGTTTCCGGCGAACTGCTTGGCCTTCGCGTTGCCCGCCGCCTTCTTGCGATTGGTGGCCGCCCTCTGCCCTGGCGTCAACTTTGACCACGCCTTGTCGGGGAGGTAGCGCTTCTTGCCCTCGGACTTCGACCCGTCCGAGGTGCGCCACTTCTCACCCGTCCACTTGGTCAGCGACTTCTGCGAGGCGGACTTCCCGCCCCTGTAGCCACCGCCCTGCTTCTCGTAGCGCTGCGCCACGATCTGGGCCTTGCGTGCACTCCACTGCCCAGGCTTCCCGCCCTGCGACCCTGCCTTCACCTGCGCGACGATCTTCTTGCGCAGTTCGGGCCTGGTGTACTTGCCGCTGGCCTGAGTCATGAGCACAAGGCTAGTGGCGACTCAGCCCCAGGTCCCTGATGAGCCACCTCTCCAGCCTCTCCGCGTAGAGCAGCGTCTGGTCGAGGGTGATGTCCACGTCGGCTGCCATCGCGAACGCGAACTGCAGAGCCACGTGTCGTGCCTCCAGGACGATCGCCAGCTCTGTGACCCCATCGCCGTCGGCCCGCCCAGGGTCTCGCGCGTCGTCGCCCATGGGGTCACACCCTAGCTCCCGATGGACGCACCCCATGGACATGCTCACGGTCTGCCGGCGTCGAGCGTGGGCTGGCACCCGGTTCTCTGCCCCGCGGCGGCCCGCCCCCTCTAGTCTGTGCCTCGTGCCCGGAGCGATGCAGTTCGTGCGCGTGGCGCGGGAGGTGTCGGCGCGGGCCCTGTTCGGCGCAGCGCGTGCTCTGTCGCTGCTGCTTCTGCTGGCCCTCGGCCGGTTGTCCGACGCGGCCCGGCTGTTCGAGGTCGAGCTCTACGATGCCGTGACGTCTGCCCACTCTCCCGCCGTGCGCCTGAGCGTCGCTTCGTGACCCAGGCGCATGCGCAGCGACCTGGTTGCGATGCCGACCTCGACGCCATGCCCCCCCACCCCTCTCATGCGGTGAGCACTCCTGAGCGTCGTGCCTCAGTCCCTGTGCCTCGGTGGCTCACGGAGGAAGACGTTGAGCGCAACACTGCTTGGGTTCGCACCTTGGCCGACCTGGCGCGCCGGCCCGAGGGTGAGGCACTGAGGCGCGAGACGCAGCCTGCGCCCAGGCCTGACTCTGAGTGACGAGCCTGAGCGCAGCACGCTTCGCACTCCCCACCCCCCGCCTTCTCCCCTCCTGCCTCCTTGCCCTGCTTTGCCTGCTCAGGCTCAGGCCTCACCTGACCCACGTCGTGCCCAGCCCTGACTCACTTTGCCCTGCTTGTCTTGCTCTCCCCCCTGCCCCCCTTTCCCCCCCCCCCCCCCCCCCCCCCCCCCCCCCCCCCCCCCCCCCCCCCCCCCCCCCCCCCCCCCCCCCCCCCCCCCCCCCCCCCCCCCCCCCCCCCCCCCCCCCCCCCCTCCCCCCCTCCCCCCCCCCCTCCC
>Ga0114939_10001609_pt1 | contig 17621 bp, 16 predicted proteins | sample AshMeaCrysSpring_FD_87196 | JGI IMG/M metagenome (GOLD analysis project Ga0114939, IMG submission 87196) | Groundwater microbial communities from Big Spring, Nevada to study Microbial Dark Matter (Phase II) - Ash Meadows Crystal Spring | ecosystem: Environmental > Aquatic > Deep subsurface >...
ACCCGCCCCCAGCACCCACACCCCAACCGCCCCCAGCACCCACAGCCGAACCGACCCCACCACCCACAGCCGAACCGACCCCAACACCCACAGCCGAACCGACCCCATCACCCTCAGTCGAACCGACCCCATCACCCTCAGTCGAACCGACTACAGCACCAGCAGTCCTACCACCGACATTTCCACCGCTAGATAAGCATAATCAACCATCAGAACAGAAAAATACATCTCCACCAGCCACACCCGAAACACCAGGGTCATAGTCACAGTGGTGGGGAATACCCACCACTTGTGTGATTACAAACCTAATTTTTGCAGGACTGATTTAGTCGAAACAATGTGCTTGCTTAAACCCAGTTGTGAAGGTTTCAGACCTACTGCTAGACCAACTAACTGAGGTAAATGTAGCACTGGCAAACCGAGTTTGCTGCCAATGACTTTTTCAACCTCTGGTTGACGAGAATCTAGATTTAAGTGACACAGCGGACAGGGGGTGACAATACAATCCGCACCCGCTGCTATGGCTTCTTGAATGTGCATTCCTGCCATTTTGAAGGATTGTTCCGTAGCATAGCTGGAAATCGGCCAGCCACAGCATTGGGTACGACCACGATAATAAATCGGTGTGGCACCCACCGCTCGAAATAAATTTTCCATTGATTGCGGGTTGAACGGGTCATCATACAGCTTAGTTTGCTGGGCACGCAGTAGGTAGCAGCCATAAAAAGCAGCGCATTTTAACCCACCCAATAGCTTAGTGACTCGGTTTTGGATTTCTGCCAACCCGTAGTCTGCTACTAGGACGTGGAGAATATGTTTCACTTCTGTGCTACCGCGATAGGGTAAACAACCTTCTTTTTTCAAATAGCCATTCACCTTCTCAACATAAGCCGGTTCAGTTTCTTGTCGTTCCTTTAAACGTTCGTCCACATGACCGATGACTCCCTGACAGGTGCTGCAATGAGTCATCAGGGGCAAATTTAAGGCTTCTGCTAGGGCGATATTTCGAGCATTGACGGTATCTTCTAGGAGATGGGAATCTTCCTTAAAGGTGCCAGAACCGCAGCAAGCAGCTTTTTTCAATTCCACAAGTTCAATACCCAGTGCTTTAGTCAAAGCAGTGGTGGATTGATGTAATTCCCCGCAAGCACCTTGAGCTACACAGCCAGGATAGTAAGCATACTTGAGAGTAGGGGGTTTTGCATTCAGGGATTGGGGGGATTCTAGGGGTTGGGGTGATTCTAGGGTTGGAGATGATGACATGGCATTCCGGTTTAATACCAACGTCTCTATTTCAACTGCTAATTTGGAAGTAGCCTGAAAATCTTGATTTTTACTTAAAGATGTGGAATGCCACTTGGTAAACAGACCAACTGCACGATGTATGCGATCGCGCTTTCCGATAAGATGAATATGCTCAAAAGCATATCACCCGTCATAGCGGAATAGTAGCAACTGGTTAAGGACTGTTATTTATGAGCCAATCCGAAATTTTTGATAAAGTCAAGAAGATTGTCGCTGACCAACTGAGCGTTGAACCCGACACCGTTACACCATCATCTAACTTCCAGAACGACCTGGGTGCAGATTCTTTGGATACCGTAGAACTAGTAATGGCTTTGGAAGAAGAATTTGACATCGAGATTCCCGATGAATCTGCTGAAAAGATTACCACCGTACAAGAAGCAGTAGACTATATCAACGACAAAGTTGCCGCATCTGCTTAAAGAGTAAGGAACTGGGGACTGGGGTGGAACTGGGGACAACGAAGACGACGCGGGGACGTGGTGACGCGGTGACGCAGTGAAATAACCATTACCCATTACCCATTACCCATTACCCATTACCCATTCCCCAACCCCCATTTTTCGTTCTCCCACCAGGTCAAGCCACCTTTCAACTGAGTCATGACAGATTTTGTTAGTGAAGCCGCTCCTACAGAGCCACGTAAACGTGTAGTTGTAACAGGTGTTGGCGCAATTACACCGATTGGAAATAACCCCCAGGAATATTGGTCAGGATTAATTAGCGGACGCAACGGCATTGGCTCTATCACTTTATTTGATGCTTCGCGCCATGCTTGTAAGATTGCTGGTGAAGTCAAAAACTTCGACCCGCACCAATACATGAATCCCAAAGAAGCCAAACGGATGGATCGGTTTGCTCAGTTTGGGGTTGCAGCTTCCCTGCAAGCTCTAGCTGATGCCAAACTAAAAATCACCGACCTCAACGCCGAACAGATTGGGGTGATGATTGGTACTGGTATCGGCGGTATTAAGGTATTAGAAGACCAGCAAACAATTTACTTGACAAAAGGACCCGACCGTTGTAGTCCATTCATGGTGCCGATGATGATTGCCAACATGGCGGCGGGGTTAACAGCGATTCACACGGGTGCTAAAGGTCCGAATTCTTGCACTGTAACCGCCTGTGCTGCTGGTTCTAATGCCGTCGGTGAGGCTTTTCGGTTGATTCAGGGCGGCTATGCTCAAGCGATGATTTGTGGAGGCTGTGAAGCGGCAATCACGCCCTTGTCTGTAGCAGGTTTTGCCTCAGCCCGTGCCCTTTCTTTCCGGAATGATGACCCTGAACATGCTTGTCGTCCTTTTGATAAAGACCGTGATGGTTTTGTCATGGGCGAAGGCGCTGGGATTTTAATCCTGGAAGAATTGCAACATGCCCTCAGTCGTGGTGCCCGCATTTACGCGGAAATTGTCGGCTACGCTATGACTTGTGATGCCTATCATATTACCTCCCCCGTTCCCGGTGGAGCAGGTGCAGCTAGAGCCATGCAATTGGCGATGAAAGATGGCAGAATTAATCCAGAGCAAGTGAGCTATATCAATGCTCACGGGACAAGCACCCCGGCTAACGATTCTACAGAAACCTCGGCAATTAAAACAGCCTTGGGCGACCATGCTCGTCAAGTAGCAATTAGCTCCACTAAGTCTATGACTGGGCATTTGTTGGGTGGTTCGGGTGGAATTGAAGCCGTTGCCACAGTTTTGGCGATCGCTAATGACCAAATTCCCCCTACAATCAATTTAGCAAACCCCGATCCAGAGTGTGACCTGGATTACGTTCCCAACTCCAGCCGCTCTCAAACTGTTGAGGTGGCATTATCTAATTCTTTTGGGTTCGGCGGTCACAATGTCACGCTAGCCTTTAAGAAGTACCACTAGAATTTTAGATTTGGGATTTGGGATTTGGGATTTTAGATTTTCACTAATCCTCAATGCTGAATCCAAAAATTGCCAATCTAAATCTAAAATTGACAATTCCCTATCTTGTCCATCAACCCAGCCAATGGGATGATGGAGATACGTCCTTGGGCAGAGTAAAAATACTCAGTCATGCGTAAGCTATCAAGAGTGCTAACCCGTCGTAAATATCAATAGATTATGGCTGTTGCAACCCAATCCCTCGAAGAACTTTGTATCAATGCGATCCGCTTTTTAGCAATTGACGCTGTAGAAAAAGCGAAATCTGGACACCCAGGACTACCTATGGGTGCAGCACCGATGGCTTTCGTGCTTTGGGATAAGTTGATGCGGTTTAATCCCAAAAACCCCAAGTGGTTTAACCGCGATCGCTTTATTCTCAGTGCCGGTCACGGCTCTATGCTACAGTATGCCCTACTCTACCTGACGGGCTACGACAGCGTGGGTATAGAAGATATTAAGCAGTTCCGTCAGTGGCATTCAAAAACCCCCGGACACCCAGAAAACTTTATCACTCCGGGTGTAGAAGTTACTACGGGTCCTCTCGGTCAAGGAATTGCCAATGGTGTGGGTTTGGCAATGGCAGAAGCTCACCTAGCAGCCAAGTTTAACAAACCCGATGCCAAGATTGTTGACCATTATACCTATGTGATTTTAGGTGACGGTTGCAACATGGAGGGCGTGTCCGGTGAAGCTTGTTCTTTTGCTGGACACCAGGGATTGGGTAAACTAATTGCTCTGTACGACGATAACCACATCTCAATTGACGGTTCTACCGACGTTGCTTTTACCGAAGATGTCAGCAAGCGCTTTGAAGCTTACGGTTGGCATGTATTACATGTGGAAAACGGTAACACTGACTTAGAAGCGATCGCAAAAGCGATCGAAGCAGCAAAAGCTGTCACTGATAAGCCGAGCATGATTAAGGTGACAACCACCATCGGTTACGGTTCCCCCAACAAACAAAATACTGCTGGTGTTCACGGTGCAGCCTTGGGTACTGACGAAGTAAAACTCACCCGCGATAACTTGGGTTGGGAATACGAGCCGTTTGTAGTTCCTCAAGACGTACTCAACCACATGGGTAAAGCCGTTGATCGGGGTGCTAGCGCTGAAGCTGAATGGAACAAGGCATTTGCAGATTATAAGGCTAAATATCCCCAAGAAGCTGCGGAATTTGAACGTTTAGTGAGCGGTAAACTCCCCGACGGTTGGGACAAGGTACTACCTACCTACACCGCTGAAGATAAAGCTCTCCCCACCCGCAAACACTCAGAAACCTGCATCAACAAACTAGCAGCGGTTTTACCTGAGATGATTGGTGGTTCGGCTGACTTGACGCACTCCAACTTGACAGAAATCAAGGGTGAAGGCGAATTCCAAAAAGGACAATACCAAAACCGTAACGTCCACTTTGGTGTACGGGAACACGGTATGGGCGCAATTTGTAACGGGATGGCTTTGCACGGTTCGGGATTAATTCCCTACGGCGCGACTTTCTTGATTTTCACAGATTATATGCGTGCTGCCATCCGCTTGTCTGCCCTGTCTCTAGCTGGTTGTATTTGGGTGATGACTCACGACTCCATTGGACAAGGGGAAGATGGTCCTACTCACCAACCTGTGGAAACTCTCGCTTCTCTGCGAGCTATTCCTAACTTAACAGTAATTCGCCCTGCCGATGGGACGGAATGTTCTGGTGCTTACAAAGTCGCGATTGAAAGAGCCAAGGACAACAACCCGACTTTGTTGGCTTTCTCCCGCCAAAACCTTCCCAGCTTAGGTGGTACTTCCATTGAAGGTACAACCAAGGGAGCATACGCAGTGGTAGATTGTCAAGGCACCCCTGACATCATCCTGATTGGTACTGGTTCCGAAGTGAGCTTGTGTGTCACTGCTGCTGAGAAACTGACTAGCGAAGGTAAGAACGTTCGTGTTGTTTCCATGCCATCTTGGGATTTATTTGAAGCCCAAGATGCAGCTTACCAGGAATCTGTGTTACCGAAAGCTGTTACCAAGCGTTTGGCTGTAGAAGCTGGTGTTAGCTTTGGCTGGCATAAGTATATCGGTAATGATGGTGATACTGTGACCATCGACCGCTTTGGTGCTTCGGCTCCTGGTGGTGTTTGTATGGATAAGTTTGGCTTTAACGTTGATAATGTGGTAGCTAAGGCGAAAGCATTATTGGGTTAATTTGTTTTGTGGGGTAGGCTTTTTAGCCTCCCCTTTTTTTATTTTTTGTCTAATCCAAATTTATGACAGCAACACTGAAAGAATTTTTAGAAGCTTGTGAAAATCTAGGGACATTGCGGTTAATTGTTACCAGTAGCGCTGCTGTTCTGGAAGCACGTGGTAAAATTCAAAAGCTGTTTTATGCTGAATTGCCCAAAGGTAAGTATGCGAATATGCACACCGAAGGGTTTGAATTTCACCTAAATATGGACAAAATTACTCAGGTGAAATTTGAAACTGGTGAAGCCAAACGTGGTAACTTTACCACCTATGCAATTCGATTTTTAGATGAGCAACAACAGCCAGCTTTAAGCCTGTTTTTGCAATGGGATAAACCAGGAGAATACGAACCAGGACAAGTGGAAGCTTGGCAAGCTTTACGTACAGAATATGGCGAAGTGTGGCAACCAGAACCAGTATAGGGAATGGGTAATGGGTAATAGGTAATGGAACTAATGGGAACCTGAGCCATCAGCTATCAGCCATTAGCCAATTCCCAATTACATAGACTTGGCGCCGGTAGCAATTAAGCGGCGAAACAGATTTTCCGTCCAGCCGGTTTCTCTGAGAACTGCTGCAGAGGAAACTTCGACGTAGGCTTGTTCAATAAATGCTAAGTCAATCATACAAATCCGACTGAGAGCATCTTTGAGAGCGTCGGTTTTACCATCGGTTTTACTGTGATTCCCGACTTCACGGATGACCGTAGCCATTGCTGGTACCACATGCTGGGGTCCGATACCAATGCGGACGTGAACCAAACCAATTTTCCACCGCCGATCAGCGTAAGCATGACCCCAATCGTCCATACCAGTGAACATTTCATGGAACCATTCTACAAAGGTGGCTCGTAAGCGATGGATGCGCTCTTCTCCAGTATGTAAAATCGCCTCCATTTCGCGATCGCGTCCCAAATAATCATAAAAATGGTCAGCCATTTCTGGGGCTATTTTCAATCCCCATTCTGCTTCCGATTTCAATAAAGCTTTGTCTTCTTCTGTCAAACAAACACGCTTTTCTAAAGTAGACATAAAAGCATGTACATCTATAGCCATGTGAGCCATCTCCTAGAAAATTAGGTGAGTTGTATGTGAATTTAGTCAAAGAATTCTGTAGATAACCGACTGGTTTTAAACAGCGCCCAAGCTTTGGTATTTCCCTAAATCTTTTCAGATTTTTACAATGTTTGGCACTTTAAATATAGGTGTATGTTCAGGATTTTAGATTATCAATTCCAAAAACAACCTAAAATCCAGAAAGTCTTTATATTTATGCTAGTAGAGGTGTTAATTGGGCAACTGCTCGTTTAATTTCTAAGAACAACAAGCCTTGTTTGGCTGCCGAACTAGCGAGAACTAATAAAACAGCATCGTTACCACAACTTACTAAAACACCATAACCTTTTTCACCTTCAACGACAATTCGTTCTACACCACCGCGACTGAGTTCCCGACCTATGCGTTCACCCAAGGAAAGCATAGATGCAGACATAGCAGCGGTACGTTCTTCATCCATTCCCCCAGGTAATACAGAAGCTAACGCTAATCCATCAGGACTAACTAAGGCTGCACCCTGCACATCTGGAGAGCTGCTAACGAAGTTTTGCAGAACATCTTGGAGCATGGAAACGTTAATCATGATTATTTTTCCTACAATTAGTAACGGTGTTTATGACTATCCTTGGCAATTTTTAGAGGTAGTGTACCTGGCAAAAAAAGAGGTTAACTGTTGCGATTAAGTTGCACCCAATGTGTTAATTTTAATTAACATAGTTGCCACCAGTGTAGCTACTATGTTTTCTTTTCAAAGTATATGAAAATTATCGCCAATCCCCGTTATGCAGTTTGAGAATTTTTATAAAATTCATCAATCAGTGCAATTAAAGTTTTCAGGACAGAAGCACGGTCATTGGCATTCACAGGTATGATAGGTGGTCGCTCACGTTCATCCTGCAATCCCAAAGCTATTGCTATATCCTCTGGTTCCCAAGCATCGGGACAATCTATATGAGTTACCCCAATCAACATCGGAATTTGCGCTCGCTGGTTCATGAAATTTAACATTCGCCGACCGGCACGGAAATCCTGCGGACGATGAGCATTTACTAAGAAAACGTAAGCGTCTGCTTGACTAATCAGGATATCCCACATAAAGTCAAATCTGGACTGTCCTGGAGTACCATATAAGTGCAGTGCTTGGTTGGGTGCAAAAGTCAGACGTCCAAAGTCCATTGCTACCGTAGTCTGAGGTTTTAATTCTGCTGCTTGATCTGTTGTTCTCCTGTCGGTGTCAACGACTTCAATTTCACTAATTGTGCGAATAAAGCTCGTTTTACCTGCACCTACGCAACCAGTGACAACAACCCGCAGGATTTCCATTACACTTTACTCCGTAAAAACCCAACTAAACTTTGCAAAAAGGACGTACTGACTTTAGATTGTTCCACTGTTGGGGATTTTTGGCTCAGGGAGTAATAAGGATTTATATAATTAAAATTCACCCTCTCATTCATATTGGAATTAGATGTCACCAGAGGAACTTCTTCTGCCAGACCAGCAAGTATCAATCGGAAAGCAGCTTGTTGAACTTTAGCGGTTGATTGATTCACTTGGTCAGCGATTGCTTTGAGAGGTATATTACCCTTAGCTAATTCCCATACTTGCCACTCAAACGCATTTAAGCGAACTTGTAGTTTAGGATTTTGCATCTTTTTGAGAGCAGAAGACTCACCCGGAAGCGCATCAGCCAAAACTTGCCAATTTTTCATAGCTCTCAAAGCCATCAAAGCTACTTCTATGGTCCCCACACTTAAACCTGTCATTTCGCTCCAAGGTAGGGTAGCTCTGCAATCAAGTTTAAATACACCTTTTTGAATTTCAAATAGGTTTCTTACCTGTTGCAATTGACCAGCAAATAGTAAGTTTAACTGCTCAGAATTGAGCGCTCCTTGAGTTTTTAAATGTAATCCTAGCGGAGTTTCGGTTGGTATTTGACTGCAAAGTTTAATTAGTATTGGCTGGCTCAACCAATGCCGTTCTAAAATTTTAGTAACTAAACCATGACCATCTAAGCGATTAGCTGCAGCAATCACTCGCCCTTGACGAAACCAAATGTAGTAGTAATAACTTTTAGCTTCGGTCGCTTGAGTATCTGGTAATGTACAGACTGTTAAACACCCAGATTTGCGCCCTTGGTCAATCAGTTGGAACAGTTCAGCTAAAGAAAAGTCCCTAAAAGAACTTGAGAGGCTCATTTGTTTAGAAAATATAAAACATTCAGCGGTAATTTATCTCTAATAATAGAAAAACATATTTTTGTTGGTTTACCAAGTTTGTAACACTTGGATTAGTATAAGCAACTTTACATCCAAAAGGCATAGGTAATTTTACCAGCGACTTGCTGTTTATTTGTTATAAACATGTGATATTACTTTAAATACTAAGTTACTAAGTATTATTTTTTACTTTAGATTTTAATCTAATTTAGGAGATTAATTTATTCACCATATCAGCGATTATCTATATTGTTAGTACCAATGCCTTCATCAGACTGGATTTGACAAAATACTCATACCAATATAAGCATTGTACAGGTTGCTTATTTATCACTTTTTTTTCTGGGTATGAGCGCTTGATATATGTTTATGTACATTTAAGTTACACTAAATAAACACTAAATTAATTTAGTTCAATTATTTGTTACAAAGTAAAGATTTGAAAAAATTTTCCTCAGACTTTATAAAATGTTTAACTAGTACCAACAGAACAAGTTTAAACTGGACATAGAGAAACCAGGTTTGGAAAAAACTGGAAAAGTTAGTTTTTTTGAGCAAATTTTATATTGAATAAATCATTGGATGTTTAATTGGATATAAACTTGTAGTATTTTCCCCAAAACAAAAATATATTAATTATTTCTGATAGCTAAGTTAATAGCTGAGTTATAGTGTTCCTCAAGCAGCTGATACAGCGAGTCAACGGGTTGTAGAAATTAATAATGAATACCTCGAAGGTTGGTTAAACCGAGGAATAATTTTGTGTTCTTGAGGTCAATATACTGTACAAAAAGATTGAAACGTGCAAGGATAAGCCTTTTATGGAATCTTGGTGATGCTATCACAGTTAAGAACTTAAATCGGTGATTTATCACCTTTAGTTTTGGGTTGGGAATTGTTATTTTTTAATCTTTTATCTACTATTTACGATTTGATAAATTTTTGACTCAGCTTCTTCATTACTAATATCAAACTCAACTGTTGTTGCCCAATTAGCAAAATCTGGTGCGATACGAATCATCTGTTGCAGCACTTTATCATTTACCCACAACAGCACCGGAAAGGGAAATTTTTTTCTAAACTCTTCTCGGACTCTATTAGCCAAAACTAAGGCTGTATCTAGGTCTTGCAATGACTCTAACCCAAACACTATAGATGCTGCTGGCTGTTTATCTCCCAATTCTGTCTCCAGGGTTGTGTAGATACTTTTAACAGATCCTGATAAATTGATTTCGCAGATATTAGCGTTGGTTCTTTCCCGTAGGCTCTGCACCATTTGTTCTCGCAAAAATCGATAATTACAATGCACTAGAATGAGTGAAAAATCACCTTGAGAAAATCTAATTGTTCGCACTATTCTTTGCAAAGAATTATTATTGGAATTAGCAACAATTTGTGAATTTTTCATTTGCATTTTTTATGAGTGATGGAGAGTGTTTTAGGCACACATTGATGTTGAAGTTGTGATTTATTATTTACTTTTTGCGCCATAAAGCACCATTTACGTTCCGAAAATAATTTTGATATTGTCTTGGGTCTAACTGCAGTTATTTATGTTGTTTTGTTTTGTACCATTATTATTCCCAGTTTAGCTGTGATAAGTATCACTCTACTACACTGACATAATGCGAAAACAATATCTAATTAATTAGTATAATAATACTAAAATAATTGCGATAAATAAAACCTAAATAGCTAGCCGATTTTGGTCGTTGCTCCGCAAAAATTCTACTCTGTAAGCATCCCCGGAAGAAGACTTACTTGCCTAGCAGCACTCAAGTACAGTATGTTGGTGAATCAGGCGACATAAAGTAGTAATAATTGCTTATAAATGGAGCAAAGTGGCAAATAGTAGCAGATACCAACATCCTTTGCAAAATTACGAAGTAATAAGTGCCCAAATCAAAATTGGTGACGTAATTGCTTTTTCTGGCAAAGACATTCCCTCCACTGTTGTCAAATTAGGCACTCAGTCCTGCTATGTTCATTTAGCTATTGTCCTATCTGTTAATCACCTTAATAGTTATGGAGACTCAGTTATGATTGCGGAGTCTCATATTGATACCAGCTTACCTAGTGTGGGGACGGGGAAGACTATTCTAGGTGTTCAGCATCAGTGGCTTTCCCAACGTTTATCCGCATCCACAGGACCTGCTTGGTGGGCTGCACTCAAGACACCCCTGAGTCATGAGAGAATGCATCAGATGCAGACATGGCTGCGAGAAATTGAACAACAACGCATTCCCTATGACTTTGTACAGGCTGTGGGTTCAGTAATAGATTGTTGGGATGGCATTGGGTTGATAAATTCTCCGAATTATGATTATCTTTTTTGCTCAGAGTTAGTCACCCGTGCGCTACAACTAGCAGGTGTAGTTGATGAAAGCATTAATGCTTCTGAGCAAACGCCATTAGATGTGATGAGATTTCCCTGTTTCCAAGAGCCGGTTTTGATTAAACAATGCTGATATTCTTAAAAATTCTTCCTAACAATTGAGTATAATCTAAAGGGGATAAAACCGATGTCTTTATCTGAGAACCACAGCCTAAGAATTTGAAATTTATGTCTCATGGAAAGACCCTGTAGAGACGTGATTAATCACGTCCCTACATACATAATATTGCGAAATCTTAAACCACTGAGATGGGTTCCCCTTCTGGTAACAACTTCTTGACACCTTGCTTCACAAACCCTTGTAAAGCACCCAACTGTTGTGTCTGTTGAAATACGTTTTGCAATGTTTTTCCGAATTTCTCTAGGTTGAAGCCAGTATCTGCGGCTACTTCTTGCTGTTGGAAGTACTCTATCAGACTTAGCCCAGCCACGCGAGTCAGGTAGGCTGCACTTATACCTTGAACTAAACCTCCAGCAACATAAGTAACAGCGTTGCTCTTGAGTACAGTACCAATAGCCTTGGTAGACAGTTCTACCGTACCCAATTTCAGCATTAAACCACCCATTTCCCCAGCGACGGTTTTCGCTTGCTCCAGGGAGAATTTCTGCTGGTAAATACTACCCAAATCCATTACCATTTGGGCAGTGATTGCTGCTGTGGATAGTAAATCGAGGGCTGGGACGGGGTTAGCAAATGCTGCTCCTGCCGCTATCCATTGGTATTGTTCAATCATGGGAACTGCGCGATCGCGTCTTACACTATTAAGCAAGTCTTTAGCCGCAGCTTTCAGTGCCAAAGCCTTCCGCATAGTAGTTGACAATACTAATTTCTCGGCTTCCAGTTCCAGAATTTCACCTAGATATTGGTTTAGCTGTTGGATGTCTGGTGTCGGTTGTTCCATCCATTCTTGAGCAGAGCCATCCGCCTCAAACTTCCGGACTTTGATGGGGTTGGGGGATGCAGCAGTACTTACCACACTTCCTGGAAGCCGCTGACGTAAAGAAAGCAAGACAGCAGCCCGTTCGTCTGGCAAATATTGGTCTTGTTTGTTAAATACAACCAGAGTACGCTGATTTCTTGCCTTGAAATGCTGTATTATTTGAAACTCAGATTCTGTTAAGTCACCGTTACTGACAAATAAGACTAAATCTGATTGATTTGCCTCTAGCAAAGTGGCTGCATCTGTTTGTTCACCCGCTTCTGTAAATAAAGCGGCTGTCTCCTGGAATTGGACAGAGGTTCCATGAAACGTCTGTTGATTAGTTTGCAGGACTTTGATCAAGGTAGTTTTACCGACTAACTTGCCACCAGTGACGGATATTCTAATATCTTTTCTGTCTATTTCCGCCTGTAGCTGAGCAACTTTTGAGCGCAGTATCGCCAAGGATTGGTGATTTTCGGCTTCTTGTGCTAGCTGATTAACCACGGCTTCAGTTTGGGAAATAGCTGCAGACACAGTAGCGCGATTCACTGTGGAACCATCCCACTGTAAGGAGTTATTTTTGCTGTTATTTTGCTTCAGCAACCATAAACCACCACCGACTGCTAAAGCACCGAGGACACCAAACTCACCGAAATGTATTATGGAATCATCCCAACTCTGTAACAGCCACAGAGAGACTGACAAACCTATCCCACCCACTAAAATGGGTCGCTGCAAACTTAGAGCCATGATTAACCTTACTCTTTAGACGTTTTTTACTCCAGCATAGAACAAAAGCCAGCCATCTTTGGGGTTGCTATTAATGTTAAATTTCATTGCCAAAGCAGTATGAGACAGACTGTTGTTAGCTGAAAGGTAATCTATTCTTTATTGTCCATATAATTTCCTGTTTTTACCTCTGTTTTGCGGAGGTTGGGGGGTCGGTTTTCAACTTCTGGGGGGTGGATTTTACTACTGTCTGGAAAATAGGGACTAGTGACTGGGAACCACATGTTTATCAGACTTCTTGCAAAGTCAAAGGTCTATTGTTCGTTGTGCGCTCGAATCATAGGTTGGTCTTACAAATATCAAAAAACCCTGGAAGCTTTAACCTTTAAAGACTCCAGGGTTATTTCTTAAATTTGGTGGCGGGAGATGGATTTGAACCATCGACCTTCGGGTTATGCTTACCATCTACAGCTTTCGCTGCCTGGAATAACCAGTTTGTGGTCTGGACTGTCCCTTCACCCTCAGCTTTCCTGTTAGGGTGCCTGCCTTCCAGTCTCTACACCTTCTCCATTTCTGGAGCTTGGTTCGGGATTACCGCGCTAATGGCTTCCCCGAGTTTGACAGGTAAACGCACACAAGTTTCCTTATGTACCGCCCATAAGAAGACAAACTGCAAAGCGCTGTGTTTATCTTGCTTGTTGAGCCCGACGAGCTACCAGGCTGCTCTATCCCGCGTCAACTTATTCATATTAACACCAAACTTTTGGATTTGGCAACTATAAAATCGATAATTCTCCCACAACCTCTAAACGCTTGTATTGACCCAAGGTCATAAAGCGTTCTGAGAGGGTTTCAGCAACGCTAGGGGTAATCCAGCCCAAAGCTTGTAGCAGGTGGATAGCAACGGCGTATTTTGCCCGCTTTGCCCCATCTAGGACTTTAATTGCCAGTCCCATACCTTCACCGATTCTACCGATGCACTGTACACCTTCAGCACCAGCTTTGCTCACCACTTCCCCAGGGGCTAAGCGCATCAGTTCCGTATCAAATTCCCCTTCTCCCGCTATCATGGCTGGGTGATTGGTCATAGCACGGACAATCCGCTCCATATCTAAACTCTTACCAGAGGATAGTTGAGCATACAAAGTTCCCATTTGCGCCATTTGCATCAGATAGGTAGGTGCGCCGCAGTCGTCGTGGGCACTGATAAATTCCTCTGCTGGCATTCGCAGTAATTCTGCTACTTTGCTGATAATTAACTGCTGAACTGGGTGTTTGCGCTCCAAGTAACTATTTAAAGGCCAATGCCTTTGCTGACAAACTGCCAACATCCCCGCATGTTTACCAGAGCAGTTGTATTCTAAAGGACTTTTTTTCCCTTCAGGAATCGGACATTGTAATGCACTTGGGTCAACATCAGACCGCCACAGAATGTTAAATACCTGGCGTACCTGTTGTAGGGTTGCTTTATGGGAACTGATGATAATTGCTAGGTCTTTATCCGTTAATTCGTAGCGTTCCAGGGTGCCGGAGCTAGCTACAGCTAGAGCTTGAAAAGGTTTAAGTGCTGAACGGACAAAGGTGGAAGTTTCGGAGTTTCCCGCTACTGATAAAATCCTTCCCCGTTCGTCACAAACAACAGCTTGGACTATATGTCTAGATTCAATAATCCCTTCTCGCAGTAATCTGACTTCCAGTTCTGCGGCTTGATTTCTTTTCACCATTTTTTATTTTTAGTTATTAGTCAACAGTCATTAGTCATTCGCCATGACTGTTGACTATTCACAGCAAGAACCAAACTATCACACCCCCCAGAAATAATATACCGAAACCTGCAAAGCTAACTTGCAAGCGTCTGAGTATTGGTTGGATTTGGTAGGTGACAATCAAGCGATCGCGTGTTAACACTTCTATGGGTTTTGTCCAAGTTTGACCATCATACCACCCTGATTCTTCATAAAAAACCGTGGGGTTTCCTAGGCGATCGCGCACGTACAACCAGCCCAAATACAGCCTTACCAGCACTAGTAGTACCCCCATACTGGCTCCTGCCGCACCTGATAAGATAAATTGACCCATATATTTATGTAACGGAAAGCTTGCGGCTGCTACCGGACCTGCGACCAGCCACCAGAAGCCCCAAATCCAACCCATTTTTTTCAAAAATTCGCTCCAACTTAAGGTACAGTCCCGAAACAGCCAGGAAGATTTTAACTGTTCGTACTCGTTGAGCGGTTGCTGTTCATCGGGAACTGGGCATACAGAAACCGAGGACTCCATGATTTAATCTCCCACGGAAATTGATGCTGGAAATTCTATCCGTTCACCATGACCCCAAAACGCTTCTAAATTATAAAATTCCCGCTCCTTGGGTAGCATAGTGTGAACTATCACCTCGCCGTAGTCTTGTACCACCCAACTGCCTTCCGCTTTTCCTTCGCTGCGTAGCGGTCGTCTGTGGCAAATTTCTGTTACTTTGTCTTCAATTGCTTGGGCGATCGCTCTCACCTGCACCCTGGAATATCCCGTTACCATCACAAAATAATCCGCCAGGTAGGACACTTCTGTCACCTTGAGCAATATAATCTCACCTGCTTTCCTGTCTGATGCTGCTGCGGCGATTGTCAAAGCTAAGTTTCTCGTCGCCGCTTCTGTTTCACCTGTTGTTTCCTGGAATACACTGGTAAAACTCGATGTAGATTGTGATGGCAAGTTATTTTGGGAGTAATCAGACATTCAACCTCAATTATCTTTTTGTTTTCTTTTTTACCTATTTTTAAGTCAAATTTACCAGCATTACTGAAACCAGTTTTTTTCCGCTGCTGGTTGCCATTTTATTTATACTAACGTGCTACTGGTTAAACCCGGATGTTGGTTTTCTTTAGCTTTTTGCATAAACCAGTTGCGGGCTGCTATAGTTCTGGGATGAATCAAACAATGACTATCGAGTAAAAATTTTAGAGAATAATCGCATCTCTGCCATCCAGCTTGATATAGATTTTGATAACTTAGCTGTCGTAAGGCTTGCAATTGGGGCGTCTTGCCACGTCCTGGCTCTAGACTATCTGCTAAAAATACAATACAACTCAGTAGACTCATGCCTGGTCTACCTAAAGTATGATTAGCAATTGCCTGTAACACTTCTTCATCTTGAATGCCAAATGTTTCTCTGGCTATGATAGCGCTGGCGTCAGCTTGCAGAAGATGGGGATGTGCCGCCATTACTTCATCTACTTCTAACCCATGTGTTTGGGCGATTTGCAGCAATCGCTGGGGTTTATAATACTTGGCTAAGTCATGCATCAAACCACCCGTACCCGCTTTTTCTGGATTTATATTATGACCCTGAGCCAGTTCCATACTCATCTGCTCTACCCGCAGAATGTGGTTGAGTCGAGAGCGAGGAACGTTATCTGCCAACCAGGCTAAAACTTGATCTCGCAGCATGTTTGTAATTGCGACAATGCACCCTCATGTAGGGTTGAAATAGGAAGCAACAGGGTATGGATGTATTTATGAGGTTATTCTAACTGATGCAGATTCTGGTATCTCAAGGGAGCATCTGGCGCTGTTTCAAGTTCCCAAAACATTACACTTTCTGCTGTGATACTACTGTTGGGGATGGCTGTATAAAAGGACGTTTAGCTGTTACGGCGCGAAACAGAGCCTCGTACTGATTTAAAGCTCCTTCAAATGAATAATTCTCGATCGCAAATTGACGACCTTTTTCTGCTAGTTTTTTGGTTGTCTGAGGATTGTTGTATAATTCCAAAACTGCTCTGGCTAAGGCATTGGGGTTTTCCGGAGGGACAATAATACCGCCGCCACTTTGTTTTAATGCTTTGGCTGCTGTCCCACACTCAGGTACAGAGCCGATGATGGCTCGACCGCTGGCAAGCATGACTTGAATTTTCGATGGCATATTAAAGGAAACGACGTTTTTCTTTTGTACCACTAATCCCACATCAGCGGCTGCCAACATTTCTGGTAATTTTTCCCTGGGTTGAAGCGGTAATAACAAGACATTATCTGCGCCGCATTCCCGGCACTTTTTAGCTAATCGTTGTAGCCCTTGCGGTTCTCCGACGATTACAAATACAATATCTGGAATGTGCCTTAATTTACTTGCGGCTTTAACGACGGTTTCCAAGCCTTGAGTCAGGGCAATATTACCAGAATACAGGGCTACAAACTTACCTTTGAGGTTATTGTCTGTGCGAAAGGCATTGTTGTTTTTGGATGCCGGACGAATAAAGTTTACATCGACCCAGTTAGGAATAGAGACTATTTTGTCTTTTGGGACGCCCTTACTAAGCAAATTGTCTACAAACCCGTCTGCAATGACGCTAATTGTATGCGCCGTGGCGTAAGCAAATTTTTCTAAAGCCTCAAAAACACGGATTAATATTTTGTTCCTAAGTATACCTACACGAATGGCTGCTTCGGGCAAAATATCTTGCAGGTTCAAGATAACTGGACAAGCATGTAGCAATCCCAAAATCGTGGCAGGAACGCAAACTGGGAGGGAAGGGGAGGTGGTGAGAATTACATCTGGACGCCAACCAAATAGGGCAGGAAAAAAGCTTGTACAAACGAAGCTAGCATCTAGTAACATCCGATCCAGCAAGTTCGGTTGTGGTCGAATCCAGACAAAGCTGCGCTGGATTTGGACGCCATTTTGGTACTCAGTCAGATAAAATTTGCCTCGGTAGGCATCGTATATATGACGTTCTGGGTAGTTAGGCATAGCGGTAACAACACGTACCTGATGTCCGCGTCTTACCAGTCCCTCTGCTAGTTCGGTCATTAGTGGTGCAATGCCAATTGGTTCGGGATGGTAGTTGTAG
>Ga0114939_10001610_pt1 | contig 17617 bp, 15 predicted proteins | sample AshMeaCrysSpring_FD_87196 | JGI IMG/M metagenome (GOLD analysis project Ga0114939, IMG submission 87196) | Groundwater microbial communities from Big Spring, Nevada to study Microbial Dark Matter (Phase II) - Ash Meadows Crystal Spring | ecosystem: Environmental > Aquatic > Deep subsurface >...
ACCCAGATTTTATCCCCCAACCCGCCTTTATCAATTCTGCCGCTCCTTTTCAAAAAAAAAACCCAAATATTAAGTTTTTTTAAATGTTTTAAAAAAAAAAAAAAACAAGTGTAAGATATGACAAAGGCAAAAAAACCAGCTAGTGGAGGTAGAAAAGGGCAAACTCGAGCGGGACACAAGGGAATGACTCGCTAGTAGGAAGAGGAGACGTGGAAAGTGCGGGGTGGATTAGTTTGGTTAGTAGTTTTTGGACAAATACAATTCATTACTCAATAATCTAAAAAGGAGATAAACGAACATGGCTATAATCAAGGGTACAAATGGGAACGATAAGCTCTATGGGGGGAATAAATCGGATCAAATTTATGGACGGGCTGGGAACGACTTGCTAAGTGGATGGCTTGGAAACGATAAACTTTATGGAGAAGATGGTAAAGATACTCTTTGGGGATCTGATGGAGACGATAGTCTTTTTGGATGGTTTGGAAACGATAGTCTTTATGCAGAAGCTGGAAACGATATTCTTAGGGGAGAAACTGGAAATGATATTCTAAGTGGATGGACAGGAAACGATAAACTTTATGGAGAAACTGGAAACGATACTCTTTGGGGAGATGATGGAAACGATAGTCTTTTTGGAGGGACAGGAAAGGATGACCTTCGTGGAGAAGCTGGAAACGATACTCTTCATGGAGATTATGATGGAGATAACAATAATGGTCCTTATGGAGGGACAGGAGACTATCTAAATGGATGGACAGGAGACGATAGGCTTTTTGGACAGGATGGAAACGATTCTCTTTATGGATGGGATGGAAACGATTTTCTAGGTGGAGATGATGGAAACGATAGTCTTTTTGGAGAAGCTGGAAACGATGAACTTTCTGGATGGGATGGAAAGGATTATCTAAGTGGAGGGACAGGAAACGATGATCTTGATGGAGGAAGTGAAAACGATACTCTTTGGGGAGGAAGTGAAGACGATTCTCTTAATGGAAGTTCTGATAACGATAAACTTTATGGAGAAACTGGAAACGATTCTCTTGATGGAAGTTTTGATAACGATACTCTTTGGGGATATGATGGGGACGACACGCTAGATGGATGGTCAGGAGACGATATTCTTTGGGGAGAAAATGGAAACGATACTCTTTATGGAGTTTATGATAACGATACTCTTTGGGGAGGAAATGGAAACGATAAACTTTATGGTGGAGGTACATTATTCCAGTCAGACCCTGGAAGCAGCAATAGTCTTTATGGAGAAGCTGGAAACGATGATCTTTGGGGAGATCGTGGAAACGATATTCTTCATGGTGGAGGTGTTGGCTACAATAGTTTGCAGTATGATACTTTGTTTGGTTGGGAGGGAGCAGATCAATTCATATTAGGAGATAAAAATAACTTTTTATATGAAGGTTCTGGTTATGCCACCATTGAGGATTTTGATTGGCTTGAGGGAGATAAAGTACAACTGAAAGGTAATTCTTCTTTGTATACTGAATCTGATATTTACTATAGTGGCGGCTCCGCACTAGATACGGTAATTTACAAGAATGGCGATATGATTGGTGTTTTGGAAGAGGTATCAGGTAATACTTTTATGTTGACTTATGATGTTGTTTATGTTTAAATTCAGTATCAATAATATAGCGATCCGTTAGGAATCGTGAAATTAGATACCCCCAACCCCCCCCGAAATCGCGGGGGGTTATCGTTCACAAATCTTAACCTACTCGCTATAGACTCTCCCATAATTTAGAATACCTAGAAATCCCCCCCGATCATCGGGGGGCTGTTTCATTTAAAATTTTCAAAATTGTTAAAACCCTTGTATGATATGGCTTTTAAGCTTTAATTTCTGTTAAAACGTCAAAACTTTTAAATTAATAAAGCTGTTGCTTTACCAATACCTTGAGATGCACCTGTTATTAATATTGTGAGTTTCATGTTTTTATTTATTATAAAATATAATTAAATTTCCTAATTTTTTCAGCATCAGTCCAACAAGACAAACTTTGATTTTCTCTCTAGTATTTTTTAAGGTTTTTTGTTTCGTATAAATAACTTTTTACATCTTTTATTTTTATCTACAAAAGTTAAAATATTTTTATATTTTATTTGAGCAGGATGATATTAATAATACAAAATATTTTTATTAATATTTGCTAAGTTTAAATATAAAAAAAAAAGACATTTACAGCTACATCAGTTGGCAAAATAAAGAGATATTTTTTGACTGATGGTTTACACCAAATCCGCTTGTCAAAAACCCTTGATAATAATTACAGTAGAGACGTTTCGGCGAAACGTCTCTACGCTTTAAATAGTTAAAGGTTTAAAATCAAATTGACCCTTAATTTTTGGCCATGAAATAAATAGATTTAGGGTCAAAACGCACTACATAGCCAGATGCGGTGCGTTACCCTATTTCTCATGCACCTTAAGACTAATGGAGAAAGTGACGGATACCAGTGAATATCATGGTTATTCCTAATTCGTTGGCTGCATTAATTGAGTCTTTGTCTTTTAATGAGCCTCCAGGTTGTACTATAGCGGTTATTCCTGCTGCTGCTGCGGTGCGTACTGAGTCATCAAAAGGGAAAAAACCATCACTTGCAAGTACTCCTCCTTTTGCTTTTTCTCCTGCTTGTTCTAGGGCTATTTTTACTGATCCTACTCGGTTCATTTGTCCTGCTCCTATGCCTAGAGTAGCACCATTTTTTGTGACTACGATCGCATTTGATTTAACGTGTTTACATACTTTCCAAGCAAACATTAATTCTGCCATTTCTGCTGCTGTTGGTTGTTTTTCTGTTACTATTTGCCATTGTTGAAAATTATCTACTGGATCATCTGCTTCTTGTATAAGAAAACCACCTGCGATCGCTTTTACTGTTGCTTTTGGTCCTGTTTTTAAATCTGGTAAAATTAATACTCTTAAGTTTGATTTTTTCCCTAAAATCTCTTGAGCTTCTCCCCCACATTCTGGAGCAATTATACATTCTAAAAATGTTTTTGTCAGCGCTGTTGCTGTGGCTGCACCTATGGGTTGATTTAGTGCTACTATTCCTCCAAATGCTGAAACTGGGTCAGCGTTTAAGGCTTTTTCATAGGCTTCTAAGAGCGTTTTTCCTGTTCCTACTCCACAGGGGTTAGTATGTTTTAAAATCGCTACTGTTGGCTCTTTTGGGTCAAATTCTGTGATGATTCTTCTGGCTGCTTCTAAATCTACTAAATTGTTATAACTGAGTTCTTTTCCCTGAAGTTTTGTTGCGCCTGCAAAACCTGTTGCTTTGCTTCCTGTTTGATACCAAGCTGCTTTTTGGTGGGGGTTTTCTCCATAACGTAATGCTTGGATTTGTTGCCCAGAAATGTTGTATTGTTTGGGGAGAGTTTCTGTGGAATTTAGACTGGCGAAATAGGCGGCGATCGCCCCATCATAAGCATTAGTCATTGCAAATGCTTCTCCTGCCACTTTTTGCCTAAATTCTAAACTTGTTTTCCCTTCTTTTTCTTTTAATTCTGTCAAATATTCTTCATATCTTTCTGGTTTACAAATAACTGTTACATAGGCAAAGTTTTTAGCTGCAGCTCGCAACATTGCGGGTCCACCAATATCTATTTGTTCGATTGCTTCTGCTACTGTTACTCCTGGTTTGGCGATGGTTTCTTCAAAGGGATATAAGTTAACAACTACTAGATCTATTGCTCTGATTTCGTTTGCTTCCATGTTAGCTAGATCTTCAGATTTATCTGGTCTTGCTAATATACCTCCATGTATGCGGGGATGGAGGGTTTTTACTCTTCCTCCTAATATTTCTGGTGCCCCTGTATACTCACTTACTTTAGTAACAGCTATTCCTGCATCAATTAGTTTTTTTGCCGTTCCTCCACTACTGATTAATTCAAATTTAAATGTTTCTACTAACTGATGTGCTAGTTCCACTATTCCTGTTTTATCATATACGCTTAATAATGCCAGACGTTTCATTTATTCTCCTTGTTTTTTCTATTGTAATAAAAGTGGGGCTGCTTGTAAAAGTTGTTGGGTATAGGGATGTTTTGGGTGGGTAAAAATTGTTTCAGTGTTGTCTAATTCTACTATTTTTCCGCTATTCATTACCGCAATGCGATCGCATATAAATCTTGCTACTGATAAGTCATGGGTTATAAATAAATAAGTTAGGTTAAATTCTTGTTTTAAATCTAACATTAATTCTAATACTTGAGTTTGCACACTTGCATCTAACATACTGACTGGTTCATCACAAATAATTAATGATGGTTGAGTTATTAAAGCGCGGGCGATCGCTACTCTTTGTTGTTGTCCGCCTGATAATTCTTTTGGATACCTAAAATAATATTCATCTCCTGGTGTTAACCCCACTTTCTCTAATATTTCTTCTACTTTTTTTTTCGCTTCTTTTGCTGTTTTAACTAACTGATGAATGTATAAAGGATCTGCGATATTTTCTCCTACTTGCATTAAGGGATTTAAGCAAGCATGGGGGTCTTGAAATACCATTTGCAATTGCCGACGTTTGGCTCGCATTTTTTGGGGTGAGAGTTTGGTTAAATCTTCTCCTTGAAATTCTATGATTCCGCTTGTGGGTTGAATTAGTTGTAAAATGGTGCGAGATAGGGTACTTTTTCCACAACCTGATTCTCCTACCAGTCCTAATATTTCTCCTGGATATAAGTCAAAATTTACTCCATCTACTGCTTTGATATTTGTTGCTTTTTTTGCTAATAATTGTTGGATAAAATTTGCTTCTAAGGTATAGTGTTTTTTTAATTCTTTAATGCTTAAAAGTGGGGTTTTACTCTTTTGTGTCGTTGGTTTTTGGGATGTTCCTTGAATATGTAAAGCTGCCTCAAGCAGGGTTTTGGTATATTGATGTTGTGGTTGAGTGAGAATGGTTTTTGCTTTTCCTGTTTCTACTATTTTTCCCTGGTACATCACCGCCAGGCGATCGCAGTATTCCCCCACCATTGCTAAATCGTGAGATATTAAAATTAATGCCATATCTCTGGCAGTGCATAAACGGGTAAGTTCTTGTAAAATCACAGAGGCTACTGTTACATCAAGACTGGTGGTAGGTTCGTCTGCAACAATTACTTTGGGGTTGAGGAGAAGTGCCAGGGCGATCGCTACTCTTTGACGCATACCTCCGCTAAACTCGTGGGGATATTGTCCCCAGCGCTCTGCTGGTATTTTTACTGCTGCGAGGGTTTCAATTGCTTTTTCTTTTGCTTCATTGCGGGATAATTGGGGTTGATGAGCTTGGATAGTTTCGATACAATGTTCTCCAATGGTCATTAACGGGTCAAGACGAGTCATAGGGTCTTGAAATACTAAAGCTACTACTTCCCCCCGAAATTGCCGCAACTGGGCTGAGTTATAACTAAATATTGACTCACTTTTAAATTTTACTTCGCCCTTTATTTGAGTATTTGGGGGAAGGAGACGCATTATTGCTCTACCGAGGGTTGATTTACCACATCCAGACTCCCCCACCAAACCTAACTTTTCACCTGGGTTAAGAGTAAATGATACATCATCTACCGCCCAAGCTGAAAGAGCTGGGTAAGAAACTTGTAAATTTTCTACATCAAGTAGGGTTTCACTCATTTGTGGCAAGTTTTGGGGATGGATGGCAAATTTTATATTAACCTAGAACAGTGAGTAGTTACCACTTTGGCTATTGGATTGGTTCGACTACGCTCACCAACCGCGTAGTCAAAGTGTTCGCCGATAACTGGTAACTGGTAACTGGTAACTGGTAACTGGTAACTGTTCACTGATAACTGTTCACTGGTAACTGTTCACTGGTAACTGTTCACTGGTAACTGATAAAAGTTTATGCACTGTAGTTAATAATTGCTCGGTGTCAATAGATTTAGACAAAAAAGCAGAAGCGCCGACTAATTTAGCCCGCACTCTATCAATTAAACCATCATTAGTAGTTAAAATAACAATTGGTGTATTTTTAAAATGAGAAACTCGGCGTAATTGGGAACAAACTTCATAACCGTTAGTTGTTTCCATCACTAAGTCGAGAAAGATTAAATCAGGTTTATTTCTAATAATTTTTTTAAAAGCTTCTGGAGAGTCATCAATCCCAAGAAAACGATAACCTGCTAAAGTTATAATTTTCTCCATAGTTTGACGAATTTGAGGACTATCATCCATACACATTATTAATGGTTGGTTTTCTTGAGGTTGGGGGTTAGAAGGAGCGTGAATTTGTTTAAAAGGAGTTTTTACATCTGGTAAATCAGCAACATCTATTAACCCAAATTCTCCATTTTGAAAATAAACAGCAAGAGAACAAGTTAACTTGATTAAATCTTGATTCAGTTTAACCGCTAAGTCCCTTAAATTTCGTTCACCATTAATGAGTTTTACTAAATTTTGATAGGTTGTTTCGGAAACTTTATCTTGCAGTTTTTCTGGTTGATTTATAGTTGGTGCTAAATTGGGAGATAAACAGTTGAAATTATGTTCTTGCCAGGCTAACCAGTCTTTTTGTGCCCATTCTAAAACTTGTTTAATGGGGATAATATTTATGGGTACTCTTAAACCAGAATCCCATAAAAAATTAGGGGCTTGTGTGAGGGAATATTGGAGCGGAGTTGTTGTTTCTTCTTGTAAAATATCAAAGATAATTTCGGTTATTTTGCTGTGAATAATATTAACTGCTTGTTCTCTTTGAATTAAAGTGCGTTTTAACAAAACAGTTAATACATAATAGTTCCAGCATTCTAATCCTTCTAATCCAGAAATTGTTAGATTTGGGTGATTATGTAAATTGTAAGCATATTTGAGGAGATGTCTGCGCCAAGAACGATGAGGATGGGTGTTTTCCTCAGCCCAAACTAACCAACTGAGACAAAAGTAGAGTTTCCACTGTTTACCAGTGGTTGATTCTACGTTTAGTCTTCCTGTGAATTGTTTTTCCTCGAAGGAAAGCAATTTTTTCCTGAAATTATTATCATTCATATACTACAAAAAACTTGCTAGAGGAATCAACTATGCTTTTGCTCCAATCCCTCCCAGGTTGTTTATTTGTGGTAAAACTGTATGCTAATAATTTTCTTTTTTGGTAAGCTTTTGTTATCAAACGTGATTTTAATTATTTATATTTGTTTTTTTTTTAAGGTTTTTCAATCAAAATTTTTATTCAAAAACTTAAATTACCTTAATTTTAATTATTTTTTTTATCTTACTAAAAAAATTCGGCAACCGAGGATGGATTGGATCCTATAGCTAGATATTACCCATTTTTATCTATTTTCATATCATTCTCTGGATAATTGATAATTAATAATTAATAATTATTAATTTATGAGTTTCCCTTGGGCTGATAACTCTTAACTTATAGCAAATTGTTTTTAATTACAATACAATAATTTTAAAATATATTTTTAAATAGTGAAAGCTTACAGCCTGAATAAAAACAGAATGTAAGCTTATGGTTTTACAAATTATTTTTCCTACGCTAACCCATCGTAGAAGAATTATCTAAATAAAACATTTTTCAGTCCAATTACCATGTAAACCATAGGGGATATGATGTTTTAAATGAAGTCGAGCGATCGCCCCTTTATTTAAGTCAAGTCCATCTAAAATTACCACATCTGAACGGTGTTTGTTGCCATCATAAACTAGGGTTATTATCCAACCATCATCTTCTGTTTTTGACTCAGGTTTGGGGATAAAAATGGGTTCACTTACATAACCACTAGGTGCAAAGGAGTAAAGTTGGCGATCGCTTGTTTCTAAGTCTAGTTTCAAGATAGCTTGTAGGGGTGCATTTCCTATAGAATTATGGGCTGCACCAATAAATAAATAGCGATAGTTTCTGCCTACTTTATCAGGATGAATGGTGGGAAATTCACAACAGCGAGGTTCAATTATTTGACTTGTTACAGTTGCTGTGTTTAAGTTGAGATTAAAACGCCATAGTTGCCCTGGATCAAGTTTTTCAAAATCCACTTCTTTATAGTTAGTATCTGGATTTATTTGGGGCAATGATTTATAACAAATGGAGTCGATATAAAGATTATCTCCTTGTTCAAAAGCATTAGCGTGGTGAAAAATAAACCCTGCATTTGTTTGGAATATTTTTGCTGGTTTTTGTGCGTTATTATTACGTGAAATAACTATAATATTTGTTGGTTGATTAGGCTGAAAATGAACACATTCACCTGCACCCCGAAAACCTAATAAATAAGGAATGGGATTAAAACTAACTGCATTTTGGAAAAAGATACAATAGTTGGGAGTAATAACAAAATCGTGGATAAAAGCAAACCCAGGAATAACCTGAGAATAATTGCGTACCAGTTGACCTTTTGAGTTTAATTCATAGATAATAATTTTGCTAGAAATACCTGGTTTTACTGCAAAATTAACTAAACATGGTTCGCCGTTATCTTGTTGAGAATGGGGGTCAATTCTAGGATGAGCTGCAAAGGCATCTCCTGGTTTTAAAGTACCATTTAAATAGTCTATTCCCAGGGTTTCTAAAGTTGCTGGATTTAAACGATAAGGTTCGGCTGCTTCCCATAATGCTAGGAGTTTATCACCCCAATAAATAATATTAGTATTGGCAATGTTTTTGAGTTTTAAATCGAGGATATTATTGAGCAAACCTCCTGGTTTTTCGGTGCCAAATACTCCCCGATAAAGCATTTTACCTGTGGTTTGTTCTTGAACATAAGCTTCTGTGCGGACAAAGCGGTTGCGGAAGTGACATTTCCCATTTTTAAAGGTAAAAGCGCAAACCATTCCATCTCCATCAAAGGGATGTTTAAGGGGGATACCGTGAATGTCTAATAAGCCTGGACCGTTGCGAAATAAAGTACCATTTAATTGAGGGGGAATTTCTCCCTCAATGTTGTCAACCCAATAGTCATATTCATTGGGTTGGGAGTCATAACCACGTTTCCATTCTTCGGGGTTATAAGATTTATTTGTTGATTCTTTTGTTAAGAGGTTTTCCATGATTTTATTATTTTTTGCTTTGAACTAATTCGGGTAAAATATCTGGCATGAATGGTTGTTCTGTTTGCGAACCAGGAGTATGATGGTTGTAAATTTCCGCTGGAGGTAATGATTGATCCACGTACATTTTTTGTGGATCGCCTGTTGGTAACCAACCTAAAAATGCTAGGGGTAAAAGGGTGGAAAGGTTGGCGACTATTACTAATAACCAGAGGTTGTCAAAGTTGGTTTCTGTTACTCCGAAAAGATGGGTGAGTAATGCTCCCAGTTCATGGGATAATAGGCCAGAAAGGTTGAAAATTGACATGATCAGGGCGAATACACTTGCTTCTATTCCTTCTGGACATAAACGCGCTGAAAGGACTAATACTGGCATAAAAGCAATTTCGCCTAAAACTGTGAGAATGAGACTATCTCCTAAACTAAACCAGTGGTCATCAATGCCGATCGCTCTGTTAGCATGGGTAACAAGTATTAACGTCGTCATTCCTCCTGCTGCGGAAATGACTGTACTCCAACCGAGAATGGTGCGGAAGGGAATATTTTTGAGAAATCTTTGATATAGCCAAACTCCCAACAGGGCAGCAAAACTGGTAACAAGGCGTACTCTACCAAGAAATTCTGGTTGAAAGCCTAATTCATTGGTTGTGAAAAAGAAAAAGGCTGAGTCTGCGGTTGGTGTTGCTTGCCAAATGAAGATAAATCCAGTGGGGGCGAGGATGGAGGGTTGGGCGATCGCCTGCCAAACTTGTTTAAGCTGGGTAACTGTACGTGGTTTTTCTTCTGGTTTTACTGTTTCTTCAGTTATTAACAAGGCGACTGCTGCAACTATGAGGGGGAAAACAGAGGTAATGCCAAATACAGTTTGGTTGCTAAAATGTTGCAGTAACCAACCACTGAGATAGGCTGTTATTAAACCTCCCACTGCGGAGAAACACCAACTTAAAGATTGTAGTGAGCCTGATTGTCCGAGGGGTTCTTTTCTAGCTCTTTCTACCACCAAGGAGTCTACAATTACATCGCTGAGAGCAACGGAAAAAGAGGTAATGAGTATAGTTAATATAGCAGTGAGAGGGCTATTTACTACGGTTGCGAGGGCGATCCAAGAAAGACAGCCCAAAATTCCCGAGAGAATGAGGTATGGTCGCCGTCTTAGACCGAAAATGGGGATACCATCGGAGATAAAGCCAAATACTGGCTTAATGATCCAAGGAATAGCAGCTATTCCTATGAGAGCGGCTACTTGCGCTGGAGTTAAACTGAGGTCATCTTTGAGAAAGAAACTAATGGCGAGACGGGCTAAACCCAGAATCCCTTGAACAAAATATACAGTTAAGATGGCAATTAATTCGGGGGTTGGTTCATTACCAAAAAATATTTTATCTTTGAGAAATTGTTTGAATTTGCCTAACCTGGGAGATTTTCCAAACATAAAGATTTTTAAAGTTTTATTGCTTTTTTTATATCATAGTCCAGGAACAGTGAAAAAGGTGTGTTACAAGTAGTTTTTTTGTGATGTATTGATTGATAAAAAAAGAATCCCCCGTGAATTTCACAGCAATTCACGGGGGTTAGTAGCATGTCAAAGGGCTCTTTTTAAGCTTCTGGTGCTTCTGGTTTAACTACTCCTTCAACTGGTATTAGCTTTGACTCCTTTTTTTGAGCCGCTTGGTTGGCGGCGATAATTTCTTCAATGGCTTCGATGAAGTGAGACTGGCTGAGAACAAAATTAGGGAGTTGCTCTTCTTGTTCGCTAATAGCACTCACCAGAGCGTTTAAAACGGCTTTTTTAATATCCCTGCCTGAAATGCCGTCAAATTGAGCGGCTAGTTGGTTAAAATTAACAGATTCATCAAAGTGCTGTTTTACTTCTTCTGTCACCTGGGCTAGCAAAATTTGCTCTCTAGCTGCTTCATCAGGTAATTCAAACTCAATTTCATAACGGATCCGACTAATAAAAGCAGAATCGTAGTTACTGACTAAATTGGTGGTTAAACAGACAATACCGTCATAGGCGCTTATTCGTTCCAGTAAAACGCTACGTGCTGAATTAACCCCTACATCGGCTGCTTGATTCACATGTTCTAAGCGTTTTCCAAAATCTCGATCTGCTTCATCCCAGATAATGAGGGGTTTATATTGCTCGGCAAAGGCAAATAAAGCCTCAATGTTTTTTTCGGTTACACCAACGTGTTTATCTTGGAGAGAGGGAACTTGTAAAACTTTTAACCCCAACTCATAGGCGATCGCTTGAGCTGTAATACTTTTTCCTGTTCCTGGGGGGCCATAAAGATTGAGAGCTATAGCTTTATCTGTCTTATGAATATCTCCCATTTTTAGACCTGTATAGATCAATTCATGATGCTTAATCTCTGTCAATACTCGATCAGCTTGGCTACGAGTCTTTTGGGTTAAGACAACTTGAGATAGTGAGTAAAGAGACTCTTTTAAATGGGGAGTGAAGTCTACAGATGAGCCATTTAAGTTTTCTACGCTTTGAGTGTCAGTTTTTTGAGGACTATGACCATTGTTACTGAAACTTGGCTGTCCCGTTTGTTCTTGGAAGTGGTTCAATTTATCTAGTCTGGGCATATTTTTCAAGGAAATAAGGTTTACAGGTGCAATAGCATTTTTTTGTAGGTTGTGGTAATGCAAGGGGCTTAAGCCCCTTGTCTTTAAACGTATTAGTCGATCTGAACTATTAAGGAGTCAAAGAATAGCTGTTGTTTGATTTCCAAATAAGGATCTAAGCTATTAGCTGTACTTTTCATCCAGTCAAAGAAAGGATTAACAGGGCCAGAAGATAGCTCTGGCAAGATTAGAAACTTACTAAAGACAGGAGAAAATACAAGGTGGGCTTTTCTTTTCCAGTCTTCATAAGCTAGACCAGTTAATTGGTTATCCAGGACACAAATAGACCGCAGAGCGGAATTAGGTACAGGAGAGAAGATAACCAAATCACGGTTATCTACTTCTGGTACTTGGTATTCCAATCGATCGGGCTCATTAATGGAATACAGCCATATTTTTGCGGACCGCCAACCTAAGCGGGAAATGTTAGTACTAGCACGAAATATGGGTTTGGCGATCGAATCATCAAAAAACAATTGTGTCCTTGAAGTTATCCCGTATTTTCCTCCTTCTTGAACTCCTGGTACTCCAATCAACTGTAGTCCTCGAAGTTCTCCTTTGTTATATGGAGAATTAAGGGTCATGGTGAGAAATGCTATTGTTTTATCCATAATAAAATCTCCTTCTAGTTGTAAAAGCAAAACACGTCAGCACTTTGTCGCGTGGGTTTGGTAACTGATGATGGCGCAGGCCCTAAACTGGCAAGCTGGGATTGATTAGACCCAGATGTCCAAAATTCAGCGATTGTTTCTCCCGACTTTTGGTAAAACATCACATATATAAGGGATGCGTAAGCAAAGTAGGTGTCGAGAAAGTCGTTGAAAGCATATACTAATTGTTCGAGGGTATTTAATACCCAATTCATGAACAAGCGATAGATGGTTTGGACAAGATTAACAACGTTATCCCACAAGTCTCTTAACCACTTAAACATGGGTTTTTCCTCCAAAGAAAGTAGTGACAACTACCAGAAACTTAAACTTTTACCGAGTAAAAATTTAAACTGTTAGCTATCAATACGCTAACCTAAAGCTCTAGAATTTTATTAACAACTTTCTGGCAACTTATTAAACTTTTACCGAGTAAAAATTTAACTGGTTAGCTATCAATACGCTAACTTAAAGCTCTAGAATTTTGTTAACAACTTTCTGGCAACTTACTAAATTTTTACTGGGGAAAAATTTAACTGGTTAGCTATTAATACGCTAACTTAAAGCCTTAGATAGTGCCTAGCAACTTTAATTGTCTAATTAGTTTGAGTGAGGTGGAGATGGGTGTAATTGCAAAAATATCAAAAATCGCAACGGGTTAAAACCCGTTGCTACCTAAAGGAAGTCCGCCTGCGCGGACTAAGTTAACTGTTTGATTAATAAAAAAATGACTATAGTAATCTTATTTGAGTTGTAAAATGAGATCTTCGCTGAAACCTTTACGAAATTGCAAGGGGGACAGAGCCAAAATTTATCACAAATCATTTAGGAATGCTATATTTACATAATTGAGATGCACCCAAATAAGGCTTTTTTTCTATTAATTTTATAAACTTACTCTTAAAACTTGTTATTTTGGAATTTTAATAGTTCTCAAAAACAAGAATAAATCTTCTAAGATAGATTTTATTATAGCTTTAAGTCTTTACTCAAATTTAATCAATAACCAAGACAATTTTTTTGTTGCTATTCAGTCTCTAGACAATAAAAGTTGCTTCCTGAAAGCTTGTTTTTATTGAGCAAATTAAACAACTTTTATTGATAGACAATCATCAAAACTGTTTAGTATCGTGGAGGTAGAAAGAAACCAATCAACAATAAGGTGTTAAAAGATGGAAATGCTTATACTTGTCGCACTTTGGGTATGTTGCGGTTTTGCTTGTGCAAATATTGCTGGTAATAAAAACAGAAGTTCCCAGACTTGGTTCTTTTTGGGAGTGTTATTCGGTATTTTTGCTGTAGTTACCATTTCTATGCTCCCACCAGTTTAAGAATGACCAGCGCTAGTAAGAGAAACTGGATTCTCTTTGCGAAACTACGAAAAACTGTCATAAGGAGGTCGGAGATCCGCACGCTAAGCTACTGTTGACAGTTTTGGCGAGTACTACGTGACCATGACTCTGAATGAATACGAGAGGGATATTTGACACATTATAAAATACATAATTCGATAACACACTCAGAGTTTCTTAGTTCCCCAAAACCCCCTTCTTCCCTTTTATAAGGGAAGAAGGAAGGATCATCAGATCCTGAAAATGTTCTTACTACCAATTTGCTCTAACATTAGGAGATACTTTCATGAATACTTCTACATTTTTCTCTGGTTTGTTTTCTAATCCCAAAAAACAAACCAAGACTCTTTCATTAATTCCCACTTCAGCAGAAATTAATTCTTTTGAAAAAGAGCTTAAAGTCTATCTTGAAAAAGCTACTAAAGAGTTTGTTTTTCAACGCGCTCAGGAAAATACCAGCAATTTCTCCCGTGTAGCTAACTATTTAATTGAAACTAAGGAAAAAACACCAAATCGGAAGGTGTTTAAATCAGTACTTCAAAATGACCAATTAGCAGTTATGCTGTACAACCTTTTAGGAGACAAGCTCTGATTATTGTCCTACCGCGAGCGCTTTCTTGAGGTAGGAAGCGCTCTTTGAGGTTACTAGAAACAACAGGATTTACGCACTCCCCCCGAAATCGCGGGGATTGTTCGCGGGGGGATCATCATCTACTGAAAACATCTTAATTTCTATTGTTTGCGTAAGTCCTGAACAAAAAAAACTCAAGGAGAAAAACTATGAAAAACATGAAATATGATGTAATTGGTTTGGTTACTTTAGCTGGGAGTTTTCTATTTACTAATGTTGCGATCGCCGATCAATACACCGATTCTATCAAAGTTCAATTAATGGCGATCGCCTTGGAGGTATTGGGTGGAAATTACCAACCAACTCACGAACCAATCATTGATGAATTAAATGACAACGAAGTTGACTACCACTATTTAAGCTTGGAAGAAGGAGTAGAGTATGGTATTGTGGCTGTTTGCGATCAAGACTGTACTGATGTTGACCTTTGGTTATACGATGAAAATAATAACTTAATTGATGAAGATACTGACACTGATGACTATCCACTTGTAACTGTATCGCCTCAATGGACTGGTGATTTCAAAGTGAAAGTCAAAATGTATGATTGTGACGCTTCTTACTGTAACTATGGGGTAGCAATATTTGGTCGTTAACCTAAATATGGGAGAAAACTTTTTTCTCCCTATCCCCTAAGAAAGGTTTTTACTAAAATTCATTGATAAAAAGCCTCTCTCTATTGAGTAGTGTCAAGGCTCTTATTCGTAAAAATATAAATGACTATAGTAATTCTATTTGAGTTGTAAAATGAGAGCTTTTTTGAAATATATTTTAAATAAAATTATGACAAAGCCAAAATTTATCACAAATCATTCTATTGCGCTCTAAGCGCAAGCGTTGGAGATCGTTGATCCAACGCTTCGGGCGGACTGATGACAATTTTTCGTAGTTTCGCAAAAAATCTATTTTCCAGAAAGAAAATGTATTTTATTAAAGATAAAAGCGAGCCAAAAAATAGTAATCCAATTTTTCCTCACACCGACCAATTAGTCCACGCAGGCGGACTTCTTCTGTGTAGCAATAGGTTTCAACCTATTGCGCTCTGAGCGCAAGCGTTGGAGATCGTTGATCCAACGCTTCGGGCGGACTTCTTCTGTGTAGCAATAGGTTTCAACCTATTGCGCTCTTGCTGCATACAAGGAATTTTGTCAAACAATAAAAGTTGTTTGCGCTTGTTTCAAAACATATCTATAATTGGAGAAACAATATTTTTAACAAGAAATATGTCGGTAACAGCAGAATTGTTGCAAACAAAAATTAACCTGGCGCGTAGTAAGGGTTACGATGTTGATTCGATGTTCGATCAATTAAAGGAAAATTGGCATTTAACAGATGCTGACTGGGATTTTAATAATACCCAAAAGTTTATTTTATGTTCCAGACTTGCTGATGATTGTTCTCAATTTACAGTAGCAAAAGAAGCAGCCTGGGAAAGGAAAAAAACAGTTACAGAACAATGTAGCAAAGGTATTTTTAAAGTTCTTGGCTATATTTATAATGAGGGAAAAAAAGAAGATGAGCACATTAAAGTTAAATGGAATAATATGCCAGAGGTTTGTGAAAAACTAGGTTTTTACCACAAAAAGAAAGACCAAGAAATGATAGAGCTCTTAAAGATTTTGAAGGAGAAAAGGAGTAATTTAACCTTTCAAAAAGATGAATCTGGTCAATGTTCAGGAGACATAAGATTCTCTAATTTGACAGAGGCAGAAATGCAAATTTTGGAAGACTTTTTAAATGAGAGAGATGAACTAAGTAATTAGTTATCAATATCCAGGAAAAATTAGAAATTATCAAGTTGATTATGAAACTTATACCTTTTAAGAAGAAAAAAATGTCAAAAGAAAATTTAGAAGATTGGAAAAATAAATTACAAAATCCTCAAACACGGGAAGAAGCAATTTATCAACTTGGGAAAGAGGGAACTAAAACAGAAGTTGCTGTTTTGTTACCTTTTTTAAAGTACAAAGATGAAGATATTCGCTGGTTAACCGCCGAAACTATAGAACGGTTAGCTACCAAAGAAAAAATTGACTCAAACCAAGTAGTTTGTGATTTAACTGATTTAGTTATTAATTCTCAAGAATCATTAGGAGTAAGACAAGCTGCAGCAAAAGCTTTAGAAAAAATTGGGTCAACTGAAGCAATTATATCCCTAGTTAATTGTTTGGAAAATCCACAAGAAAGCTGGTTTGTTCGTAAGTCTGTTGCAATAGCTTTAAAGAATTTTTATGACAAGGATGAGAGAGTTTTTAAAGCTATGAATGGGTTTTTAAGACAGATAGAACCGAATCAACTTAGTATAGTTAAAAATGAGTCGGCTTTTTGTGCTAATGAGCGATCGCAAGCTGAGAAAATTTTTAGTGAATCTACTCTAGCTCAACTCAAAAAGTTAATTTTGTTTTCCAATTTTTCTTGGCAAGATTTCATAGCCAAGTTACAGGAGATTTGCCAAATGGCTGATACTTTTGAGAAAACTAACCAAGCAATTAATTATTTAACTAATTTGGGAAACTTTAATTTAGAATATGCTTATGAACAAACTGAGAAAGGTCAATCTCAAAAAACACCTGAAGCTGAACAACTAGAAGATGAAGTTTATAATTTAGCTAATCATTTAATTGAGGAAATGGAAGAATTTTTGAAGAAAAAATAGGTCTAAGTCGAACTCATCTCACGTTAAAATAAAAGAAAGCATTTTAGAGCTAACTGAAACATTTAATAATTAGGAGTTGATCTGAGGAATGTCTAACACGCTGTACGATTGCGATTTGCAACTCTGGATTGAGCAAACTATTGACCAATTGAAAAATCGTGAGTTCGAGTTGTTAGATATTGAGCATCTGATTGAGGAGTTAGTAGATTTGGGAAAGTCGCAAAAGAATACGCTCAAAAGTAATCTCAAAATTTTGTTAGCTCATTTACTCAAGTTACAAGTGCAGTCAGATGCGCCTGATAGTATGAAAAGGAGTTGGTATACTTCAGTATTGGAACATCGCCAGCGTGTTCTCGACAATTTGACAGATACCCCTTCACTAAGAGGTTTTCTCCCAGAAGCGGTGGAAAAAGCTTATTCCGATGGGCGGAAGTTAGCGATAAAAGAGGGAAAGTTGGCTAAATTGGGGGTGCAGGTTCCACCAGAGAGTGAATATCCTCTGCTGTGTCCTTTTTCTCTTGAGCAAATTTTGGATGAGGATTTTTATGGCGGTTGACTATAGCCATAGGTTTAAACCTATGGCTACATAGACGAAACCCGCCTGCGCGGGTTAGGTGCCTTGTGTGAGTGTTGACTGCCATAGGTTTAAACCTATGGCTACATAGACGAAACCCGCCTGCGCGG
>Ga0114939_10001611_pt1 | contig 17617 bp, 13 predicted proteins | sample AshMeaCrysSpring_FD_87196 | JGI IMG/M metagenome (GOLD analysis project Ga0114939, IMG submission 87196) | Groundwater microbial communities from Big Spring, Nevada to study Microbial Dark Matter (Phase II) - Ash Meadows Crystal Spring | ecosystem: Environmental > Aquatic > Deep subsurface >...
AGCGCCGCCCCTTCATTGTTTCACGCTCTGGCTGGGCAGGGCTGCAACGCTATGCCTGGACTTGGACAGGGGATATTGAGACAAGTTGGGCAGGGTTACGACAAACTGTCCCCACAGTGCTGAATTTGGGGTTATCTGGGATTCCTTACAGTGGACCCGATATCGGTGGATTCAAGGGCAATCCTAGTGCAGAACTATACTTGCGTTGGTTCCAGATGGCATGCTTCCTGCCGTTTTGTCGGACTCATTCTGCTAATAATGTTAAGCCACGCACACCGTGGGGCTTTGGCGAACCAACGCTCAGTATTGTGCGGGATTTCTTGCGGCTACGTTATCGACTGATGCCTTACTTTTACACGTTAGCTTGGAAAGCAACCCAAACCGGATATCCCCTGGTGCGTCCCCTGTTCTGGGCTGATTCTGAGGATACCAATCTCTGGAGTGTTGAGGATGCTTTTTTGTTGGGTGATGCCTTGCTAGTTTGTCCCATTGTTGAGTCAGGAGCTACCTCGCGCTCGGTAATTCTGCCGGTAGGACATTGGTATAATTTTTGGAATGATGCACTGCTAGAGGGTGCTAGGGAGTTAAACCTAGAAGCACCACAACACCAGATACCACTATTGGTAAAGGCAGGTAGTATCTTACCAATGGAAGAAGAACAAAAGCTGGTTCTTCACCTTTACCCACCTGTGAACGGAACCTGTGAAGGTCACGTTTACAGCGATGCTGGGGATGGATACGGTGAATCGCGGTTAGATTGCTTCTTGCTGACAAGGGATGGGGAGAGTTTAGAACTCACTTGTCAGCAACAGGGAGAGTACACTTTTCCTTATCAAAGCTTGCAAATTCATCTTCATGGTGTCGAGTTAAAGCAAGTTTGGGTGGATGGGATTGAGACGAATATTCAGGAAAATAGTTTGGAAGTTGATAACTTTATGCAAGTTCGCTTTCAGGTAAGATGCGGTGAAATTCTCCACTAAATTTACTCGGAGATGATTTCTTAAAATTAGCCTTGATTTAGGAATTATCTTGACTATTGTCTACAGTTTTGACCTCTTTCACCCGGTTATCTTTTTCATTACCTCGCCAGTTATTAAGTATATCTTTGACCAAAACTTCCTTTATCCAAATTTGCAGCACAATCACTAAAGGAACCGCGAGAAATATACCTAGAAACCCGAAAAAGCTAGCAAAAACCACAACTGCTAATAAGGTAACAACAGGCAGCAAAGATACCTGAGCTTCCATGATTAAAGGTACCACAATTAGGCTTTCCGCCTGTTGAATGCCAAAATACAATGCTACGACTGCCGCTGCTTTCCAAGGTGCAACAAGAAGAGCAAGTAATGCTGGAGGAATTACGCTTAAGGTAGGACCAATATTAGGGATAAATTCTAATAAACCTGCCAATACTGCATTCACAAGTGGTAGCGGCACACCTAAAATTAATAGTCCTATATAGCTCAAAGTAGCAATGATTAACATTGTGAATACTGTGCCTTTTATCCAAGCAACTAACGAGGTTTCACATTTATCTAAAATTTCATCAACTCGCCGCCGATAAAAAGCTGGAAATAGCATGATAAAACCTTGGCGATATGGCGATGGATTTGCTAACAGCATAATAGTAATAGCAATGAATAGCAAAAATGTTAAAACAATATTCAGTGAATTACTAAGCCAGGTAAAAAAGTTGTTAATCAGTCGATTTAACCAAGATTGCAAACCTTGAGTTAAATATCTTAAACTCCTAATCTCTTCTATCAGTTGGTTAGGGATGACATTTTGTAGCCATGTATTCCATGCCCGCATCCGTTCTAATGCCATCGCACCAAAGTCGCTGAATTGTTGCAATTGGTCAATCAAACGCGGCACAATCAGTGCAAATAAGCCTACTATAATGCCCAGTACCAGCACAACTGATATGGCAACTGCAAAGCCTCGCTTCATGTGAAATCTTTGAAAAAATTTCACTAGTTGGTTTAAAACTGTTGCTAAGACTACCGCTGCAAATAGCACCAAAAGTATCTGCCGAATGTGCCAGAGAATGTAAAGAGATATTACAAGAGCAAGAAAGCCGATTAGTTGCCCTAAACGCACAACATAACCTCCGGATTTTAGCTATTTTTCAGCAATGACGCTGAAGTTGAATATTGTCCAATTAAAGGCATAATAATGATATTTTTAAACATCTAAACGAGTGATTATTATCCAATTTACATATCATTCTTTAGATAGAAAAAAGACAGTAAATTACCCTGTAACCTGGAGAATAACTGTGTTAGCTATAGCCGAAGTTAGAAAAATTTATTATCTAGATAGTTTAGAGTTTCCAGCATCATGAAAAACCGGCAAACTAAAGTACCATTTAGGAGTGTATTGATTGCGCCGATATTTAAGGGCGTACTAACAGGTCTGCTGGCAATTATATTGTTTTTGTCACTGCTTGGGCTGCCTAGTGTGGCTAAAGATACACCCAAATTTCCTCTATCAGAACCGCAACAACAGCAACCTATTAAACCAGAGAAACCTGTTATCTCCTCTCCGGCTGCACCAGAATTAAGCGACCCGCAGGAATTTGAAAACTTTGTGGATAATATCATGAATGAGGAGATATCAAAGTCTCATATTCCTGGTGCAGTTATTTCCGTAGTTAAAGATGGAAATATCTTTTTCGCTAAGGGTTATGGCTACGCAAACTTAGAAAAAAATATCCCAGTTGTTGCCGATAAAACTTTGTTTCGCGTTGCTTCTGTCTCTAAGTTATTCACAGCGACAGCAGCGATGCAGTTGTATGAACGGGGACTGCTAGATTTAAATAGCGATGTTAACAACTATCTCCCTTTCCGGCTGGATAATCCTTTCCCGGAGGCTGTGACACCTGCACAGATGATGATGCATACCGATGGTACTACCAAACGACGCATCGGTATGGCAGCCCGCACAGCAGCCAAAATGACACCACTGGGAGATTACTTAGCTGACCATATGCCGCCCGTGGTTTGGCGCCCGGGTACAATATACAGCTATTCCAGCCACAGCACTGCATTGTTGGGTTATATAGTCGAAAGAATTTCTGGTATTCCTTTTGTTCAATACATAGATAAAAATCTCTTCCAGCCGCTTTTGATGCGCCGTAGTACGTTTTTGCAACCACCACCGCCAGAGTTAGCCTCGGATTTGGCTGTGGGCTATCAGTATCAAAATGGCAAGTATAAAGCTGTTCCATATTTGTATTTAAATATTGCTCCAGCAGCGGCGATGAGTACAACGGCTACAGATATGGCTCACTTTATGATTGCCCAACTGCTACAAGGTCGCTACGAAAATTCGCGCATTTTAGCAGCAGATACTGTACGACTGATGCATGAACAGCACTTCACCCACCATCCCAAATTACCGGGTACTGGTTACAGTTTTCACGAGCGCTTGGAAAACAATTTGCGGATGATTGGACATTTAGGTAGTTTACGCGGATATTCTAGTTCCCTCACCCTGATGCCTAATCAAAATATTGGTATATTTATTGCTACTAACAGCTTCAGTGGAGTAGCGGGAAAATTCCTCAATCAGTTTTTAGACCGCTATTTTCCCGTTACTAATCAACCTGCACCTATCAAACCGCTAACTTTAAGTGAAGAGCAACTAAATCGTTTCACTGGTACTTACCGAGATTTAGAGTATCCCCGCCACACTTTCGCGAAAATTAGCGCACCATTTAAGCATATCAATATCACAAAAAGTGGCGACGGTACATTGATAATTATTCCTCCTGATTTGTTCTTTTTGGGAAGTGTGAATAGAGTGCGGTTAGTACCTGTAGAACCGCTGTTATTCAAGCATGTTGATGATGATGCCTTCACTGCCTTTGGCGAGGATAGGATGGGTAATATTGCGTTTGCATTTAATCCTTTATGGGCGAAAATCGGAGCCTACGAGCGAGTACATTGGTATGAAAATGTTTGGGTACAGTTAGGAATTGCTGGTTTTTGTACGATTGTGTTTTTATCAGCTTTTATTGCCTATACTCTCAACCCAATAATTCGGCGTTTACGCAGAAAGCATCTGCAACATCAAGAATTTAACGGTACTTGGGTAATAGCAGGTTTGGTTGGGACTCTCAATTTAATCTTTTTGATTGGCTTTCCTTTATCACTGTGGTTATATGGCATCTGGAGGCTTGTCTATGGTGTACCTTTGATTACCGTGGCTTTGCTTTGTATTCCCCTGGTGACTAGTGTTTTGACATTGGCTTTAGCTTGGTTTGCTGGCTTGGTTTGCGTAGATAAAGATTGCTCTGTTCTGTTGCGATCGCACTACTCTTTAATTACTTTAGCAGCGCTGGTTTTCATTCCATTTTTAGGTTATTGGAATTTATTAGGCTTGCATTTCTAAACCAGAAATAAGCTATTCAAATAATTTTTGAACCCGATTTAAACAATGCCACTAGTAAACATAACTAGTTTTCTATATGACCGCTTGGGTATAGTTTCATAACCTACCAAATTGCAGCAATAATCAATAGCACTTTTTAAGTACTTATCAAGTTTAGTAACTATCCGGTTTGATAGTAATCCCAAGTGGAGATAACGTAAAAATGAGCGATAAAAATAATCGCGCTTCCTCGATACAAATGGCTAACCAACAAAGTGGAAATACCAATCACCAAATACCGCAACCTCCAACAGGTTCGCAGCGCTTTAAGTGGTTGGGACCAAGCTTTTTGTGGATGCTGTCAGCTGCTGGTTCGGGAGAGTTACTATTTACACCAAGGATTGCTGCTCTCTACGGCTATTCTCTACTGTGGGCGCTACTGGCTGCCGTTGTGCTTAAATGGTTCATTAACGGCGAGGTGGGGCGGTTTTCAGTCTGCACAGGTTCAACCATTCTCGAAGGCTTTAAGCAACTTCCCGGTCCCAAAAATTGGGCTGTTTGGCTGATTTTGCTGCCCCAAGTGGTTGTAGCAATTTCTACAGTAGCCGGTCTAGCGGGTGCTGCTGCTACCGCCCTGATTTTAATAACAGGGGGAACTGTCCAACTGTGGACTGTGATTATCATCCTTGTGACGGCGGCAATTGTTTTATTCGGGCAATACAACGTAGTTGAGAAGATTTCTTCTTATATAGGGATTGCCCGTACAATCGCAGTTGTCGCCGCTGCTCTGTTTGTTTTTCCCAGCGTTCGCTCTCTCGCTACAGGTTTAGTACCGCAAATACCACAAAATATTCAGTATCAAGAAATACTACCTTGGCTAGGGTTTATGCTGGCAGGTGCAGCCGGGTTGATGTGGTATTCCTACTGGGTGGAAGCGAGAGGCTACGGTGCTGCTAGCGTTGAGGGACAAGAGCAAATTGACCCGAAGCAACTCAACCGACAAGAAAAGAACAAGCTACACGGCTGGTTGAATTTGATGATTATATCCAACACCTTAGCGGTGGTGGGGGCGCTGTTAGCGGCGCTATCTTTCCTGATTTTGGGTGGTGAATTGCTCCGTCCCCAAGGACTAGTACCAAAAGAAAATCAAGTAGCCGAAACTCTGGGTACTCTGCTGGGGGATTTATGGGGTCCTTTGGGTTTCTGGTTTATGGTGGCGATCGTGTTTATTACCTTTTGCAGCACCACCCTTTCCGTTGAAGATGGTTTTGGGCGGATGTTTGCCGATGGGACGCAGATTCTGTTGCAAGGCTTTGGGATGCGGGGACGCTGGACTAACGAAAAGTTTTTACAGCGTTTTTATTTAGTAGTTTTGTTAGCTATGCTACCCATTGCTATTTACTTAATCTTTGGTGAACCTGTGGGTTTGCTGCAAACTGCTGGTGCAATTGAAGCAGCGCACATTCCTATTGTCACTGGGCTGACGCTGTATCTCAATCATCGGATGTTGCCCAAGGAATTACGTCCTAACAAATTTATCTTTGGTGGGACTGCGATCGCAGGGATTTTCTTTGCAGTATTTGCGGTGATTTATCTGTTACAACTGCTGGGAATTATTGGTGCAAGTGGGGGTTAGGGCTAAAGCTGAGGGCATTTTTGAGAGGAGAGAGCTATGTTACCTATGACCAAAGTCACTCGTAACCAACCAATCTACGTCTTTCGCTTGAATCCTAACATTGCTCTGCGCTGGACAAGCCTGGGTATCTTACTTTTTATCCTGGCAACAGCAGGTATCAGTGCTTTCTACCAGGCAATTCACGGTCAGTCGTGGACAACAGGTGTCGTAGCACAACCTAACCGGATATGGCGGGCAATTTTAGTGTTTCTTGGTTTTATTGGTATCCCTATAGGCACCTTCATTGTGCATGAGTTGGTGCATGGCTTTGCTTTCGCTGCTTTTGGCGGTTCCCCTCGCTACGGAATCGGGATTAAATATTTATTACCCTATGCTTACGCCACATCGCCTGGAAAACATTTTTCCCGTAATGCTTTCATAGTAATTTTACTAACACCACTAGTTATAATTGACCTCGCGTGTCTGGTATTGCTGGCTATCTTTCCCCAAGCAACCTGGCTTGGTTGGGTAGTGATAATTAACACCAGTGGCGCAATTGGTGATATTTGGATGGCAACGTTACTGTGGCGCTGTCCGCCATCAATAACAGTGGAAGACCGCACGGAGGGGATGGCAATCTACGCACCTGTTGCTGTCCAAACCCAAGACCTACCGTTTCGGACAACTGGTTCCAAGACTTTCACTTTTTGGACTTGGTTAAACATGAGCCTAATGTTTTTCATGTTGCTAATTGTCATTAGTTTTCTTCTACCAGTGGTACTCGAAATTTTCCATGTACCTTCATTTGTAGTCGGCACAGATGATTTGTGGATTCTGCGTTGGGAGAATAATGCGCGGGGATTCGGCATTGTGTTTAACCTGTTGCCCTTGCTGCTAGTGCCTGTTATCGGTTTATTAGGATTGTTAGTCAAGTCCGTAAGTAATCGTCATCAATGAATTACTTCAAACAGCCCAAAAAGCATTTTCAAAAGTAGTCATAAGGGTTTTAAGTATGTCAGTAAATGTTTGGAATTGCAGATAAATAATATGACACAAATGCAAAATAAAAATCCAGCTTTTGGACAACCAGTAAAGTAACCCGTTCACTTCACCTTTTTCTGGACTGGTTCTAAAACCTGGGAAACCCGCAACTATTCACTAGCTGTTGTTAGTTAACTTTTAAGGAGGTTGTTGACATGACTTTCGCCACTAAACCTGTCTCTTACCGCATAGGTGTTGTCTTTGATTTCGACGACACTCTCGTGCCAGATACTGTCGATGCTCTTTTGGCAAGTTGCGGCATTGATGCTTGTAGATTTCGTCAAGAACGAATTCAACCACTTATCGACAACGGTTGGGATAAAATTCTTGCCCGATTTTACGCCTTAATTGAAGAATCAAAGCGACAAGGCAACAAAATTACACAACAATATCTTGCCAAGTTTGGGGAAGAATTAGCTCCTTTTAACGGGGTAACTAAAATGTTAGAAGGAGACCGTCGTCGCATAGAACTCACGTACAGTCTATTGTTTAGCCTGCCTGGTACGCCCCTGCTGCGCTATGGCGAAGAGATTGGTATGGGTGATGATTTGTCACTTTTCGGTCGAGATAGCGTTCGGACGTTGATGCAATGGTCAGATGCACCCAATGGAGGCTTTTCTACTGCTTCGCCGGATACCCTTCCCCGACCCACGATCGCAGAAGGAGAATACGGCTATAAACAACTTAACGTTACAGAGCAACAACGCAATCCTAATTCCTTAATTAACTGGATGGAACACCTAATCCGCATCCGCAAACAATGCCCGGAATTGGGTTGGGGTAAGTGGCAGATTTTAGAAACAGATGAATCTGGCGTTTTTGCTCACTCTTGTGAAGGGGAAGGTAAGGCAGTTATTGCCGTTCACAATTTATCAAATAAGCCCCGTACGGTGACACTCAAATCGCACAAATATACCCATCTGACTGATTTATTCGGCGATCGCCAGTATGAAACCCTTGACGGCGATTTGCAATCCATTCCATTAGAAGCTTATGGCTATCGCTGGTTTCAAGTGACTGGAATGTCGCAATAGTCCCCTAGAAAGACAAGTTTATTACGAGCGCTCGCCATCTTTACCCAGCTAGAGGGATGAAGAAAATCGCCTTCCCTCGGAAATTGGATACTGAGACACCTACAATACCCAACTCAGTTCCACCTAAATCGAGTCACAGAAAATGACACAGCACAACTCACCCAGCGATAGCATGACAAAGCCAGTACGACAGGCGGTTTCTCATCCCTGGTTTGAACGACTGGCAAGACTGGGATATGCATCTAAAGGCTTAGTTTATTTTATTGTCGGGTTTCTGGCAGCACAAGCAGCTTTTGGTAGTGGGGGTAGAACTACCGATACCAGTGGTGCATTAACAACAATTGTCACTCAACCGTTCGGAAAATTTCTACTTTTTCTCGTAACAATTGGCATTATTGGATACGCCCTCTGGCGGTTTGTGCAAGCCATTCTCGACCCTGAACACAAAGGTCAAAAAATGGACGCCAAGCAGATTATTCAACGCCTTGGCTATGCTGTCAGTGCTTTTAGCTATACAGGTTTAGCGTTGACAGCTATTAAATTGATTCTCGGTTCTGGTGGCGGCGAAAGCAATTCTACCCAAGATTGGACTGCACGTTTGCTAGCACAACCCTTTGGGCAATGGTTGGTAGGAGCGGTCGGGATAATTGTCATTAGTGTAGGAATTTCTTACTTTTATCAAGCTTACAAAGCTAAGTTCCGCCACCATTTGAAACTGCACCAAATGAGTACCACTGAGCAAACTTGGGCAATGCGTTTAGGCAGATTTGGGATTGCTGCTCGTGGTGTTGTCTTTGGGATTATCGGCATTTTCTTAGTTCAAGCGGCACGACGTAGTAATCCTAGTGAAGCTAAAGGATTGGGTGGCGCACTTGCAGCCCTGGCTAGACAACCCTATGGACCCTGGATTTTGGGTTTGGTAGCGCTTGGTCTAATTGCTTACGGCATCTACTCAGTGGTGGAGGCTCGCTATCGGCGGATTGCAACTTCATCAACTCGCATTTCTCGCATTTAAGTACGTCACATACGGAGGAAATTATTACCTATGGTAGGAGAGTCATGATTGATAACCTAGGCTCAGATGGCTGGGTGCCGATTACAGTTCCTCTCAAAGGTTACGTCCAGGCAAATTACTTAGCTTACTGTCGTTAATCATTAATCTTTTTTGACATCTTCTACTAACACCTTACCCCTAGCTAAATCAGTAGCACTGAACACTACAACTTGCTAAGGGGGATTGTGATTCCGCAAGCGATCGCAAATAAATCGCAAATAAATTTATCGCGCAATCGATTTCGTCCTCTAGGGTTGGAGGTCTACTCGCTATCTTTGTCGGTGTCTGCGTTGATATCAAAGCGACAGGGGTCGTAAAGCATCGATTCTTGTTCTTCCGATCCAAAAATGCTAACAAATGCTAACATTGTAACCAGCTTTATCTAGCTAAGCTAAACTACAAACCCCATCTGTTGCAAACCTTGACGCAATCGTTGTGCTTCTTGTGGGTCTTTTTGTTCGTGAAGCGCGATCGCACTTCTAAAAGCTGTCAACCCATCGGGGACGTTACCAAGTTTCAGCAGTACCACCCCCAGATTTTGATAAGCTTCGGCATAATGAGGATTCAGTTGAATTGCTTTTTGATAAGCTGCGATCGCATCAGAAAAATTTCCCAAAGCCTTAAGTGTCATTCCCAAATTGTAATGACCAAAAGCAAAATTGGGGTCAATCTCCACCGTTGCAGCATAAACGTTTTTTGCTGCAACCACATCCCCTGATAATTTCAGTAAATTTCCCAAATTATTGTAAGCACCTAATTTCAGAGGTGGGTGAATCTGCACTTGAGTTGCAGCTTGATAGTGCTGAAAAGCCTGTTGGAGATTGTGCAACTTGGTATAACCAATCCCTAAATGGTAATGCAATTCATACAAAATCTGCTCATTTACCAGTTTCGACGCTAGTCCGCGTTTTAATAACTCAATACCTGCATTAATTTTCCCCGTTTGCACATACAAAGCCCCTAATTTACTGCAAACATAGGGGTCTGTAGGATTACGTGCGATAAATCCTTCCATTGCAGCTTGTGCTTTAGCAAACTTATTGTGTGCAGCAATGGTACTTTTTTTGTATCCTGTATGCAGAATTGCTACTTCTGGTAAATAACCTATCTGCCAATGGGGTTCCTGACTTAATATTAAGGACACACTATCATCCACTAAAGCATGATAAGGACGAGAAAAACTAATATCCGGGTGGTTACGAAACAACCGTGACACCAAAGAATAGGGAGACTGTTCCGCAGCAATTTCTTGACGTAATAGGTTAATTAACAGATAAGGTTCCCTACTTATCGCTTCCTGAAGAAAAGGGACAATTTCCGGTGCTAAAGTCTCATCCGCATCTAACACCAAAATCCAATCACCCGTGACGTATTTTAGCGCCTCATTGCGTGCAGCGCTAAAGTCATCGCACCATTGATAGTGATAGACTTGGGCAGCGAATTCTTCAGCAATTTCCACAGTATTATCTGTTGACCCAGTATCTAAAACCACTATTTCATCTACCACATCCTTCACACTGTTCAGACATTGCAGCAGAGAAGCTGCTTCGTTTTTGACAATCATGCACAGGCTGAGGGTCATAGCTAGGTGCTGGCTGAGGAAAAGATTGATGAACAACTACCAATCTAAATTATCTTACTATCCGGCGTTGCTGAATCGCAGTATCAATCTGAATTTAGAGACACGAAATTATTCCCTAGGTTTTGGGAACATTATAAGAGCTTCATTCTACAATGGTTTGGACATTAAACAAAATCATTTTCATAAATGCAATCAGCTACAACCACTATCCATTAGATAGATTGATTCCACAGATAAATCTGGGTGGTACTGAAAATATCTTAATCAATCGAATTCCTAGTGGAATATTTTTTACGTATAAACCACAGTACATCTTAGTAATTTCAGCACCTGAATGAACCAACATCAACTCTTCATCTGGTGTCACAGCATTGACATAACTTATTCATACTACTGACATATTTTCCGAGTAAAACTTTATAAGTCTTAACTAATCTTGAGGATAGACTAACATCTATCAAACATCTTGCTGTGTCTGTGCTACTCAAAGTGAGGAGGAAAAAACTTGAATTCAAGCCTGATTTTATCGAACATATTAAATCCGCCGGTACTATTTTTCTTTCTGGGAATGCTGGCAATTTTCTTAAAATCTGATTTAGAAATTCCTGCACCTCTACCCAAATTATTTTCCCTTTACCTGCTGTTAGCAATAGGATTTAAGGGAGGCTACGAACTAGAAGAAAGTGGGTTAAATCCAGAAATTGCCATGACAATTGCAGCAGCAATCTTCATGGCTTGCATTGTCCCAATTTACTCATTTTTTATTCTCAAAATCAAGCTTGATGCCTATAATGCGGCTGCTATTGCAGCTACCTATGGCTCTATCAGTGCCGTTACATTTATCACGGCAACATCATTTCTCAAAGCACTAAATATTTCCTTTGGTGGACACATGGTGGCGGCTTTAGCCTTGATGGAATCTCCAGCCATTATTGTAGGTATTGTTCTAGTGAGAATATTTAGTAATAGTGATAAGAAAGCAGGAGGATTTTCTTGGGGTGAAGTACTGCGAGAAGCATTTTTAAACGGTTCGGTTTTTCTCCTAATTGGTAGTGTAGTTATTGGGATGCTTACCGGAGAAAAAGGCTGGGAGAAATTGCACCCCTTTACCCAAGAAATCTTTTATGGCGTTTTAGCATTCTTCCTATTAGATATGGGAATGGTAGCCGCAAGAAGAATCAAAGATTTGAGCAAAACAGGTTCTTTTTTAATTGCTTTCTCCGTTTTCATGCCTGTTGCTAATGCAATTTTGGGGATAATTATTGCTAAATTTATTGGTATTTCCGCCGGAAATGCGTTGTTGTTTGCTGTTTTGTGTGCTAGTGCTTCTTACATTGCAGTTCCAGCAGCCATGAGGATGACAGTTCCCGAAGCTAACCCCAGTTTGTACGTTTCTATGGCTTTAGCACTGACATTTCCCTTTAACATTATTGTGGGAATTCCTCTGTATATGAACATCATCAAAGCTATGGGAGTGTAGCAGCATGGAACTGGTAAAAAAGGTAGAAATAATCACGAATTCCCTAGAACTGGATAAAGTTCTCAACCTGTTGGAAAACGTAGGAGTTTCTGGCTACACTGTCATCAAAGATGTCACAGGTTTTGGAGATAGAGGCAAAGTCATTAACGATTTTGACTCATCAGCACTTACCAATGGTTATGTGATGAGTATTTGCACAGAAACCCAAGAAGAAAAAGTAGTAGAGACCATCAGACCTATTCTCAAAAAATACGGTGGAGTCTGCATAGTTTCTGATGCTAAATGGATAGTCCATTAATAGTAGGGGTGGGATTTCCCCACCCTGACAATCGAATAAATAATCCTACAGACTGCAAAACTCATAATTTCGTTATCAGGGGAACTCGGCTAGGCATATTTGACTCTTTATTTGAAGATACATTTTGGTGAGAGGAATTTACCAATGCCATTAAAACGAATAATTGCTGGTTTAAATGAGTTCCATGACAACTATTTCAATAACCACAGAGAACTGTTTCAACAGCTTTCTCATGGTCAGGCTCCAGAAGTCCTATTTATCACTTGTTCCGACTCGCGAATTGACCCCAATTTATTAACTCAAACCCAACCAGGGGAACTATTTCTTATTCGTAATGTAGGTAATATAATTCCAGCATATGGAACCCTCAATAGCGGTGAAGGTGCAGGAATTGAATATGCTGTTCATGCTTTAGGTATTAAGGATATTATTATCTGCGGTCATTCTCACTGTGGAGCCATGAAAGGGCTTTTACAAATTGGTAATCTTGCGGAACAAATGCCATTAGTTTATGACTGGCTGAGACATCATGCAGAAGCTACACGTCGGCTAGTACTAGAAAATTATAAAGGTTACAACAGCGATAAACTGTTAAAGATTGCTATTCAACAAAACGTCCTCACCCAAATAGAAAATCTGGAAACTTACCCAGTTATTCGCTCTAGACTTCACAGTGGTCAACTAAACCTTCACGCTTGGATATATGAAATTGAGAATGGTGAAATCTTTGCCTACAATGCTGATATTGGTCAATTTATCCCTCTAGACAAGAGTCCTTTTCCTGTTCCTAATCCTCTAATTGCTACCCATTCAGAATAAACACCAACCACAGATAAACACTTCGCAATTATCTATGGTTTTACTTCTTGTTTGCATCTAAATCCGCACTCTCAAGTCTAATAGACTTATTGTAAAAACCAATTTTTATCTGCGTTTATCTGCGTTTATCTGCCGTTAATTATTCCTTTTTACCTGGGGAATGCAAGAGATTTAATATAGTAATCCTATCTGAATCCTTAAATTTACCAGTCTCAGAAACCCGACTTGTTAAAGAAGTCGGGTTTATTCTTTTTTACCAATCATTTAGCCTGATACCTACTAATTTTTCTGTGTCTATACGGTCATTAGAGATTTTTTCCTAACCAATATCTTTTAATCAATGATAATCATAGAATAAATTAATGATAAATGATTTATAACGGATTAGGAGTTGATTTTGTTGAATAAATCCGATTTCTGGGATTTTTACTTTATACACCATTACTTAGTGCCCAACTAATAATTGCACACAAACTAAGTGTAAATCTTATTACTACTCAGCGAATACGTAACCCAAAAACAATAACAATATAAATTGTATTTAATCAGGCAGTTTCAGAGATTTTGATTTAAGATGAACCTCTGTTAATCTAACTATTTACTAGTCAAAAAAGTTTGCTATACTACCTAGAGTTTACAAAAAAACACAATTAAATTAAGTAACCGACCCGCGCTATCATGAAAGCTTCTTTACCCAAAAACACAGAGTACCTACTTAAAAAAATCAACGATTACCTACGACTTAGTAACCAATGGTTCTGGGAAACACCAGAAAGAGCGTTGCTCACAGCATACAAAGCTGCCATGATGATAAAAAACATCGAAATAGAACACTTTGGCGGTAATCCAATTTCTGCTGAATCAGGGAACTACACTGAAAGTGTAATGGCTTATTGGCAAGCCGAACTGAATAGAAATTTAAGTACTATAAAGTTAAGATTAGCAGAATTTAAAGTTAGCCATTCGATTCTTAATATTTCCCATCCCAGACTTTTAGATAGGCTAAGCTTTATTGATGAAGTCATAAATAAATATACCATTTTAGAACAAAGTTTTCCAGCATTAGCTCCAGTTGATGAATCAGTAGAAAATCAGGTAATAAAGACCGTGAATGACCAACCAGAAATAGCACCTACTAATAAATCCAAAAAAGACTCTTTTACTCAAAAAACAGGATTATTTCCCCGTTCAATTGGTAGAACGATTAATCGGATTAAAACCGAGCTAGATCCAAAGTCGGAAGAAGAAGTTGTCAGAAATTTTCGCAAATCCCAAAAGCAAACTAGCGCAGCTTTAAGATTTTTGCTGTTGTTAGTTATTGTTCCTGTATTAACTCAGCAGCTATCGAAAAATTTCCTGATTACACCTATCATGGATAGAGTTAGAGGTGAACAGGAAACCCCAATATTTATTAACTCAGAAATGGAAGAAAAAGCTCTGAAAGAGTTGCAAACCTATGAAGAATCGCTAAAATTTCAAAGTCTAATTTATCAAACTCCCGGATTATCAGCAGAAGCAATTGAAGAAAAAGTAAAACTTAAAGCATCGGAACTTGCTGAAGAATTTCGCTCCAAAAGTCGCAGCGCTGTTGGCAATGTTTTTGCCGATATGATTGCTCTAAGTGCTTTTGCTATACTCATCGTTAATAGCAAACAAGAAATTGCTACACTCAAATCTTTTATGGACACGATTGTATATGGTTTGAGCGATAGCGCTAAGGCTTTTATTATTATTTTGTTTACAGATATCTTTGTAGGGTTCCACTCACCCCACGGCTGGGAAGTACTTCTGGAAGGGTTAGCAACACATTTGGGAGTTGCAGCTGACAGAAACTTTATTTTCCTGTTTATCGCTACCTTCCCCGTCGTGTTGGACACTATCTTAAAATATTGGATTTTCCGTTATCTCAGTCGGATTTCTCCCTCTGCAGTAGCTACTCTTAAGAGTATGAACGAGTAAAGAATAATTCGTAATTCGTAATTCGTAATTATAATTTGGGGAAGCAGATAAATTATTCATTACCTATTCCCCCAGGGCGAACCATTACGAATTATGATCATATTTTTAGTAGCCTGTCTCACTTTGTACGTCGCTTGGAGTTTGGGTGCAAACGACGTTGCTAACGCGATGGGTACTTCTGTAGGTTCCAAAGCTGTCACCCTGCGCCAAGCACTAGTCATTGCTGGTATTTTAGAATTTACAGGTGCGGTGCTGTTTGGACATCAAGTCTCCCAAACCCTAGCGACAGAAATTGTCAATCCCGCTTTATTTACTTCCACACCGCAAATATTGCTAACTGGGATGTTTGCGGTGCTGGTAGCTTGTGGTTTGTGGCTGTTTATTGCTACTTGGCTGGGATTACCAGTGTCATCTTCCCATGCTGTGGTCGGTGCGATCGCTGGCTTTAGCGGTTGTTATGCTGGTATTGGTGCCATCGACTGGTCATCGATTGGTTTGATCACCATCGGTTGGATTGTCACACCCATCATGAGTGCAACCATTGCAGCTTTATTTTACAGTCAAATCAAACGCTGGATTTTAGAACAACCTCATCCACTCACCCAATTAAGGGAGTGGATTCCCTGGTTAAGTACTGGATTAGTTAGTATATTTGGCGTCATTGCCTTACCAACGATTGTCCAGACACCATTGTTTGCATTTTTACCCATTCCTGCTCAAGATAGGATACTGGTCATCGGTGCAGTAGCCGCAATGGTCATCACCATTTACAACTGGCGACAATTAGAAACCAGTCAAATTCCCCATCCCAAATCCCAAATTATAAATCCTCATGAACGCTTATTTGCAAACTTTCAACTGCTGAGTGCTTGCTTTGTTGCCTTTGCTCATGGTTCTAACGATGTTGGTAATGCGATCGCCCCTCTAGCAGTCATTACTTATATCAATCGTACTGGCAGCGTTCCCGTCACTGGTATTGATATTCCTACGTGGATTCTGGTAATCGGCGGCGCTGGTATTGTAACAGGTTTAGCAATCTGGGGAAAAAAAGTCATCACCACCATTGGTGAAAGTATCATACCCTTACAACCCAGCGGCGGCTTCTGTGCAGAATTAGCAACCGCCACCACCATATTACTTGCCTCCCGCTTCGGTTTACCCGTCTCCACCTCCCACGCTCTGGTTGGCGCCGTAGTTGGGATTGGATTGGTGCAAAATCGCAAGTCAATTCAACTGCAAACCCTACAAGGTATCGCCGCTGCATGGTTAATTACCATCCCCGTAAGCGCCTTATTCAGTGCGGCAATTTTTACAGTCCTGCATGTCAAATTCTGAGTGGGGAATGGGTAATGGGTATGCAATTGCCTTGTATTTAACCGGACATGATATTAATCTGTAAAGGCGCACCACTGGGCTAACCTACGGACTCAGGATTCAGCAACAAAGCTGATATTTGCAATTAGTTCATTAATTAATACGCAACAGATACCCTATTTTAGCCAAATTTTAGGTAATTTAAGGTCAAGGGAAGCCGTTAGAGGTTTGAGGGTAATGGAGCAAAGGGATAAACAACCAAATCAGGAAGTCGAAACCGCCCTGTCGGCTGTAACTGAAGAATTGCAGAGGCTCAAGCATAATGTCCTGCAGCTTTTGCAACAAGATGTCGAGCGTCTGCAAGCAGAAAAATCTCGCTTGCGAGAGGATATTCAACGCTTGCAATTGGAAAAAGACCAACTGCAACAAGATAAACAAAACACACAGCAGCAAGCCTTAGCGCGGCAACTGGCACAACTTTTGGCAAATCATCTCTCAGCGCAAATTCGCGCCTCACTGACAAATTTGACTCCCCAAACACTAGAGGAGAAATCACCATCTTCACAAGACGCCACGGAGGAAAGGGGAGCAACAAAGGAGACAAACGACCATGCCTATCAATTGTTAGCATCCTTGAATGCAACTCTTTCGACGACCATCAAAGCAGTACAGCAGGATCTCAATAGCTATCAAAGTGGTATTTCCCAACAGTTGCAGCGCATGTCTAGTCTGGAGCAACAAGGGGAAGCGATTCTACAAGAGCTAGTTAATCGTTTGCAAACAGCGCTCTTAAGTTCTCGCCAGCATACACCCTCTACCCCAAGTACTCCAGATACTGAATCGCCATCGCCAGACATGCCACCGATTGAGGCAACAACTACTGTAGAGGAATTACTATCCAGCCTGACAACTGACGCCTTAGCTTCACCTCCAGCTTCGACATTCCATTGGACTATCGAAATCGATGAACAAGATGAAGCCGAGGAGGAGAAGGAACAAGAGTACGATTTGAACTATATCAACACAACTACTCCTCTAGCAGCACCA
>Ga0114939_10001613_pt1 | contig 17593 bp, 15 predicted proteins | sample AshMeaCrysSpring_FD_87196 | JGI IMG/M metagenome (GOLD analysis project Ga0114939, IMG submission 87196) | Groundwater microbial communities from Big Spring, Nevada to study Microbial Dark Matter (Phase II) - Ash Meadows Crystal Spring | ecosystem: Environmental > Aquatic > Deep subsurface >...
CACTTAGCGACAAGCCACATCGCCTTGTGCGTGTGGTATTTGACTGCTTACACGCTGGTTGTGTCGTTGCTCAAAGGCGCGGCGCGGGTGCTGCGACCAAAACCAGTTATCGTCACACCATCCGCGCCACAAGGGTACGTGTTGCCCTATGACGCTGATACCACAGATATTCCATTAAATGATAAGGATAGAGAGCATGGTTAGCTGAAGCAGCAGAAGCCCCGCGCTCTACCCGATAGGGTGAGTGTCGGGATGAATGCGTGTGAGTAAGAGCGCGTCCCCTGACCAATGCCGTAGGCGAGGGAAGAGAACAGCGCTCGAACAAACAATAATCTTTCACCGCACAGAGTTTGTACTATAATTTCAAGTACAGTCGTTGACTGCCTAGCCGCTCGAACAGACAGCCACGCGCACAGAAAGATTGTTGCTAGGGAATTCCTCTCTGTCACTGGAAGCAATACGCAAGCCATACGGAAAGGACGCAAAGTAATCAACTCCTTGGGACGCAGGGAGTCTGCCCGGAGACAGGTAAAACTGCCTGCCAGTAAGGGACACACAAGTGATCCAAACCTGCGGAGGCTGTGTAAGACCAGTGATTTCCTTGTGATATCAAAGGCAACGGCCATTGAAACGGGAAGCCCGCTCTGTATGCGTAGCATCAGTGTCGGGTACGTCACTACAAGAATTCCGCCCTTGCCAACGGATTACGAAGGGTACCGATTCCGCAGTCGGCTTGAAGCCCGTTGGGCCTCTTTTTTCAGTGAATTGGGCTGGGAATATCAATATGAGCCAGATGGTTTCGACTTGGGGCCATATGGCCGGTATTTGCCTGATTTTTGGGTGCCTGGGCTAAATGCTTTTGTCGAGATCAAGCCCGAATCGGAAACCGAACCGTTGACAAACAACGCCTTAAACCGTTGCCGAGCGCTGCAAGAATTAACTGGATGCAACGTTATATTGGCCGCTGGTAGTAGCCCGTGGCCCGGTAATTTTCGTATGTTGTGTGACTGGGGAAGAAGTAATGAACAGCTGTTAGCTGATACTGTTGGTGATCTGCGGTTTGCGCGGGGAAGATCCGTGGATATTGACGACGTGTGGTTAGATCGGGTCGGGGTTTATGGCGTTAAGTTGCATGGAAAAATTAGCGATGCAGACGATCGTATTTTGTTTTTCCAATCGTCTGATGATCTCGCAATAATTAAACAGGTAGACTCACTGCGTTACGATCAGTTTTATTGTGATTCTGACTATAACCATTACTATGACTATGACTATGACTATGACTATGACTATGACATGGATGACGATGATGTACCTTGTATTGATCCGTTTTTCACGGATGAAATTGGTTTTGACTCAGCAAAACCGGGCGAACACCCTAATTTTAGGCCGCTACACGTTTATCGTGAATTGACCAAAGTTGATGAATCGTCGCGGCTATACAAGGCTTTCCACGCATCGCGACAAGAGAAATTCGGCACGTAATTTGTAAATTGTTAGCAGCGATTAACGTATGGTACTTGCGCCACTGGTACAAGATGCATTGCCAGCGCGGCAGCGCCGGGTAATCCCGGCCACGCTAGCGGCGGATGGGCAGCGGGTCGCTATTGAGCGCGGTATAATCTTAGGCCCGCAAAAATATATTGCAGAGGCCACGACAAACGGCGGCAAATCGTTTGTTGAACGGGTTAAGCGCTTCGGTCGCACGCCAACCAATGAGCCGCTGTGGTTAAGGCGGTGGATTCTGGAGATCCTCGAAGCGCTCGGGGATATGCGGATCGGTGAGATTATTAGTACTGGCAGTGCCCGTACTGGCAAATCGGTTTCAAATATCCTTAACAGCGTTGATATGCTGGTGTCCGGGCAATTGGAGTTTGCCGAAATCTACGCGGACATGGCTAGTCGTAACAGCTACGCCAAATCCGAGTGGCGACCGCTGGCAGAAGCATGGATCAGAGCGATCGAAGAAGAAGTTAAGTTACCGTTGCGCCGTATCAAAGATATCACCACAGCTGACACGTATATGGTCAATGGTGTTAGCGCTCACTTTCGCTATGCAGGCGACGGGGGCGGTGCGGATGGCAAAGCCTCAACCGGTATGCAAGCCGGTGGTTACAATGCCAATATGCTGCTACTGGAAGAGGCAAGCCGCTGGAAATGCTCATTGCGTGATTTTGATTCACGCCTAAACGCGGGCAAATTCCCGACGGAACCGCGCCGATTAATCGGCACACCCGGTGCGGGCGATGGGATTGAGCGTGTGGCGCGTAACGTTGACCACTATTTCATGCCGCATTACAAATGCGCCAATTGTGAGCGATCATTACCACTAGACCCGTTCGGTTGTCTGCTCCAGCCGAAAGTACAGACAATCAATAACAAAACGGTACACGGCTATTTAACGCGGGGTAATCGCCCGCTGGATTGGTGGTGCAAAGATGACGATAACCCTGTTGATACAGCCTGTATATGTTGCTCTAATTGCGGCGTAGAAATACCGTTTGAAGCGAGAACGCATGACGCTTGGATGCAGTGCAAGCATACCGGTGTCACGCTGCGTGATTATCTTGATGCAATCCCGCCAAACGACTTTAGCCCGCGATCGATTGCCCTGCATTTTTCACCGCTGGTACGCGAAAACCACCCCGAATTAGCCAGGTTATTGATTAGTCGGGGAATCGATGAAAGCCGGAACGCGGCTGACTTTGTACAGCAGGATTTGGGCTGGCCGACAGAGCCAACCGGCGATAAACTCGTGATTGATCAGCTGATACCGCTAATCGGGGCACCATCGCCCGCCAGTCACAGCCCCAGCAAACACGGAATCATTGCTGGTATTGACCAAGGGCGCGGGCAGCATTGGCTCTGGGTGATGGAGGTGCATTATCCGAATCAATGGCGGCGGCTGGACACACGGCAATTACTGCGCCATTCGATCCGTAACGTGGTGTTTGCTGGCGAGGTAAATAAGCTAGATATTCCGCGCCTACTCAAGGATTACGGCGTCACTTTTGGCTTAGTAGACAATGAGCCTAACCGCGATTGGGCAGCGCGACTGTGCCAAAATACGGCGATTGAGATGGCCGATCAAAAGAGCGATCGCCTACTCGATTTTGAGCGAAAAGAGGTTAGAGACGGCGGTGAAAGTCATGATTGCTGGTGGATTGTGGCAGATAAATTTAAGCAAGCTGTGATCGACGCGGCAACGGGCATAGGCGACATGGCCGCGTTTGATGGGCGTCAATCGTACCGCTTCCCCGCTGATTGGCAGCGCTATACCCAAACCAACGCGGAAAACTCGCCCTTGCGGCATCTGTGCGCCGTGGGCCTTGATCCGATTGAGGGTAAGTGGTTACGGCCACCGGATAAAATCGACGATCTGTTTTTTGCGGCGATGTTCGCAGAAGCCGCTTTCGCCATTTGGGCGGATACCAAGGGCATCAACGATAACGTAGTGGATTGGTAGCAATTGGAAACAAAAAACCACTGGCCTCAACCAGTGGTGAACATTGCTATATGTTGAGTGAATCCGTATCTAAATGATACACGGGTGAAAGCATCGTTTAATCGATATTAACAAACACACACACTATTTTAGAATGACAAGACACAGATTCATTCGCCGCTGGTTTCGTCTTGTTGCTTGGCTTTGGCGCGGCGCTGGCGCTGCAATTCCGTGTTACGGGCCTGTCGTGCGGCTTTTTGCTCAGGCGTTAGGCGTTGATAATAGTTAGCCTGTAGCTCAGATAGGGGGCGCGGCGGGGTTTTGCCTTGAGTAACGCCAACACCGCATTTACGGCAAGCATAACGCTGTTTACCAGCGGTTGTGGTGCCGTTTTTATGCATCGGCTTTTGGCATTTAGGGCATTTCATTAAACTTGGCTCCATTGCTGCCGTTGGTTGAATTAACAAAAAAGCGCCGTCGGTTGACGGCGCTGGGTTAACTTAAATTTCGTCTAGCGCCGCTTCCCAGGCTTGGGCTACATACCGGTTATCGGCAATCCATTGCAGCTTGGAGCTGCATCCGTTGCTGGCCTGCCCTGATTTAATCCGCAGACCCGGCAATGAGTTTTGCAATTCTGCGATAAACGCTTCGACTTGCTCAGCGGATGCATCACCACCAATCAATTCATCGTTAACGTACAGCTCAAAGTCCGACTCTAAGCCGATTTCGTAAACTTCAAAATTGCCAGTTTGATCGATTTCTACAAACTCATAAACCCGATCACCAAATACGAGTACTGTGTCTAAAGTATCGCTGCAAGTTAGCGACCCGGTTAGGTCACGGTCGCGATCGCTAAGACTCGCCCAAAACGTATCGTAATCATCAATTGCCTGTTGTTGTAATGCACGAATATCAGTGTATTCGTCAGCATATAAATCAATCTTGGTCGGTTCGTTGGTAATAAGCATTGGTTTAATCTCCATCGGTACAAACCAATACTAGCACACACTATTTTAGAATGACAAGACCGACAAGAAATTAATTTAATTTAATTTAATTGATGCACTCAACCGCCGCATCGCAAGCTTAGAGCCTATTCCAGAGATTGTTTTACAAAATTTTTCCGTCAATAACTTTGATATTCAGCTCTGCTAGCAGTTCGAGTATGCGGGCTTTTGGTTGGCGTGAGCCGTTGCGATGCCAGTTTGTTTGGATTTGCTTAAGTGGCAATGGCCGACGCTTAGAGATATACAGCGCCAATGCTTTGGCATCCTCACTCAGCTCAGGTTCTGCGGGCGCGGGCGCGGCGATCGGCTCAAACTCAGGCTCATAATCATCAACAGCGGGCATCTGCCAGCATTGCTCTAGCCGTTGGCGCTCGCTGACCACGGGCAGCAATTGCGGTTCTGGCTGTGGCTGTGGCTCTGGCTCTGGCTGGGGGATTGCTAATGGATTGGCGATCACTGGTAGCACACCGGGTGGATTACCAGCGGCGTCCAGCTCAGGCACAGACGCGGGAAACCATTGGCCGTCGTAATAAACCAACGCGGGCCGCTGCACATTGGCAAGGGTAGCGCTTAACTGCTCACGCAACGCCTTGTTGCGGGCCGCGCCTAGCTTAAAGATACGATCATCAGCCATTGCTTTGGCGATGCCTTTGCGACCAGGAAAAATCACAGTTGCATCGCTGCGGGCCTCTGCGGCAATGCCAATTTCCGCACCCGATAAGCGTACCGATACTAAACACAACCGCGCTTTGATTTTGCGGGCCACGGTACTGGCGCGGGTAATCCACGCTTGCACTAACTCGTCATCAACTTTGCGAAGCGCGTTGATCGTGTCGGGCGCTTCTTCTAAGATCCAAAACAAGGGCCGAAACTGATCACGGCCTTGCCGATACTCCGCCGTGCGATTGTCGGTCAGCACCAAGTCGGTCCGCATCATATTGAGCATTTGGCCGTGCTCAGTCACCAGGCTTGCATCTTGCCAATCGTCAACCCGGCCATAGATATCAAGCGCTCGTATTTCCGGCGCTTGGCCAGGAAACAAAACATGCTTTGCCAGGAATTTCGCCAAACGCGATTTACCGCCGCCCATAGGCGAGACGATCGCCAATACCGGGTGATTGTCACTATCCGCTAATTCATGCCAATCAAACAGCGCCGTTGGCGCGGCTGAAGCTAGCGCCTCAGTCTGGATTAGCCCCATCGCTTTGCGCGTTGGCTGGGTCAGCATATTGATCCATGCGGCCTTGTTACGGGCAATGACGGCACGGCTGTAATCGTTTGTCTGAACTGATGCCTCATAATCTTTGCGGTTGGACGCCGCCAAGCCGACCATACCTAACGCCGTCAACCCAACAGCCACGCGGCCCGTATCACGCACCGACGCATCTTTGATCGCGCCTAACGCCAGAATCGCGGCCAAATGCAGCGCACTCGCCCCCAGCAACAACCCCCAAAACCACCGGCCGTGGTAGGCTTCATCGCGCACATTGGCCCGGTGCATGTCTTGCCACATGGCCTCACCTCAGATAAACGGCAACAAACACACAATCGTAAACCCGCACAGCAGCGCGATCACTGATGCACCGAGCGCTGATCGCGATCGCCAGTCCCATCCCCGACTCAAAATAATGCCCGCGCTAACCGCGCCAATCATCAAAACCACAATCACCAATCGCACATCACCGGGCACAATCACCAGCAACGACGGTAACCACAAGCCCAAATTGAAGCACCCGCACAGCATCAGCGCGGAGCTTTGACCACTGTGCTTTGGTGCGGGCAGCATCGGTAACGATACGGGCTGATGCTGCTCTGTGATTGTGGTTTGAGATGGCTGATCGCTCATTTCCCGCAAAACGCTAAACAACTCGGATTATCAGGGATTCGCGGCGGCGGATTGACAATGATCGGTGGCGGCGGCTTCGGTACCGTGGCCGCACCAATCAAAAATGCGACCAACGGCATCGCGATAATCACGCACACCAACACTGGCAACAAATACCGATAGCCGCGATCGGGCGGTGCTTGCGTGGGTGGGTGCGGTGCTAAATGCGACGAAACCGGGTTAACCGAGACATGGACCGGTGTTTGGTTGTGTTGCCCCAATTCGCCAATATCACTTGATACCAGGGCATTGCGCCGCTGTGCTACAGCTGTAGTATTGGCTGGGGTCATGGGTTTCCCTCACTTTTCTCGTTGTCGGACAATGCCGCGTTGGTTGCTTGTACTTGGGCATTAAACGCTTGTTGCTTCAGCACCGTTAACGTTTGAGCCTTGGCTTGCTGCTCCAGCTTAAACAGCCGCACTGCTTGCGCTTGACCGCGCTTAATCGCCAACAACTCTTCTTGCTGCTGCAAATACGCCATGTCCTCAGTCATGGCCTGAGACAAAATATCGATCGATAGCTGATCAGACGATATCGCGCTTTCGACATTCAACCCTGCCAGGGTTAATCGCGGCGCTACAACAATTTCAGCCGGTGATAACTCAATCAGTTCCGGTTCTATTTCCGGTACTTCCGGTATCGCTTCCGGTGCTTGTTCCGGTATGCCTAATTTCTCGCGGATCGCCGCTTGATGCTCCGGTAAAACCGCTTTGCTGTTGGCTTTGGTAGGATGCGGCGGTAACTCAATCCCCAACTCGTTAACAACGTTTTGCAGATGTCGCACACTTCGCCCGAGGGAAGCGGCAAACTCAGAAACGTTTGGTATCGCTGCTTGCATAAGTACCTCACTAGTTCCGGTACCAGTATCATAGCATGGTTGTCTAGTCTGTACAGTGGATATACGATGCATGTCCATTGCACATAGCGACAATTTTTTGATTGTTTCCTGCTATTGTTAGGATTAATGCACAATTAGCGGGTAACGATCATGGGTGGGGTAGCAGTGGCAAACGAACGGGGCGTCCAGATTAGCGTGACAATATCGGCTACCGCTCACGCAGAACTCGCAGCACTGGCCGAATGGAAAGGCATTGCCCTAGCTAGCCACATTCGGCAAATTATTGAATCGCACCACGAAAATCCGGGCACACAAAAACTGATTGATAAGGCCAAATCCGAGCTATCGCAGAAGCAGCGCAAATAATTAATCGGCGTACCAATACCGATTATCCACACCAACGGCGATTAACTGGCGAGTAGTATCGGGCAGTTCGACAAACACGCGGCACTCTTCTTCCAGATAATTAACCTGATAATCGATGTCGGATTTATTATTGAGCACGTCTAAAAAATTTGACCAAATAACGTCAACCCCATCCCAGACCGCGACTTCTCGCTTCCTTTTATCAGACCCAATCGGCATCAGATCAGCAATGAATGCCCGGAGCGAATCTTTGCTAATTCGGGGTAAATGCCGTGAGCCACAGCAATGCTTGAGGATGCCCATTAAATGACCGGCGATCGATGATGCGTATACTTCCCGGCTCATCATTTCTGATCGGTCTAAATTATCACCACTGAGCAGCATCACACGCTCAGGTACCGTGGCATACAAGACATCAGCAATCACACTCTTAATGCCGTCATCCATGCTGATAACCGGCGCAAACAACCCCATCATATCGAGGTGTTCGCCACGATAATGAACCAGCTCAGACAGATCATCAAAACCAAGATTTTTACACTTGCCGTCTCTGTAATCGGTAAAAGCGTTGATCAACGCCAATTCTTCATCATCCTTGATCGTGGCCTCAATCATGCGTTCACGATAATGGGTGCGGTAGTAAGCCACGCCATAATCAAACCCGTCGCGCTTCAAGTACCGCTCAAACTCACGGCATAGCGCCGAGTCACGGTGCTGCTCACACCAATCAATCTCTTCTTTAAGAAACCCGTTGACTTGTGAATGATGGTATTTGGCTGGTTTAGTTGGCTCTGATTTACCTTGCACCAATGCCCCAAATCCCCGCGCTACCCGCGCTTTTGATTTGCGGCTCAATATCTTAATTACAGGCGCGGTATCAGCTTTTTTATCTTCCCGCGACACGTTAGAAAAACCGGCGGCGCGGCTTTGGCTCTGGCTCTGCGTCGGAATTGATTGTGATGTCGATTTCGATGCCCCCGCCACCGGTTTCGCCTTTTTTAGGATTAACGACAAGGGTAAAAACGTTGGGCGATTGCCTTTAACCCAAACACAGACTTTGTTATCAAAATTCTTACGCCGCGACTTGATGCGAATCTGGCGGTTACGCACACGCTCAGGTGACCACTTACGCACCGTCAGCAAGTACTGTATGATGCGCTGCTCAAAATCACTGCTGAGCATATCAGCAGCAAGCACCGGTCTTGGGTCAACATATGCCGATTTCATTTGGCGTTGTGGAAATTGTTATTGACATTAAACAGTATAGCCGATTTTTAGGTGATGCAGCAAATCGCTGAAATGAGGCTTTTTATAAGCATTACAACCGTTTTAAGTAAAAGCGTATCAAAACGCTAGAATGAGGCTGTTTATCGGGGTTACGCTAGTTTTTGGCACATTGGAAACGGGTTTGCGCCGCAAATGCCCCGAAACAGTGCCCCGAAACAGAAAATCGCCAAATGGCCTCAAAGCTATGCTGGGTATGGCTTTGATACAGGGGAGATGAGGTGTGTTTGTTATTAATATAGGCGCATCTCCCCAATCATCTGCCCTAGCCGATGGGTGGCATCGTGGCAGCAACGCCCAAAACGATCGCTAATAGCGTCACGGCGGCACCGGCAGCAACAAGGCCGCAGAACACGGAAAACAAAACCCAATCCTCAGACATTGCCGCATCTCCAATCGTGATCAACAGTTAACATAGACTTTAACCAATGTATTGCTGTGGGTTTGATTTATGGTCAGTGTCGGCTTACTCTCGCTTGATACCGCAATTGATATGCGGGGTTACGAATCCGACCGCGCTCGGTACCTTGAGCAGGTTAAGCGGCTGGGGGTGCGGGCCGGTAATGTCCTGAGCCAGGAAATCAACCAGGCGTTGCTTAAATCAGTCGCAAGCAACAAATTTGGCTATGCGCTGCGTCAGCAGATGGCGATCGGGACTCAGGGCCTTGACGTGACCATGCGGCGGGCCTTGCTAAAAGCGATCAGCGGTTTGGGTGCGGAGCTGAAAAACGAGTTAAGCCGGGGCATGGCCGGGTTTGACCCGCAGTTTCGACCGGCAACAACTCAAACGCAACCACAGCCAGCGTTTCGACCATCGACTCAGCCACAAGCCGCCCAAACTCAAGCCCGGACCCAACCGCAAGCAACCTATCGGCCATCGCAAGGCGTGAGCCTATCGGAAACGGCCTCATTAGCGGCTTCATTGCGGCGCACAGTACCTGAGATCCAAAAACTGATTAAAGAAATTGGTCTAGCACCGCAAGAAATGCGGCGTGTTGCGGCGACACAACAGCAATTCACGCAAGCCGGTGTCAGTGGTAAGCAATTGGCGGCGTTGGTTAATCAATCGTTAGCTGAGCAAGGGGCGCAGTTCAGCGTTAACCGCAATCAGCTAAAACAAATCCAACAACAGTTTGGCGGCGGTGGCGGTGGTCGCAGTGGCAGCGGCGCTCAAAATCCAGTCGCGGCGATGCTTGGGCTAAAGGGCCAGGGCGACGCCCTCGATTTTGCCGATCTCGATATTGGTAAAGTCATTACACGCTCAGTGATTCGGGCCAATATTGCCACGACAATTGGTTTCGGGATTGCTGAAGGTATTACCAAGGCTATCCTTGGGTCAATGTCCGGGGTCAAAAACACGTTGTCTGGCGTGTTTGATGCGGTGATTGGCGATTTCACCGGCGGCTTAAAAAACGCGGTGTTATCGGAGAACGTAACAGCCCAGGTACGACGTGCTACCAGCATGGAGACTGAGCGCTTAGGCATGGCCAGCGCGATTAGTACGATCGGTAATACTTCGCTCAGCCAGGGCAGGCAAATCACCCAAGATATCTCAGCCGCGCTAGCGAAAGTTGCGGCAGTAGAAGTCGGTGAGCAAAATCAGTACATGGATTTGCTCACAATGATCGGTGATGACTTGGTGCGGATTTTTGTCAATGATCAGGGCAAGTTGGACAGCGCGGCAAGTCAGCGATTTGTTGGCGAGGGGTCGGAGCTGATTAAAAATATTGGCTTAGTTGCTGCGAGTAGTGGCAATAATGCGGCATGGGGTAGCGGTGCAATGGCTGTTAGTTCGTTGCTGGGTGGCGCATCGCTGCAATCATTGCGCCGCTTGGATTTCTTTGAGCGCTACGGCAAAACCCAATACAACGAGCTGGATCGGATATTCCAGGCGCGGGGCATCACTGAGCTGACCCAGTTAGATCGTGAATCACAATTGAAGGTGCTGAACAGTGCCTTTGGTCTTGGCCAAACAGAAGAGCGCAAACAGGCCAATGCCAATACATTGGATGCGGTAATCCAGGAGAACAAGGCCAAATTATTTGACGCCAGTAGCGGCATTTTTTCGATTCAGCGCGACCTAGGCGGCGGCACAATTGAGCAACCGAACACTGTATTTGAATCAATCAAAACCACAGTTAAAGAGACAATTTTGTTTGTCGAAGAGCTGGTGACGGTGATGGGCAACGCGGGCCTATCATTCGGTGATCCAATGGTGGCATTGAATAATGTCGTCACCTCACTTAATGCGGCGATTGTTGATGCGAAAAGCAATCTTGCTGCATTCTTTGCCACGGACACAGGCCAGCAACTGATCTCAATTATCAATCAGCTGAAAGATGGCCTTGCAGCATTGCCCGGTTTTATCGGCAACACGATCGCCACGTTCGGGCCTGCGGTCATTGCCATCACTGACGCAGTAGTTCAGGCAATGGCGGTGATACTGCCATTAGGCCAGCAATTATCGGCCACGTTCGCCCCCCTCATCACCGCCGGTGCGGAAGTCGCCAGCGCGTTTATTGTGCAAGCCCTGACCACGGCCCAAGACATTTTGCCAGGGCTGATTGACATGGCCAGCCAGTTTGTCGCGCCATTGGTAGACAAGGGCATGGAGTTGGCTGATCGCATCTTGCCGTCAGCCCAATCAGCCGCATCCGCATTGTTTGTTGTGTTCCAGGGCCTGTGGGACATCACTACGCAACTACTCGCCACAGCCCAAGCGGTATTTGTCGATGTGATGGGTGACCCACGCACGGGCGAAATGGTCAACGGAATCGCTCAAACAATGGGCGATATGCTCGTATCGATGGGCGAGATGTTGGCCATGCTTGGCAGCGCGTTGACATTCCTATCAGAGCAGCAGTGGCTCTGGGATGCGATCGCCGAAATCACATCAACTCAAATCAAAGGCACCCTGTTTTTGATTGACAACGTGCTGAAAGCCATTAACGGTTTGATTAAGCTGCAAATGGGCTTTTTCAAAGATATCAGCAGCACCGTCAGCGGTATCAGTGGCACAGCTAATACGCTCAATGATCAGTTTGGCAGCGGCGTCGATTTGATTGGACAAATGACCAGTGGATTCAAGCTATTTGCTCAGGCAATTAAGCTGGCCCTCAATCCAGCCGGGGCACTCGGATCGAAACTGGCTGAAATCCTTGGGTTTATTAATGGCGGTGGTCAGGCGGCGGGCGGTGGCCTAGATGCGGTCATGGGCGCGGCTGGGACTGTCGGCAGCGCTGATACATACGTCGGTGCGGTGCTCTCAATCTTGGAAGCAGGCAAAACCAGAAAACAAGGTCAGATCGACGTTGCTCAGGCCATTGCGAATCGAGTCGCAAATAACTACGGTGGTTACGGTCGCTCAATCCGCGATCAAGCCTTTGCACCTGGTCAATTTCAGCCGTTCTTTTCCCGTGCTCAGGGTGGTTATGGGATTGGGCGCGGTGATATTGTCGATCGTGAATCGGCAGCTGACGCGCTGATGAAGGCACGGCGCATTGGTAAGGATGCCGCGCTGCAATTGATTGATGAGTTTATGGCCAATCTTGGCAATCAATCGATGGTACAAGCGGCGCAATCTGGCGTCAAAAATCGTCAGAATTTTAAGGGCACAACGCAGTACGGCAACATGCGGAGTACTGATTTCCTACGCCAGCAAGGCGATAATTTCTTTCACTATGAGGACGATGCGCGGGAAGCGCGGATGGCAACGGGGAATATTCGCGATGTGTTTGCGTCCCAAAGGATGACCGGAAGTTTCGGGGCATCTAATAGCGCAGCAGCGCGGGTGTTGGCGGCGGCGGAAAATAACTTAGGGTTGTTTGCGGGCACGGCTGAGCAATGTGCGAACGCAATGCGTGAATTGTTCAAAGAGACGAATATCGGTGTAGGCGTCACTAAGAAAGCGTGGGACGGTCTTGAATCTAGTGCGGCATTAGCTTCTAGTTTTTTTGGTGACGACATTGGACAGCGGATTAATCGTCAACAGGATCTAAGACCCGGTGATTTGATCGGGTTTGAGCAAACCTATGGGAATTGGGGTAAAGGCGTTCAAACGCACGTCGGGGTTTATGCCGGTGACGGCATGATGTATGATCACAGCTCTAAGCGGGGTTTAGTCAAACGCCCCGTAGACACATTCAAAGGCAAATTTATGTACGGGGTGCGCCCGTATGCTTACGGCGCGGCGGATGGTACCCGCAACTTTATCCCCGTCAAAGATGGTCAAGGGCGTACTACATATGCTACAAGCGGCGGTGGTGCAGGCGGCGCTAGACCCAGTAACCGGCCATCATCATCGGCTACAGCAGCAGCAGCAGCAGCATCGCCGTCAGCGACTGCAAGCGGCGGCGGCGGTGAGCAGCGGATGACTGAAGAAGAGATTAAGCGGCTGGAATTAGTTGATGATTCAAAACGACTATTATCGGAGCTGGGGATTGAGCAAAACGAATTACAGCAGCAGCGCCAGATTGAAGATTTAGCGCGAGATGCAGCACGTCAACAGCAGCGCACCCAGTTTGCCGCGACGATCGCCGGTTTGGGGTCGGAGCAACAAGCGGTAGCGGCGGCGATGCAGCTGGATCAAGACTTGTTACAGCAACAACAGCAGTTTGAGGATCAAGTCCGTTCGATTGAGCGAAACATCACTGATGCGGAGACTAAGCGCAAGCGGCGTGAAATTCAAATTCAGCAAATCGCAGCGGAGTACAACCAAACTAAACTGACAATGGGGGAAAAGTTTGATATCTCCAAACTATCAACCGGGCAGCGCGAACAGCTTGGCGCTGATCCGACACCGGTAATTGAGCAGCTAAATAAAAACCTCGAACAACTTAAATCACTGCGTGATGCCACTCTTGCCCCGACCATCGAAAAGATTAACAAAGCGGCGCGTGATCAAACCAAGGCGCTGAAAGAAATGATTAAATCCCAGGTTGCCGCTAAGGCGCAATTTGGCGATACTTCTGCTGAGCTGAGACAGCAGATTGCGATCGACGGGATAAACGAGCGCTATGACGAGCTGAATAAGCAGATCAAAAATCAAATCGCCGGGGCTAAGCAACAGCTGCTATCGACAAACATCAACGCTGATACGCGCTCTGAACTCGAAGCACAGTTAAAAATTGCCCGTGAACAAGGCGAAAAACTTGGGGCAGAACGAGCGGCGGCGATCGCCAAATCTGAGCGTGAGTTTGCCATCCAGCAACGCAACACCCGGACTGCATTGCGTGATCAGTTGCTAGGGACTGAGGTAAGTGGCATCCAAGCCCAAGCCGAATCACTGCAAAAATATAATCCAATCGTAGCCGCAGAGCTGCGGAAGCGGGCCGCGCTGATTAACCTGGCCAAAGAGCAGGGAGCGCAACAGCAAGCAATCGAAGATCAACGTATCGAACGCTTGCGCCTGTTAAGCACGGACGAAGGCCGGTCATTGCTCCAATCACAGGGCCTTGGAAGCGAAGCGGCGATCAATGCTCAGGCACAATCTGAGCTATCAGTATTAGAGCAGCAAGGTCGTAATGCCATTGCCCAAATCAACGATCAAATGCCGACGGTTGCAGACAAACTGCGGGAACAAACCCGTGATGCATTTAGCGGCGGCATCAAGTCGGGCCTGATGTCAATTATCAATGGCGGCGAATTCAACTTCCGCGATTTTGTGCAATCACTGTTGATGCCGTTCATCAACCAGGGCATCGACATGTTGACGCAAAACATGGGTAATGCTCTGTTCGGTGGTAGTGAAGAGGATAGGGGCCTGCTGGGGGCGATGGAAACCAAATCAGCACTAGACGAGGGCAGCGCCAATGCAGCGAATAACCTCATCATGGGCGCTCAGCAGGCCAAAGCGATTTTGACCGGCATCGGTACCAGCGCCGCACCGGTGTCCGGTATTGGCGCGATTATGGGCGATGGGGCAAGCGGCATTCTCAGCACGGCTAGCGGCTTTGATTTTGGCGATCTAACTGGCGGCGGCGGCTTCAATATCGCTGATATTTTTGGCGGCGGCGCGGGTCCGGCGGCTGACTCAGGCATCACTGAAACTGTTGGCACTGACATTGCGGCGGCTTTTGTTGCCACAACTGAAGAAAGCGACTTAGGCGGTAATCTGGGTAAGGGCTTTGGGTCGGTGCTGGGGTCGCTGTTTGGCGGCGGCGGCGGCGGCAGCGCTGTTGGCGGTATCCTTGGCACCATTGGTAATATCTTGGGTTTTGAGCGCGGCGGCGTGGTGCCAGGGCAAAATCATCAGGCGCTGCGATCGCTGCCCGGTATTGGCGATGCTTTGCGGCGTGAAGGGCCTAACGCAATTATTGCCGCACTATCGCCCGGTGAAATGGTGCTAAGCCGGTCACAGGTGCGGGCTTTGCGTTCGGGCGGCGCGGCCTCACTGATTCCAAATTACAAAGACGGTACCACGCCGGGGCTTGGCGGCGGCGTGGTCATGGACACGGTAAAAGCTCAGGTATCAAATAGCAAAATCCAGCAAAGCCGCGCTCAGAGTTATAAGTTTGAGTTTAAGCAGGTTGGATCGGAGCAATATATTACTGTTGATCAAGCGAAACAGCTGGAAGCGCGGCTGAATCAGCGTAGTGACTTAACAGCGGCGCGGGCAGCCGAGACAGTATCAAATTCGTTACGCGGCGATCTGACCTATCGCCGTCAGTTGGGAGTGCGTTGATTGATTAACGTGGTCAGTGCTGATTCTGCCAAGTCTAACTCAAATATCGTCTCGCCTTTATATGGCGTGTCGTTTTCCAATTCCGACTCAATAAATCGGAAACCGCCGTTTTTTAGACTGCGGATGATAACTTTGGCAGATTCTTTATTCACAGACAGCAGCCGCGCAATTTCATCCAGCGTCAATCCGTCGTCTGACCTCACTATTAGCTTAATCGCAGCGACAGATCGGATAAAAACAATGTCGCTTGCCGCTAGTTCAGCGATTAAAATTTGCTCTAAATCCGTTAGATCGGTCTGTTGCTGTAAATTTTTGAGGATTGCCCCGACGCGCCTATAGCGCTCTGCTGTGGTGATGTTCATCGCTAACACACAATATGATAATTAGTCAGTCCGGTGCCTGTGCTGGCTCTAAATTCCAGCTGGCACCCCGGCGGGATGACCCGATCAAAGGTTTTAACTCCTGACTCGCGCACATTCCGGGCCTCAATCCAGATCAGCGCATCGAGGAAACAAGCGAACTTCTGGGTATAGACCACACCCACATCAACATTCCCCACTTGATACTCGCCATGCCCGTTGCGCCCATTGGCTTGAAAAAACGCGCTGGCATAAGCGGCGGCGAATTTTTCTGCGGTTTCAAAAGCATCACGCTTGGTTGCGTGGATAGGTGGAGCGCCAACGAGCATCGATATTGTTTCTGGTTCGTGGTCAATCGTTGATATTGCCCACCGATTATCAATCCGCTGAATCGTTACAAAGTAGCTGTCATCGATGCTTGAATGCTGTAGGGCATCGATAGATAATGCGAATCATCATCAGTATGGGGCGTGCTAGATACGAAAAGCCCCGACCTCTCACACGGGCCGGGGTTAACTGTACGAGCATGGAAGGAACAGGGAAAAATTGGATGACTGTTTCAACCTGTTTGCAGTATTGCAGCGTTGGCATTAAGAAACACCTACCTACAGACATAGGCCGCACGGCGATTGTTAAGAGCGCTTAACGATTGATACGCTTGCTGATTGTATCAATTAACCGGCGATACCACGGCTTAGGCTTGGGATTATCCTTTAACCACACGTTAACGCGGGCAATGCACTGAACAATCTTATCTCTGAGCACTTCCGGCGGATCAGATAACCGCACCATTCGCTGATGAAAAATTAGGTCGCGGGTTTCCCATGTCGGTTTCCAGCTTTGCCAAAGCCAAAAACCAATACCGGCAAAAAACGGCGGCGCATAGCTGTGTATGACAATCCCGTAACCTTTAGCCACTGCTTCGGGGTATCGGGTATCGAGTTTAGTAATCTCGAAATGCTGCGCCATCAATTCTGTCCCGATCGCGTCGATTAGCGCTTGTCGCCGCTGCGCTGCTTCAAGTCGAATCTTTAACTCAGCCTGCGTAATTGCTTCGCCCACCATATTAAGCACCACCATTAAATTGTTTGAATCAACTCTGTAGCAATTTTACGATGCACAGCGGCATTGTGATGAATGCCATCAGCCGCTACCGCTGTTGATGCGTCAATCGTATCAAATCCTAAATCACAAGCAACGCTACGAGTTGTGTCTTGGTATTGTTTGCATAGCGGATAATCGGGCATTGTATTGGGCAAGATAATTCGAGTCCGTTCAGCGCACAAGCCAGACAAAACATTACGCAATTGCTCTGCGTAAGTGTCCGGGTTGAACACAGAATTAGCCTTAGCAAACACTGCGTCAGCCGTTCCCGGATACAGCACCGCGTAACTGTCCGGGTGCTGTGACATTGCACTCCACAGAAGCTGGCGGCGGCTATGGCCAGAGCCATAAACCCCATCAATTTCTTGCAAGGTACTCGAATCAATTCCGAGCGTGATCCAAGTTGTACCGAGCGCTTGCGCGGCCAGTGTCATCCAACTATGCTCAATCCCGACATAAAACCCAGTGGTGTTTGAGTCGCCAAAAGCTATTAGCACAAATTTATCAAACGGGCGTAAAACCCCGCTCCCTCGTGGACGGGGATGTAAGCCCGGTCGCTGACGAACTGTACCCTTGAGCAATGTGCAGCAACGCTGCACGAGCGATTGGGTACGGTGAGGAAG
>Ga0114939_10001614_pt1 | contig 17588 bp, 18 predicted proteins | sample AshMeaCrysSpring_FD_87196 | JGI IMG/M metagenome (GOLD analysis project Ga0114939, IMG submission 87196) | Groundwater microbial communities from Big Spring, Nevada to study Microbial Dark Matter (Phase II) - Ash Meadows Crystal Spring | ecosystem: Environmental > Aquatic > Deep subsurface >...
AACTGGACGCCCGGGCCCGATCAAAGCGGCTGAGTCCGCTCGGCCGGCGCCCATCTTCCGCTTGATAGCGCCGCCCCGCGACACGGGCAGCGATGGCCCGCCGAACGGCCGTCACCGCCCTAGGAAAGGAATCGCCCTGCGGCCCTTCGCCCCGACGCCCGGCGGCCAGCGAAACGGACGGCCCTTGACGTGCTCCGGCCAAGTCGGAAAATGCCGGGATTCGCCCGCAGCCAAGGAGGCCGAAAGGACGGGCGGATGGCGTCGCCAACGAGACAACGCAGAAGGCGGCGTAGGGGAGGGGTCGGAACCGGCCGTGCCAGTGGTCGTGGCGGCCTGGCGCGACGCCTCAGGGTGACGTTGCAGCAGAGGAAACAACAATGGCTACTGGCACTGTGAAGTGGTTCAACGACGCCAAGGGGTACGGCTTCATCACTCCCGATGATGGCGGTGAAGATCTGTTCGCGCACTTCTCCGCGATCCAGATGAACGGGTTCAAGACCCTCAAGGAGGGGCAGAAAGTGGCGTTCGAGGTCGTGACCGGCCCGAAGGGCAAGCAGGCCTCGAACATCACGCAGGCCGGTTCCTGAAGAAGGTGCGCAGGCAACAAAAAACCCCGCATTGGCGGGGTTTTTTGTTGCCTGCGCAAGACGCTCACATGTGGCTGATCATCGCCTGGCCGAAGCCGGAGCACGACACCTGTGTCGCGCCCGACATCAGGCGGGCGAAGTCGTAGGTCACCGTCTTGGCGAGGATCGCTTTTTCCATCGAGGTGATGACCAGGTCTGCCGCTTCGGTCCAGCCCATGTGGCGCAGCATCATCTCCGCCGACAGGATTTCCGAGCCCGGATTCACATAGTCCTTGCCGGCGTACTTCGGCGCCGTGCCGTGCGTGGCCTCGAACATGGCGACCGAATCCGACAGGTTGGCGCCCGGAGCGATACCGATGCCGCCGACCTGCGCCGCCAGCGCGTCGGAGATGTAGTCGCCGTTCAGGTTCATGGTGGCGATCACGTCGTACTCGGCCGGTCGCAGCAGGATCTGCTGCAGGAAGGCGTCGGCGATCACGTCCTTGACCACGATGTCACCGTGCGGCGCCTTGATCTTCATCCACGGGCCGCCGTCGAGCAGTTCCGCCCCGAACTCGCGCCTGGTCAGGTCGTAGCCCCACTTGGCAAAGGCGCCCTCGGTGAACTTCATGATGTTGCCCTTGTGCACGAAGGTCAGGCTCTTGCGCTTGTTGTCGAGGCAGTACTGGATGCTCTTCCGGACCAGCCGATCGGTGCCCTCGCGCGAAATCGGCTTGATGCCGATGCCCGAGGTGGCCGGGAAGCGGATCTTCTTCACGCCCATTTCCTTCTGCAGGAACTCGATGACCTTCCTCGCCTTGTCGCTCTCCGCCTCGTACTCGATGCCGGCGTAGATGTCCTCCGAGTTCTCGCGGAAGATGACCATGTCGGTCTTCTCCGGCTCCTTGACCGGGCTGGGCACGCCCCTGAAGTAGCGCACCGGGCGCAGGCACACGTACAGGTCGAGTTCCTGGCGCAGTGCGACGTTGATCGAGCGAATGCCGCCGCCCACCGGCGTCGTCAGCGGGCCCTTGATCGAGACCACGTACTCGCGCAGCGCCGCCAGCGTTTCCTCGGGCAGCCACACGTCGGGGCCGTACACGCGGGTCGACTTCTCGCCTGCGAAGAGTTCCATCCAGACGATCTTCCGCCGCCCGCCGTAGGCCTTGGCCACCGCCGCATCGACCACCTTGATCATCACCGGCGTGATGTCGATGCCCGTGCCGTCGCCCTCGATGAAGGGCACGATCGGCTGATCCGGCACGTTCAGCGAGTAGTCCTTGTTGACGGTGATCTTCTGCCCTTCGCTGGGCACCTTGATGTGCTGGTACATGGTCTGTCCGCCCCGATGATGACTTGGTCTCGATGCGCGCCGGCGCGGCGAGATTCGCCGCACCCGTTCCGGGGCGGCAGTTTACTCGCCCGTCCATGGCGGCCGCGTCAACGACCGGCCCGACTTTCCCGTTACCGCAACGACGCTTCGACGTCCGTGCCGTCGGATCCCCGAGGGCGCGATCAACCGATCGCTTGAAAAGGGAGAGACATGAACAAGATCATCGCCGCCATCGTTGCCTCGCTGTTTGCCGGCGCGGTCTTCGCCCAGGCCGCAGCGCCTGCCGCGCCTGCCACGCCGGCCACCCCGGCAGCGCCCGCGGCGCCGGCCAAGGCCGCAAAGGCCGAGCCCAAGGGCGAAGCCAAGGCCGAGGCCAAGGGCCAGACCCAGGAGAAGAAGACCAAGTCCAAGTCGAAGGCCAAGTCCTCGACGGCCAAGCCGGAAGCGAAGGCCGACGCGAAGGCCGACGCAAAGCCGGCGGCCAAGCAGTAACACCGGCACAGGCGCGTGGTAGAAAAGGCAGGGCGCCTTGCCCTGCCTTTTCGTTTGCTGCTCCCGCAAGCCGAGCCCGACGATGCACGTCCGCCTCCTTTGCCGTGGCCTTCTGTCTGCTGTCCTGAGCTACGGCCCGATCGCCTCGGGACAGGCGACGCAACTGCCGACGACGCAGCTGACCGCCGGCATCCACCTGATCACCGCCGAAGTCGCGGCTACCGATGCCAGCCGCACGCGCGGCCTGATGTTCCGCCACGCGCTGGCCCCCAACCACGGCATGCTGTTCGTCTTCGAGCACAAGGCCGTGCACTGCATGTGGATGCGCAACACGCTGATCCCGCTGTCGGTCGCCTTCGTCGACGACGACGGCACGATCGTCAACATCCAGGACATGCAGCCGCACGACGAGCGCAGCCACTGCGCCCGGCAGCCGGTGCGCTACGCGCTGGAAATGACGCAGGGCTGGTTCGCGCAGAAGGGCCTCGGCGCAGGCGGCCGACTGGGCCGCCTGCCGGCCGCCGCGCAGAAATGACAGCGCCGGCGCAAGGGCCGGCGCTCGATGCCGCCTATCCCGGCCAGCCCGGTCAGGCGAAGTTCCCGGACGCGAAATCCCAGTTGGCCAGCGAATTCAGGAAGGTCTCGACGAACTTCGGCCGCGCGTTGCGGTAGTCGATGTAGTAGGCGTGCTCCCATACGTCGATGGTCAGCAGCGCCTTGTCGGCGGTTGTCAGCGGCGTGGCGGCGTTGCTGGTGTTGACGATGTCGACCGAGCCGTCGGGCTTGCTCACCAGCCAGGTCCAGCCCGAACCGAAGTTGCCCACCGCGCTCTTCGCAAACGCCTCCTTGAAGGCGGCAAACGAGCCCCACTTCTTCGCGATCGCCGCGGCCAGCGCACCGGCGGGCTCGCCGCCGCCGCCGGGCTTCATGCTGTTCCAGAAGAAGGTGTGGTTCCACACCTGCGCCGCGTTGTTGAAGACGCCGCCCGAGGCCTTGCGCACGATCTCTTCCAGGCCGAGCGACTCGAACTCGGTGCCCTTGATGAGGTTGTTCAGGTTGGTCGCGTAGGCCTGGTGGTGCTTGCCGTAGTGGTACTCGAAGGTCTCCTTCGAGATGTGCGGCGCCAGCGCATCCATCGCGTACGGCAGCGGGGGCAATGTGTGTTCCATCGGTGTTCCTCCTTCAAGCGATCCGACCCGGATTCTAGATGCCGCCCTGCGCTTCGCCCGTCGATCACCCTTCGCTGCCCGAGGGCGGATTCTCGACCCGCCTTGGCTCGACGCCGAGCACCTGCGCGCTGGCGCCGCCGCGGGCAAACCTCAGCTGCAGCCGATCGCCCGCGGCCAGCGTCGCGGCGTCCCTGACCAGCCGGCCGCGCGCGTCCGCGGCCAGCGCATAGCCGCGGGCGAGCACCGCGTGCGGGTCGAGCGCTTCGAGCCTTGCCGACAGCGTGCGCAGCCTCGACGAACGCTCCTGCAGCACATGCCGGGCCGCAGACGAGAGCACGGCGCCGCGGCGTTGCAGCGCCTGCGCCAGCACCCCGGTCCGCGGCTGTCGAAGCTGCAGGCGGGCGCGCAGCCCGTCACCGCCACGGAGGGCCTGCGAAAACCGCGCCAGCATCGCATGGCGGGCATGGATCGACAGCTGCTGCAGCCTCGCACGCCACGCCTGCAGCGACGCGCGCGGCGTGGCCAGCGCGCGCTGGCTGTAGTCGAGCCGCTGCTGCGCCCGTTGCAGGCCGCTGGCCAAGGCGCGACGGAGCGCGGAGGTTCCCTCGCCGATCGAGCGCAGCAGCGCCGTTCGATCGGGCGCCGCCAGCTCGGCCGCCGCGGTCGGCGTCGGGGCGCGCAGATCGGCCGCGAAGTCGGCAATCGTGAAGTCCGACTCATGGCCGACGCCGACCACGACCGGCAGGGCGCAGGCGCGGATCGCGCGTGCCACCGGCTCCTCATTGAAGGCCCACAAGTCCTCGATCGACCCGCCGCCGCGCACGAGCAGTACGACATCGACCTCAGCGCGCGCCGATACCGCCTGCAGCATGGCGGCGATGCGCAGGCCCGCCCCCTCGCCCTGCACCGGCACCGGATACACGATCACCTTGACGTGCGGCGAACGCCGCGCCAGGGTCGTCAGCACGTCGCGCAGCGCCGCCGCCTGCAGCGACGTCACCACGCCGACCACGCGCGGGAAGCCCGGCAAAGCACGCTTGCGCCGCGCATCGAACAACCCCTCCGCCTCCAGCCGCTGCTTCAGCTGCAGGAAGCGTTCGTACAACTGGCCGAGTCCCGCCCGCTGCAGCGCCTCGACCGTCAGCTGGAATTCGCCGCGCGGCTCGTACAACCCCACCTGCGCCAGCACTTCGACGTCGTCGCCCTCGCGCGGCGCGAAGCCGGCCAGCACGTTGCGGCCGCGGAACATCACGCAGCGGACCTGCGCCGACGCGTCCTTCAGCGTGAAGTACCAATGGCCGCTGGCCGCTCGCGTGAAGTTGGCGATCTCGCCGCGAACCCGCACCAGCTGGAAGCTGCGCGACAGGAACCCAGCAACGGCGCGGTTCAGCGCGGAAACCGTCAGGATTTCCCGCGCCGGGCCTTGCTCTTCGCTTGCGGATCCAGATTCCATGCGGGTTTGCGGCCGATAGCTTTCCACACGGCCAAGCCTGGCGGGAATGTTCGGCCTCTGGCGCCGATCCTCTATTCGGGCGATCCGGTTAACTCATTGATTTGTAAGTTGAAGAGGCCCTGCCCAAAGTTTCGACAGCCAAGGGAGGCCCAATGCCGACGCGGATCTTCCGGCGATCGAGGCCGGTTGTTCACAATGTTTTCCACAGCATTTGTGGAAAGCACGGCCGGCTTCCAATCGACCGGAACCGAACCACTACACTGCCGGCTTTAGACGCGTTGCTTCCAGGCTCCCCGGACCCCTCGTGCTTGCGATCGTACAAGCGATCGGCTGGCCCATCTGGCCGCTGATCATCGCCTCCATCGTCGCCCTCGCCCTGATCATCGAACGCGCCGTGGCGCTGCGCCGCGCGAAGATCCTGCCGCGCGCGCTGCTGCAGGACGTGCTGTCGCTGCACTCGCGGCGGCAGATCACGCCCGAGGTCATCGTCAAGCTGGAGGCGAGTTCGCCGCTGGGCCGGGTGCTCGCGGCGGCGCTGCGCAACGTGCAGGCGCCGCGGGCGATCGCCGGCGCGGCGGTGGCCAACGCCGGCGGACACGTGTCGCACGACCTGTCGCGCTACCTGTCGCTGCTCGGCTCGATCGGCTCGATCGCGCCGCTGCTGGGCCTGCTGGGCACGGTGATCGGCATGATCGAGATCTTCGCCTCGCAGCAGGCCGGCTCCAACCCGCAGCAGCTGGCGCACGGCATCTCCATCGCGCTGTACTGCACGGCCTTCGGCATCATCGTCGCCGTGCCGGCGGTGATGTTCTACCGGCATTACAAGTCGCGCATCGAGGACTACCTGGTGGCGATGGAAGACCAGGCCCAGCAACTGCTCGAGGTGCTGTTCGCCGACCGCTACGACGCCGCGCCGCGATGAGATTCCGCCGCCCGCTGGACGAGGAACCGGAACTGAATCTGGTGCCGCTGATCGACGTCCTGCTCATCGTTCTGATCTTCCTCGCCGTCACCACGACCTATTCGCGCTACAGCGAACTGCGGCTGCAGCTGCCCAGCGCCGATGCCAATCCCTCGGACGCGCGCACCAACGAGATCGTCGTCGGCGTCAGCGCCGATGGCCGCTTCGCGATCGAGAAGACCGTTCTGCCCAACACCGAACCTGCCGCAGTCTCGCAGGCGCTCGCCGCCGCGGCGCAGGGCCTGAAGCAGCCGATGGTGGTGATCCACGCCGACGCCCAGACGCCGCACCAGTCCGTCGTCAACGTGATGGAAGGGGCGCGGATCGCCGGCCTGTCCCGGATCAGCTTCATCACCGAGCGCGCCGCCGCCAGCCGGCGCTAGGTCCCGTCCGCATTGCCATGAGCCTGCGGGCGCGCGTCGAACTCGCCCTGAACCGCGCGTGGACCGGCCGTGGGCCGCTGGCCTGCGCGCTGCTGCCGGTAGGCTGGCTGTTCGCGGCCGGCCGCGCCGCTCACCGCAACCTGTACCGCAGCGGCGCGCTGGGGTCATGGCGCGTCGGTCTGCCGGTGGTCGTCGTCGGCAACCTCTACGCCGGCGGCACCGGCAAGACGCCACTGGTGATCGAGATCGTTCGCGCCCTGGCGGCGCGTGGCTGGCGTCCGGGCGTGGTCTCGCGCGGCTACGGACGCAAGGCTTCGGGCGTGCGGCCGGTGGAGGCCGGTTCGCGCGCCGACGAGGTGGGCGACGAACCGCTGCTGATCGCGCAGGCCACCGGCGCGCCGGTGACGGTCGGCGCGGACCGCGTCGCGGCGGCCCAGGTGCTGCGCTCGCTCAATCCCAAGTGCGACCTGATCGTCTGCGACGACGGCCTGCAGCACGCGCGCCTCGCGCGCGACATCGAGATCGCGGTGCTGCACTTCCGCGGCCTGGGCAACGGCTGGCCGCTGCCCGCCGGCCCGCTGCGCGAACCGGCCGAGCGCCTGAAGACCGTCGACGCGGTCGTGCTCAACGGCGAAGTGCCGCCGGTGCGGATTCATTCGCCGGTTTTCACGATGCGCACGGAACTCGACGCCGTCTACGCGCTGGCCGACCCGCGCCACCGGGCGCCGCTCGCGGCCCTGGTCGACGAGCAGAAGAGCAAGGGCACGCGCGTCGTGGCGGCGGCGGGCATCGGCGCCCCCGAGCGGTTCTTCTCGGCGCTGCGCGACGCGGGACTGCAGATCGAGGCGGTCCCCCTGCCCGACCACTACGACTTCGCCGCCAATCCCTTCGCCGGGCGCGCCTTCGACGTGGCGCTGATGACCGAGAAGGACGCCGTAAAATGCCGCGCCAACGCGGCCATGGCGAGCGACGGTCGCTTGTGCGTCGTGACCCAGCGCGCGCACGTCGATGCCGCGCTGATCGACCTGATCGAGGCACGGATCAGGCCCCAAGCGCCTCCCGCGGAGCCCGCCGACCATGGACCCACGCCTGCTTGACATCCTCGTCTGCCCGCTGACCAAGGGCCGACTGGTGTACGACCGCGCGCGGCAGGAGCTGGTGTCGCACTCGGCGGGCCTCGCCTATCCGATCCGCGACGGCATCGCCGTGCTGCTGGAGAGCGAGGCGCGCCGGCTCGACGAGTCCGGCCCGGCAACAGGCGCCGGCTAGGCCCGCGCATGGCGGGCTTCACCGTCATCGTTCCGGCACGGCTGGCTTCGACCCGCCTGCCGCGCAAGCCGCTGGCCGACCTCGCCGGCGAGCCGATGATCGTGCGCATCGCCCGGCGCGCGGCCACAAGCGGCGCCGAGCGGGTGACGGTGGCCACCGACAGCGACGAAGTGCTCGCCGCCTGCCGGAGCTGCGGCATCGAGGCTGTGCTCACCCGCGCCGACCACCCGACCGGGACCGACCGAGTCGCCGAGGCCGTCGAAGCGCTGCGCCTGGCCGATGAGGCGATCGTCGTGAACGTGCAGGGCGACGAACCGCTGCTGCCGCCGGCGGTGATCGCCCGCGTGGCCGGCCTGCTCGCCGAGCAGCCGGGCTGCGCGATCGCCACCGCCGCGCATCCGCTGGCCGACGCGCAGGAGTTCTTCAACCCGAACGTGGTCAAGGTGGTGTCCGATGCCGACGGCCGCGCGCTGCTGTTCTCGCGGGCGCCGATTCCCTGGGCGCGCGATGCGTTCGCGCGGTCGCGCGAGCAGCTGCCGGCCGACCTGCCGGCGTGGCGCCACGTCGGGCTGTACGCGTATCGCGCCGGCTTCCTGCGTCGCTTTCCCGCCCTGCCGCGGGCGCCGATCGAAGTGCAGGAGAACCTCGAGCAGCTGCGCGCGCTTTGGCATGGCTTCGGCATCGCCGTGCTGCCGCTGGCCGGACCGCTGCCGCCGGGGGTGGACACGCCGCAGGACCTGACGCTGGTGCGCGAACTGCTGACGCGCGAACCTGGATCGCAATAACCTCGGGAGACAACGATGAGACAACTCGGACTGGCGCTGGCCATCGCCGCCGCGCTGCTGGCGGGCGCCGCCCACGGCAAGACCCTGCGCTGGGCCTCGCAGGGCGATCCGCAGACCGCCGACCCGCATTCGCAGAACGAGAGCTTCACCAACCTGTTCTCGCAGTCGGTGCACGACACGCTGGTCATGCGCGACAACTCGCTGCGGCTGGTGCCGGGCCTGGCGGTGAGCTGGCAGCAGGTCAACTCGACGACCTGGCGCTTCAACCTGCGCAAGGGCGTGAAGTTCCACGACGGCTCGCCGTTCACCGCCGACGACGTCGTCTTCTCCTTCGACCGCGCCCAGCACCCCAACTCGCAGCTGCGCCAGTACTCGGTGCCGGTGGGCAAGGCGCGCCGGATCGACGAGCACACGGTCGAGTTCATCCAGGACAGGCCGAACCCGGTCACGCTCGAGCACGCCACCACGATCTACATCATGAGCAAGGCGTGGAGCACCAGGAACAAGGTCGAGCGGCCGCTCGACTTCAAGGGCAAGGAGGAGACCTTCGCCTCGCGCAACGCCAACGGCACCGGCGCCTGGATGCTGGTCTCGCGCGAGCCCGGCATCAAGACGGTGCTGAAGCGAAACCCCGACTGGTGGGGCGCCCGCGAGGGCCGCGCGCCGGGCAACGTGACCGAGATCGTCTACACGCAGGTCAGCGCCGACGCGACGCGCACGGCGGCGCTGCTGTCGGGGCAGATCGACTTCGTGCTCGACCCGCCGCCGCAGGACCTGGCGCGCCTGGAGGCCAGCAAGGACATCAAGGTGGTGCGCGGCCAGGAGAACCGGATCGTCTTCTTCGGCTTCGACCAGAAGCGCGACGAACTGCTGTACTCGAACGTCAAGGGCCGCAATCCGTTCAAGGACCTGCGCGTGCGCCAGGCCGTCTACCACGCGATCGACATCGAGGCGTTGCGCGCGCGCACGATGCGCGGCTCGGCCCTGCCCTCGGGCGGCATCACGCCGTCGACGCTGCCGTCTTCGCACGAGATCGAGCAGCGGCTGCCGCACGATCCGGCCCGCGCCAGGCAGCTGCTCGCCGAGGCGGGCCTGCCGAACGGCTTCGAGGTCACCCTCGACTGCCCGAACAACCGCTACATCAACGACGAGGAGATCTGCATCGCCGTGGCCGCGATGCTGACCCGGGTCGGCATTCAGACCAAGGTCACCGCCCTGCCGCGCGTGAACTACTTCCCGAAGCTGGAGAAGCTCGACACCAGCTTCTTCATGCTCGGCTGGGGCGGCGCGATCACCGATGCGCAGACCACGCTGTCGCCGGTGCTGCGTTCGTTCGACGAGAAGACGGGCAACGGCAGTTTCAACTACGGCCGCTACACGAATCCCCGGCTCGACGAACTGATCGACGCGGCCGCGGTGGAGATGAACGTCGAGAAACGCCGGCAGATCGTCTGGGATGCGCTGAAGGAGCACAACGCGCAGGTTCACCACGTGCCGCTGCACCGGCAGATGATCCCGTGGGCGATGCGCAGCACCGTCACCGTCGTGCACCGGGCTGACAACGTGCTGAACATGGAATCGGTCCGAATGGACTGATTCCGTGTTCGGCACGTTGCGTCGTAGGCTGACTTGCCGCAGGCAAGTTAAGGGCGCGCAGCGCCCGGCCGGAAACACAACGTTCGCCGGAGGGAGTCAATCCGGAGGGACTGACTCCGTGGGCAGTACGCTGCGGTGAAGGCCGGCCTGCCGCAGGCAGGCCAAGCGGCGCAGCCGCGGCCGAAACCACGATGTGCTCGACCTGGAATCCGACCGCATCGACTGACGCCGATCAGAGCCGCCGCCAGCGCGGGCTTCTAAACTGTACGGCGTAGACCGGACCGCCCGAGGAGAACCCGATGGCCCGCGCCAAACCCGCCCCCCGCAACGCCTTCTACGCCCAGTCCGGCGGCGTGACCGCCGTGATCAACGCCAGCGCGGCCGGCGTGATCGAGACCGCGCGCCGGCACAGGAGCCGCATCGGCAAGGTCTACGCCGGCCGCCACGGCATCATCGGCGCGCTGACCGAGGACCTGATCGACACCAGCCGCGAGTCGGTGGCGGCGATCCGGGCGCTGAAGCACACGCCGTCGGGCGCGTTCGGCTCCTGCCGCTACAAGCTCAAGGGGCTGGAGGAAAACCGCGCGCAGTACGAGCGGCTGATCGAGGTCTTCCGCGCGCACGACATCGGCTACTTCTTCTACAACGGCGGCGGCGACTCGGCCGACACCTGCCTGAAGGTGTCGCAGCTGTCCGAGAAGATGGGCTATCCGCTGCAGGCGATCCACGTGCCCAAGACGGTGGACAACGACCTGCCGATCACCGACGTGTGCCCCGGCTTCGGCTCGGTGGCCAAGTACGTCGCGGTGTCGTTGCGCGAGGCGAGCTTCGACGTCGCCTCGATGGCCAAGACCTCGACCAAGGTGTTCGTGCTCGAGGTGATGGGCCGGCACGCCGGCTGGATCGCCGCCGCCGGCGGCCTGGCCGCCGACAGGACGCACCCGATCCCGATCGTGATCCTGTTTCCCGAGGTCGCCTTCGACCGCGACAGGTTCATCGCCGCGGTGAAGGAGAAGGTGGCGCGCCACGGCTACTGCTCGGTGGTGGTCTCCGAAGGCGTCAAGGGCGCCGACGGCAAGTTCCTCTCCGACCAGGGCCTGCGCGACGCCTTCGGCCATGCGCAGCTCGGTGGCGCGGCGCCGGTGATCGCGAGCCTGGTCAAGGAAGGCACCGGCATGAAGTTCCACTGGGCGGTGGCCGACTACCTGCAGCGGGCGGCGCGCCACATCGCCTCGAAGACCGACGTCGAGCAGGCCTATGCGGTGGGCAAGAGCGCGGTGGAGTTCGCGCTGAAGGGGCACAACGCGGTGATGCCGGCGATCGTGCGCACGTCGAACCGGCCCTATCGGTGGAAGATCGGCATGGCGCCACTGGCCGAAGTCGCCAACCGCGAGAAGATGATGCCGCCCGAGTTCATCAGCGACGATGGCTTCGGCATCACCGAGGCCTGCCGCCGCTACCTGCTGCCGCTGATCGGCGGCGAGTCGTATCCGCCGTTCAAGGACGGCCTGCCCGACTACGCGGTGCTCAAGAACGTCGCGGTCAGGAAACGGCTGGCCACCGAGTTCAAGGTCTGAGGCCCGCGCGGCCCCGGGGGCCGCGGGCGTAAGTTCCGCGCAAGCCGTTGCGGGTAGAATCCGCGCGCTTCGCGCAGTACGGCGCCGGCAAAGCGCGCCGCCTCCCGCCGCCCGCTGCGGCGACGGGCAAAACAACGACAGTGACAAGAACTGGGGATGCGGATCATTCTGCTCGGGCCGCCGGGGGCCGGCAAAGGCACGCAGGCAGCGTTCATCACCGAACGCTTCCGCATCCCGCAGATTTCCACCGGCGACATGCTGCGCGCGGCGGTCAAGGCGGGCACCCCGATCGGCCTGGCCGCCAAGAAGGTGATGGACGCCGGACAGCTGGTCTCCGACGAGATCATCGTCGTGCTGGTCAAGGAACGCCTGCAGCGGCCGGACTGCGCCGGCGGCTATCTGTTCGACGGTTTTCCGCGCACGATCCCGCAGGCCGAGAGCCTTAGAGCGGCCGGCATTGCCGTCGACGTGGTGCTGGAGATCGCGGTGCCCGATGCCGACATCATCGAGCGCATGAGCGGCCGCCGCGTGCACCTGGCCAGCGGCCGCACCTACCACGTCAAGTTCAATCCGCCAAGGGTTGCCGGCCGCGACGATGCCACGGGTGAGCCGCTGATCCAGCGCGACGACGACCGCGAGGAGGTCGTGCGCGAACGTCTCGGCGTGTACCACGCGCAGACGAGCCGGCTGATCGAGTACTACGGCCAGTGGGCCGCCACCGGTGACGCCGCCGCGCCCAGGTACCGCAGGGTCGAGGGCCGCGGCACGGTGGAAGAAATCAGGCAGCGCGTGTTCGACGCGCTGAGCTGACCGCATCTGGCGTTGCACCCTACCCGCTTCAACACCGTTCCTTCACGTTTCCGATAGGAGATTCCCATGTCTGGATTGGCTCTCGCCCTGATCTGCGGGCTGGCGGCCGTGGTCTTCGGTGCGTGGTCGATTACCTGGATCCTCAAGCAGCCCGCGGGCAATGCTCGGATGCAGGAGATCGCCGCCGCGGTTCAGCAAGGCGCACAGGCCTACCTGAACCGCCAGTACCGCACGATCGCCATCGTCGGCGTCGTGCTGGCGGTGATCATCGCCGTGGTGCCGCAGCTCGGCCTGTGGACGGCGATCGGCTTCGTGCTGGGCGCCGTGCTGTCGGGCGCCGCCGGCTACATCGGCATGAACGTGTCGGTGCGCTCGAACGTGCGCACCGCGCAGGCGGCCACGCAGGGACTGAACGCGGCGCTGAACATCGCCTTCCGCGGCGGCGCGATCACCGGCCTGCTGGTAGTCGGCCTGGGCCTGATCGGCGTGGCCGGCTTCTACTGGCTGCTGAAGGCCACGCACGCCGCCGCCAACACGCGTGAGCTGCTGCACCCGATGATCGGCTTCGCTTTCGGCGCCTCGCTGATCTCCATCTTCGCCCGTCTCGGCGGCGGCATCTTCACCAAGGGCGCCGACGTCGGCGCCGACCTCGTCGGCAAGGTCGAGGCCGGCATTCCGGAGGACGACCCGCGCAACCCGGCGGTGATCGCCGACAACGTCGGCGACAACGTCGGCGACTGCGCCGGCATGGCGGCCGACCTGTTCGAGACCTTCGCCGTCACCGTGATCGCCACCATGCTCATTGGCGGCTTCTTCTTCAAGGCCGGCGGCGATGCCGGCATCGTCTACCCGCTGGTGATCTCCGGGGTGTCGATCCTGTCCTCGATCGTCGGCTGCTTCTTCGTCAAGGCGCGCGACGGCGGCAAGATCATGAACGCGCTGTATCGGGGGCTGATCGTCGCCGGCGTCATCTCGCTGGTGCTGTTCTACCCGGTGACCAGCTGGATCCTCGGCCCGGTGGCCGCCAGCGGCGGCGTCACGGTGATGAACCTGTACCTGTCGGCGGTGGTGGGCCTGGTGCTGACCGCGGCGCTGGTCTACATCACCGAGTACTACACCGGTACGCAGTTCCAGCCCGTCAAGTACGTGGCGCAGGCCTCGACCACGGGGCATGCGACCAACATCATCGCCGGCATCGCGGTGTCGATGAAGGCCTGCGCCTGGCCGGTGATCGCGATCTCGGCTGCCATCCTCGCCTCGTACTGGCTGGGCGGCCTGTACGGCATCGCGGTGGCGGCCACGGCGATGCTGTCGATGACCGGCATCATCGTCGCGCTCGACGCCTACGGCCCGATCACCGACAACGCCGGCGGCATCGCCGAGATGGCGGGGCTGCCGAAGGAAGTGCGCAACATCACCGATCCGCTGGACGCCGTGGGCAACACCACCAAGGCGGTGACCAAGGGCTACGCGATCGGCTCGGCCGGGCTGGCCGCGTTGGTGCTGTTCGCCGACTACACCGGCGGCCTGGAGCAGGCGGGGCTTAAGGTCACCTTCGACCTGTCCAACCACATGGTGATCATCGGCCTGTTCATCGGCGGCCTGATCCCGTTCCTGTTCGGCGCGATGGCGATGGAGGCCGTGGGCCGCGCCGCCGGATCCGTGGTCGAGGAGGTGCGGCGCCAGTTCCGCGAGATCAAGGGCATCATGGAAGGCACCGCGAAGCCCGAGTACGGCACCGCCGTCGACATGCTGACCACCGCGGCGATCAAGGAGATGATGATCCCGTCGATCCTGCCGGTGCTGGTGCCGATCCTGGTCGGCGTCGTGCTCGGCCCCGCGGCGCTCGGCGGCGTGCTGATGGGCACCATCGTCACCGGGCTGTTCGTGGCGATTTCGATGACCACCGGCGGCGGCGCCTGGGACAACGCCAAGAAGTACATCGAGGAAGGCCACCACGGCGGCAAGGGCTCGGACGCGCACAAGGCGGCCGTCACCGGAGACACCGTCGGCGACCCGTACAAGGACACCGCGGGACCGGCGGTGAACCCGCTGATCAAGATCATCAACATCGTCGCGCTGCTGATCGTGCCGATCATCGCCGCCATCCACGGCGGCAAGCCGGCGCCGGCGGCCGCCGCCCCGGCGCCCGCGCCGGTGGCAGCGCCGATGGTGGTGCCGGTGCTGGTCGTGGTCGGCGTGCCGAACCGCGTGCACTTCGACCGCGGCTCGGACGACATCTCGGCCGCCGGCAAGCGCATCGTCGACGGCTATGCGCAGGCGCTGAAGGCCAACCCGGAGGCGAAGATCGAACTGTCCGGCTTCGCCGATCCGACCGGTGACCAGGCCAGGAACCTCGAGCTGGCCAAGCACCGGGCGCAGACCGTGCGCGATGCCCTGGTGGCCGCCGGCGTGGCCACCGAGCGCATCGCCCTGGTCAAGCCCACCGAGGTGATCGTCGGCCAGGGCTCTGACGCCGACGCGCGGCGCGTCGACATCGTGCTGCGCTGAGGTGCCCGGCCCGTGTTCGAGGAAGAAGACAAGGAAACCGGCTACGCGGTCTTCATCGCGATCACGCTGGCGATCGTCGTCTCGCTCGCCGTGATCGCCATCGCCATCGGCAGCGCCATCGGCCCGGCGGGTCGCACGAGCGGGCCGGCCGCGATGCCGGTGCCGAGCGTCGTGCAGGTGATCGGACGGGTGTATTTCGAGCTCGGCAAGGCCGAACTGCCGCAGGACGCGATGATCCTGCTGCGTCCGGCAATGCGGCTGGTCCATGCGCGGCCGGCGTCGAAGCTGGTGATCTCCGGCTACCACGACGCCAGCGGCGACGTCGCCTCCAACGCCGAGCTCGCCAAGCGCCGGGCCTTCGCCGTGCGCGACGCGCTTCTCGCCGTCGGCGTCGGCGAGAAGCAGATCGAACTGGCCCGGCCGATCGTCGCGATGGGCGGCGACGATCCGAACGAGGCGCGCCGCGTCGACGTGACGGCGCGCTGATCGGGCGAGACTGCCGGTGCGGGCGGTGCGGCGACGCTGCACCGCGTCTCGGGAGCGACCGATGCCCGTGCGTGACGCCACCGCCGAGGACATGCCGGCGATCCAGGCCATCTACGCGCACCACGTGCGATGCGGGCTGGCGAGCTTCGAGGTCGAGCCGCCATCGGTCGAGGAGATGCGCCGCCGCTTCGAGGGCGTCGTCGGCGCCGGCTGTCCATACCTCGTCGCCGACGAGGCGCAGCGCGTCGTCGGCTACGCCTACGCCAGCGCCTACCGCGCGCGGCCCGGCTATCGCTTCACGGTCGAAGACTCGGTGTACGTCGCCAGCGACGCCGCCGGCCGCGGCAACGGCCGCCGGCTGCTGGCCCGCCTGGTCGAGGACTGCGAACGGCTCGGCTACCGGCAGATGCTGGCGGTGATCGGCGACTCGGCCAATGCCGCGTCGATCCAACTGCACCGCGCCTGCGGCTTCACCCACTGCGGCACGCTGCGCGCGGTGGGCTTCAAGCTCGGCCGCTGGGTCGACTCGGTGCTCATGCAGAGACCGCTGGGCGATTCCGATCGCACGCTGCCGGACCGGTAGGCGGCGAAGGCCGCGCGAAGCGCGCGGCAATACCGCGGCATTGGCATGGCGGAGCGGACGATCCGCGGTCGCGCATCGCGCGCAATACACTGGCTGCGCTCGAACATCGCCCAGGAGACTGCCGTGCCCTCGCCCGCCTTCGAAGCCGCGATGCCGTTCGTCCTGCGCTGGGAAGGTGGCTTCGTCGATCACCCGAACGATCCCGGCGGACGCACGAACAAGGGCGTGACCCAGCGCGTCTACGATGCCTGGCGCCGCCGGCAGGGGCTGCCGGCGCGCGACGTGAAGCGGATCGGCGACTCGGAGATGCACCGGATCTACGAGTCCGGCTACTGGGTCCCGCCGCGCTGCGACCTGCTCGCGCGCCAGCTCGACCTGGTGCAGTTCGACACCGCGGTGAACATGGGGCCGGGCCGCGCCGTGCGCCTGCTGCAGGGCGCGGTCGGCACCGGCGTGGACGGCGACTTCGGCCCGAAGACCGAGCGCGCCGTGGCCGCCTGCGACCTCGGCCAGGCCATGGTCCGCTACTGCGACGCGCGCGAGGCGTACTACCGCGGCCTGGTGCGGCAGCGCGCCGATCTCGGCGTGTTCCTCAGAGGCTGGCTGAACCGGCTGAACGCGCTGCGGCACGAGGTCGGCCTGCCGGGCTACGAATCCGCCGCCGAGTTCGATCCCGGCGATGCCGGCTACATCCGTCGCATCCCGGACATCGGCGAGGACCCCGACTTCGACTTCTGACCCCTGCGGGAGCAAACGCATGGCCCACGTCACCTTCATCCACGGCATCGCCAACAAGCCGCCGCCGGCGGACCTGCTGCGCATCTGGCGCGACGCGCTCGCCAACGCCGCCGACGCGCTGCCGCTCGGCGATCTCGGCGTCACCAGTTCGCTCGTCTACTGGGCCGACCTGATGTACGAGAAGCCCGACGAGGACCTCTCGGCGCACGAAGGCGTGCTCGAGAACACGGCCGGCGCGGTCGACGGCGGCGGCGACGCGCCGGCGCCGACGCCGCGCAACGCCGCCGAGGCAGCCTTCCTCGACGCGCTGCGCCGGCACATGACCGGCCTGAGCGACGAGCAGATCGCCGCCGCGCCGGACGCGGTGCCGGCGGAGCCGCAGGGCGCGCTCGAGCGCGTGCCGCTGCCGTGGTTCCTCAAGAAGCCGATCATGAACGCGCTGCTGCGCGACGTGCACCACTACCTGTTCGACGTCGAGTTCGCGCCGCCGGGCAAGACGCCGGTGCGCATCCAGCAGACGATCCGCCGCCGCTTCGTCGAAGCGCTGGCCGCGCCGGGCATCGGCTCGCCGCACGTGGTCGTCTCGCACAGCATGGGCACGGTGATCGCCTACGACTGCCTGAAGCGCGTGCCCGAGTGCCCGCGGGTCGACGCGCTGATCACGCTCGGCAGCCCGCTCGGCCTGGACGAGATCCAGGACCAGATGAAGCCGCAGTGGAGCCGCGATGACGGTTTCCCGCAGGAGCGTGACGGCGGCGGCTGTACCAACCTGTTCGACCGGCTCGATCCGGTGTGCGGCTTCGACCCGGCCTTCGCCTACGACTACCGCAATGCCCGTGCGGCTGTGGTCGAGGACGTGGCGGTGCAGAACGACGG
>Ga0114939_10001616_pt1 | contig 17577 bp, 15 predicted proteins | sample AshMeaCrysSpring_FD_87196 | JGI IMG/M metagenome (GOLD analysis project Ga0114939, IMG submission 87196) | Groundwater microbial communities from Big Spring, Nevada to study Microbial Dark Matter (Phase II) - Ash Meadows Crystal Spring | ecosystem: Environmental > Aquatic > Deep subsurface >...
GAGAAAACAACTTCCCAACAGTGAAAAGATTATCCATGTTAACCAAAACCAACTTAAACACAATCGCAAGTACAAGACTACGGACCCAGTGATTATTCTCCGACAAGGAACCCGCACTACTTACTGTCATGAGGCGGACATCAATGGTCCGTGTAGATTGGTTTATCGACCGCAACAGGCTTTAAAGTGTGGTGCGACCCTCTGGATTGAGCTAGAACCAAATGTCGATGTGATTACGAAGAATTTTCCCAATCCTTCGGGGATAGAGGTACACTCCATAGCCAAACAGCATATCCCCCCAACTCATAGCATCCATCCTTCCTAGGAGTAGGTGCGGCCGCAGACTACGCGGGTACAACATCCAGACATCCAACTATCCTTGGACAATCAAATTGGATATTTGCAAAGCATTACCGCAGATAGCATGGGCTAGACCAAAACCCGACGCGGCGATCGCCCACAAAGTAATCACATCCTGCACAGTCCAACCCCGCAGTACCGTCAAGCGGGTAAAGAACAGCCCCCAAAATACCACCCACAAGCAATTATTGAGAATCATCGCCACGACTTGCGTCAAAAACGCACCGCGATATTCTAAATGTGCATTCAAGGGGAATTTTGGCGTCAGTTAAGAACTTATAAAAAAGTTACATTGCCCCCCTTGACTCTCCTGTTTACTGGAACATTCATCCTAGAAATTAGTTACCAGTCAACATCTGTTGTTATCAGGAGCAGCCCTATGGAAAATACCACGCTTAAATTGCGCGGCATGAGTTGCGCTTCATGCGCTAGAAGCATTGAACAAGCAATTAGTTCTGTACCCGGTGTAAATGAATGTAGTGTGAATTTTGGGGCAGAGCAAGCAACAGTAGAATATGACCCCAGAAAAACTGATTTACAAGCCATTCAAGATGCAGTGTATGCCGCAGGTTACTCCGGCTATCCACTCCAGAGACAAAATGTGCTGGCGGATGAAGACGATGCCGAAAAATACGCCCAGAAGAGACAAGAACGCGAATTAACCCGTAAGGTAGTTGTATCAGGAATTCTCAGTGCAGTGATTGTCATTGGGTCAATACCAATGATGACAGGGCTACATATTACCTTTATTCCCATGTGGCTGCATAACCCTTGGTTACAGTTAGTGTTGACTGCACCAGTACAGTTTTGGTGCGGTGCATCCTTTTATATCAACGCTTGGAAGGCTTTTAAGCGCCATGCTGCCACAATGGATACGTTAGTTGCTTTAGGCACAACCACTGCATTTGTTTATTCTCTCTTACCAACATTGTTCCCCATTTCATTTACGGCTCAGGGACTTAGACCAGATGTATATTATGAAGCCGCAGCAGTTATCATTGCTTTGATTTTATTGGGAAGGCTCCTAGAAAATCGTGCCAAAGGTAAGACTTCTGAAGCTATTCGGAAGTTAATTGGGTTGCAAGCGAAAACGGCGCGTGTAATTCGCAATGGGCGCGAGGTCGATATACCAATTGAGGAAGTGCAAATTCGCGATGTGATATTGGTTCGCCCTGGCGAGAAAATTACCGTAGATGGGGAAGTAATCGAAGGTACATCGACAATTGATGAATCAATGGTGACTGGGGAAAGCGTAGCCGTCAAAAAGCAACCAGGTGATGAAGTAATTGGAGCTACCATCAACAAAACTGGAAGTTTTAAATTCCAAGCAACACGAGTTGGAAAAGATACTGTACTGGCGCAGATTGTCGAATTAGTACAGCAAGCGCAAGGTTCTAAAGCTCCAATTCAAAAACTAGCAGACCAAGTAACCGGATGGTTTGTAGCAGCGGTAATTGCTATTGCCATACTCACCTTCATCTCTGGTGACTTGGAAGCCATTGTCACTGCCATTCAACTGTCCCGTGCCACTATTCGCAACATCCGTCAAAATCTCTTCTTTGCCTTTATCTACAACGTTGCCGGAATTCCCATTGCAGCTGGTATTCTCTTCCCCTTTTTTGGTTGGTTACTTAACCCCATCATTGCAGGTGCAGCAATGGCAGTTAGCTCCGTTTCTGTCGTTACAAATGCTTTGCGTCTGCGTAACTTTAAAGCCAAAGCAATTGCACTGCGACTTGACCCTAGCAGTTGTTTAGAGCAAGTAGTTTTCCCAGATTTTCATATTGCCCAGAATTTAGAACTCAATCAAACTACCCAAGTTGAGTTTACACCACAAAAACCAGGTCAATATACCTTTGCTTGCGGGATGAATATGTTTCGCGGTGTCGTGGAAGTAAAAGCTGCGGATCTGACGGGTGCGAATAGTTAGCAGGATTATGCTCTTTTATCTTGACTCTCCGGCTAGCTGGAGATTTTAAACTAATACTAGCTAGATTTATGAAAGATGAGGATTTACATCTTATGACAGTGCAACTAACAATTCCCACAATGGCTTGTTCTGCTTGCGTGAATAATATCACCAAAGCAATTCAAGAAGTTGATGCAACAGCAACCATTCAAGCAGATACCAAATCCAAGCTTGTTAGTATAGAAACCAATGCTGACAAGCGAGTGATTAAAGAAGCAATAGCTGCTGCTGGATATTCATCTAACTAGTTCAAGATTTGGTGTTGTTTTTTGTCAGTGGTTAGCTTTTTGCTAACCACTGATAAACAAAGATGAAATTTTTTTAGCTTTTGCTCAATTTCTTACTTATAGATATTTTTGTTTTGCTGGTAGATATGCTCTTCAGTATTTATAAAACAATTAGCGCAGTTCTCAAAGAATTTCAAGTAACTTATATAGCAAGTCTTGCAGGAGTTGTACAAGAACCCTCACCCCTGTTCCCTCTCCCGCTTGGGAGAGGGAACAGGGTTCCGAATGATTTAGGCTTGCTATATTGAAGCAAATTTTATTGTAGAAACTGAATTCTATATTTCTGACTACTTTCGATAAGATTTAGAAATCGTCAGGCAAGATAATGTAGTCAATAACTCAGAATACGCTATTTGTGAATACCTAATTGTGCAAACTTTAAAATAAGTTTGGAAACAATATCGAAATAAATTCATTTTGTGGAGCCACCAAGCTTTAAACTGTGATGCTAATCTTAACGGATTTCCTGAATATATTTTAGCTTAACAATCTTCTTTAGGTAAGTTAGTTTTTGATAAAGCTTACTTTGTAATTGTAGAAGCCAAGCAAGATGATTTTGAAGCAGTATGGGCGGAATGTTTAGCAGAAATGATTGCGGCTCAACGACTGAACGAAAAACCTGAACAAGATGTATTTGGAATTGTTTATAATGGATGAATTTGGCAATTTGGTAAGCTAAAAGCTAATGTTTTTACTCGCAATCAAGCGTTCTACACAATTCAGGATTTATACAAACTTTTTGCTGCTATCAATTACGTGTTTCAACAGTGTGAATTGCTGCTAAATGCTGAGGTGGTATAGTCAGAATTGTCAGCAAGAAGTAAAAGCGATCGCACCCTTAGTTTATAGTGAGGAATGCGCGTCCTCAGAATAAGCGGATAGAGCCACTTACTACAAACAAAAAATGAGAATTATATGTGACAGTTGCGTAAGTCTTATATAACAATTAACTAGCGACTTTCGCCGACCCAGGTACTTCTAACCACTCCGTAAATTCCGGTATTTTCCGAGTCAATAATCTTCCCCGTGAAATAACATAGCTCGGCTGAGAACGCAGTCGGATAGCATCATAACGGTCTTTCACATCCAGAATAATCAAAGAAGCTACTTTCCCCACTTCCAGACCATATTCAGCTTCTACATGCAGAGTTTTGGCACCGTTCACCGTCACCATGTCATAACAAGCGTTAATTTCCCCTATCCCTGTCATCTGGCAAACATGCACTCCCATATGTGCAACATCCAGCATATTCCCAGTACCCAAACTATACCAAGGGTCTTGCACGCAATCATGACCAAAGCTGACATTTAATCCTTGCTGCCAAAGTTCCTTTACCCTTGTCACACCTCGACGTTTGGGATAGGTATCAGTGCGCCCTTGCAGGGTGATATTAATTAATGGGTTAGCAATAAAGTTAATCCCCGCTCGTTGCAGAAAACCCATGAGTTTGAACGCATAGGCATTATTATAAGAACCAAACGCCGTAGTATGGCTAGCAGTGACTCGTGAACCTACAAGAGTGCGAATAGCGCAGGCGGCGACAACTTCCAGAAATCGTGATTGGTCATCGTCAATTTCGTCACAGTGGATATCAATTAACTTGTTGTACTGTTGCGCTAACTCAAAGATACGATGCACCGAACGCACCCCATCTTCACGGGTAAGTTCGTAGTGAGGGATACCACCAACCGCATCCGCACCCATCTTTAAGGCTTCTTCCAGCAGGGCTTCGTTGTCCGGTTTAGAATAGATGCCATCCTGGGGAAATGCCACCACTTGTACTGTCATCCAGTCTTTCACTTCCTCCCGCACTTCCAGCAGAGCTTGCAAGGCAATAAGTTGGGGTTCGCTGACATCTGCATGGGTACGTACATATAAAACCCCACTGGCTGCATGTTGTTTCAACATCGCCAAGGCACGGGTTTTAACATCCGTTAAGGAAATATTTTGCTTGCGATCGCCCCAAATTTGAATCCCCTCAAATAAAGTTCCACTTTGATTCCAGCGAGGTTCCCCAGCGGTGAGTACCGAGTCTAAATGGATATGCGACTCGACAAACGGGGGAGAGATTAATTTTCCTTGGACATCCACCTCAATAGCTGCTGGTTCGTTGAGAATGGTGGAAGCAATAGCGGTAATGCAACCGTCCTTAATGCCAATATCCACCAGTTCGCCATCAAATAATCTACCGCGACGCACTAATAAATCGAAGGCTTTGTTTGACATAAACTAGGGCTGATGGGGGGTGATTTATTACTTAATATTATGGTTAGCAGCGGATAACCTACGACAAACGGATGTAACAGATGGGTTATTTTGTTATCCTACAGATAATTTATCCGTTACATCCGTTACATCATCCGTTGCCGATGGCGATCGCAATTGATTTTGGTACTAGCAACACAGTTATTGCTCGCTGGAATCCCGTAACCCAGCAAGCAGAAACCTTAAAAATACCTGGGTTATCAATTCAACAAAGTCTCAATCCCCCGCTTATCCCCAGCTTAGTTTATGTTGAGGATGCTGCCCACGACCGAGTGTTGGTGGGACAACAAGTGCGCGATCGCGGTCTGGATCTTATGGACTCAGAGCGATTTTTCCGGAGTTTCAAGCGGGGAATTGGCGCCGATATCCAGGGTTTCTTACCGGAACTGGATGGAGAAATCATCTCCTTTGAAGGGATAGGACAATGGTTTCTCTCGCAGGTAATTACCCAACTTCTGACCACCGAACCAGATGTAGGGCAATCTTTAATACTCACCGTTCCGGTTGACAGCTTTGAAACCTATCGCCACTGGTTGGGAGGAGTTTTTCAAAACATTCCGGTGCAAGAGGTACGAATGCTGGATGAACCCACCGCCGCAGCCTTGGGTTACGGTTTAACAGATGAAGATTTATTACTAGTTATTGACTTTGGCGGCGGTACTCTAGATTTATCCTTGGTGCGCTTGGATAAAAGCCTGCAACAGACCAAAAAACCCGTAGGCTTCTTACTAAAATTTGCGAATAAGTCCTTAGCCTCAGACTCGAAACAGAAGGTAAAAACTGCTCGTGTCCTCGCGAAAGCAGGGCAAAATTTGGGCGGTACGGATATTGATAATTGGATAGTTGATTACTTTAGCAAAACTCAAGGCTTAACCGCTTCACCTCTGACCATCAGGTTAGCGGAAAAGGTGAAAATTCAGCTATCTATCCACAAGTGCGCTAGTGAAGTCTATTTCAACGATGAGACCTTTGAAAGCTACGACCTGGAACTAGACCGCGATACCCTGGAAAATATCCTGAAAGAACACGCCTTTTTTGAACAGCTGGATGAGTCGATGACCCAGCTATTACAGCAAGCACGACGTCAGGGAATAGAAGCCACAGATATTAGTGCAGTGTTGTTAGTTGGTGGTACTTCCCAACTAAGTGCAGTGCAAACATGGGTAAAGCAGTATTTTCCAGAGGAAAAAATCCGCAGTGAACGACCTTTTGAAGCGATCGCTCGCGGCGCCCTGCAACTAGCTCAGGGGATGGAAATCAAAGATTTTCTCTACCACAGCTACGGTGTTCGTTACTGGGATAGACGTAACAACCGCCACAGTTGGCATCCCATTATTAGGTCGGGACAGCCTTACCCCATGAGCGACCCGGTGGAATTACTCCTAGGTGCTTCCTTGGAAAATCAGCCCAGTATTGAGTTAATTATGGGCGAATTGGGTGTAGAAACTGGGGGGACGGAAGTCTATTTTGATGGCGATAGATTAATTACCCGCCGAATTAACGATGGACAAACCCAAGTCAAACCCCTCAACGACAAAGACGGCGCCCGGTCAATTGCGAAATTAACACCCCCTGGGTTTCCAGGGAGCGATCGGATTAAAATCAGCTTTCAAGTAGACGACCACCGCTGCTTACGCATCACCGTCGAAGACCTACTCACCAGTGAAATCCTCTTGGACAATCAACTCGTGACGCAGTTGAGTTAGGTAATGGGTAATAGGTAATCGGACATGGGGCATGGGGGATTGGGCATGGGGGATTGGGCATTGGGCATTGGGCATGGGGCATGGGGCATTGGGCATGGGTAATAAAAACTGTTCCCTATTAAGAGTTCCCTATTAAGAGTTCCCTATTAAGAGTTCCCTATTGATGCACCACTATTGGTGTACCTACGGATGCCCAAGAATACAATTTCCGAGCTTGAGAAACGGGTAAATTCACGCAACCGTGGCTGACGCGGGTACCGAAGCGATTGTGCCAGTATGCACCATGTATCGCATATCCACCACTGTAGTACATCGTGTAAGGTACATTGGCAACGTTATAACCCCATCTTCTACTCCGCATCGTGGTGGAGCGCAGTTTAGTTTGAACAGCATAAGTACCAGTGGGAGTTGGTGCTGCACGCTTACCAGTGGAGACGCGGAAAGAATAGACTGGTCTACCATTTTCCCAAGCAACTAAGCGCTGGCTGGATAGGTCAACGGTAATCATGCGACCGCGACGGTAACGACGAGAAGCACGCAAACTGCGGTTACGCATACTGCGTCTGTTACGAACCACCCTTTCTTGTCTAGTTGAGCGCACTTGTGACCGTCTGGATCTAGCAGCTTCCGCTGGTTCGGAAACAGAAAACACACTAGCGACCAGCAGTATTAGCGCTGCCCAGAAACCGCCACGCCGTAACCAACCAAAACGGATTAGCTTTTCCATGATTGCAAAACCTCCTGATATAAGTTAGTGTTTACGCTAATTATGTCCTGTTATCTACTTAAGGAAAGCAGCAGGCTAGGATAGTTAAGGTAACTAGTCCTGTTTGTGTGAATTTTGGCAAAAATATTGGCTTTCGCAAAGGGTATATCCAAAATTTTTATTTAATCTTGTCATAATTTCCAGATACGCCTTGCTCAGTAATGTTTAATTAGCATTGCAGAAATTCTGTCTCACGATAGTGAAATTGTCGTCATAACCCAGACACCCCCAACCAACTGTTAAATTCTGCTAAGCTAGCACCCCAGACATCTTGTCCGCTGGGTACATAATCACAGACAATACCTACAAGTGAATGAATGAGTGTTTCTGAACTTCAAGGATTTGGCAATATATCCAGTTCGCTGGAAACCACGAGGTTTTAGATGAAATTAAAACCACTGCCAGTTTTGACAATCAATCCCAGAGTACTAGGACTAATTGTGGCTTTCACCACGCTTTCCCAAACCAGCGTCTTGGCTCAAATAGTTCCTGATGCGACATTAGGGGTGGAGAATTCCGTTGTTACCTCCCGTGAAGGCATTGATGCGATCGCTGGTGGTGCTACTAGGGGCAATAACTTATTTCACAGCTTTGAGAAGTTCTCTATTCCGACCGGCAGTACAGCCTTCTTTAACAACGCTGTCAATATTGAAAATATCATCACCCGCGTTACTGGTACATCGGTTTCCCAGATTGATGGATTAATCCGAGCCAATGGTAGCGCCAATTTATTTTTACTCAATCCCAACGGGATTATTGTCAGTCCCAACGCTAGATTAAATATCGGTGGTTCATTCATCGCTACAACCGCAAATAGCATCAAGTTTGCGGATGGTAGCGAATTCAGTGCTAACTCTAGCGCTAGAGAACCACTCCTGACGATTAGTGTCCCTCTGGGGTTACAACTTGGTACTCAGCAACCAAGGATAATTAATAATGCAGCCACTTTAAGGGTCAACCCAGGGAAGAATATCACCTTATTGGGCGGTAACATCAGCAATACTGGGCAGTTGTTTGCTCCGGGAGGAAAAATCACCCTAGCAGCCTTCGTTGATGGTGGAATAGCAAACTTAGGAACATCTGGAGCAGTAGAGACGTTCGGGCGCCAAAGCGCAAATCTCAACAGTAATCAAAGTCCTCTCGGTACTGTCTCCCTTGCAGGTACTATTGATGCGGCTAATCCTTTACCAGGAAAAACCGGAGGCACGGTACAAATCTTGGGCGACCAAGTAGGAATTCTGGATAATGCAGTAGTCAATGTTTCGGGAGATGGGGGTGGAGGTAAGGTACTAATCGGCGGTGACTATCAACGAAGAGGTGACATGAGCAATGCGATCGCCACCTATGTCAGCCCCCAAGCCACCATTCTGGCAGATGCCCTGACAACAGGCAATGGTGGTCAAATAATTGTCTGGTCAAATCAATCAACCCGTGCCTATGGAAGCTTCAGTGCGCGGGGTGGACTACAAGCTGGCAATGGTGGATTAATTGAAACCTCCAGTCAAAATTTTCTAGATGTTGCCGATATCCGCGTCAATGCTACTGCGAGTAACGGATTGGCGGGTACGTGGCTGCTAGACCCTCGGAATGTGACTTTGCGTTATAGTCCCACTGCTAATGGTTCCTTTAACAGTAGCAATCCCAATATTTTTACTCCCAGTGGTGATGATGCTGTCGTTGATATTTCCAATATAGAGACACAACTTAATGCCGGAACCAACGTCACAATTACGACCGGCGGCACGGGAACCCAGTCAGGTAACATCACAGCCGATGGATTTGGCATCACCAAGACGACGGCAACTCCTGTCACCTTAACTTTGCAAGCCGCAAATGATATAAAATTGCAAAATTTTGGCATTAATGCTAATGATGGTCGTCTGAGCATTGTCTTGCAAGCAGACAGCGACAACTCAGGGACGGGAAATATCACCCTTCGTAATGCTGGGATTCAAACCAGGGGAGGAAGCTTTACTGCTACGGCTGCGAGTTCTATTTCTCTAGAAAGCGCTGGGATTAAAAATGATAATCCTCGCAACAGCAATCTTCCAGCCGCTCCCATGACCATGATTGCACCCAGGATTACCCTCAAAGAAGCTGGTTTTAATAGCAATACCTCTGGAACAGGTGATGGGGCGGCGATTACTATTGAGACAAATTCCCTACAATTAGAAAAAGCCGGAATTGACAGCAATACCACTGGTATTGGTAAGGCGGGAGATGTAACACTCAGAGCTAATTCCATCGCTCTCCTAGGAGAAGCAGGTATTAATAGCAATACTTCCGGGCGTGGTAATGCCGGAAGAGTCACTATCAATACTGATTCTTTGTTCATCCAAAACAGTGGTGGTGTAGGTAGTAGTGCCTTTGAGAACAGTACTGGAAATGCTGGAATTGTAAATATTACCGCCAAAACTATTCAGATGAATAACAGAGGTGGTATCAGTAGTAATACGGTCGGAGAAGGTGACGCTGGAGTCGTCACGATTAAAACCGGCTCTTTGGTGGCAGAAAACGATAGTGGTTTGGGTACGGATACTGGTAATAAGAACAACCCCAATATAAATACGAATGGTAATGCTGGGTCGATTGATATTACCGCCGACTCGATTGTCTTGAGAAATAACAGTGGTATTGGTAGCAACTCCTATACAGCCGGGGACGCCGGAAGGATTACCATCAAAACAGGTTCTTTTTTGCTGGAAAATGGCGGACTGGGAACTGATACTGGAGTTGTCAGACCAGGAGGCAATCCTAGGGGTATCAACAATACTGGTAACGCTGGCAGTATCAAGATTACTGCGGATACAGTTGTGTTTGAAAACGGTGGGATTGCTAGTGAAACAGGGGGAAGGGGAAGCGCTGGATTAATAACCCTGCAAGCTAACTCCCTGAAGCTGCGAAACGGTAGCAACATCACTACCAGTACCTTGGAGGGAAGTAGGGGAAATGCTGGCAGGATTGAAGTCAGTGTTAATACAGCAACTTTTGAAAATGACCGGATTGTCGAAGGTGTGAATAGTGGTTTGGGTAGCGGGACTAGGGGTGAAGGTAAAGGTGGAATAATCTTTCTCACAGCTAAAGATGCTGTCGTGATGCGAAACCGAGGGGGAATTGGTATTCGAGCAGACAAGACCAGTACAGGGGAAGCAGGAGAACTGTTTTTGAATGCTAATTCTCTATTGATGGAAAATGCAGCCATTGACACGGGTACAAATGGGATTGGGAATGCAGGACGCATCAATATCCGAGTTAACAGTGCCTCATTGAACAATAGCAGTATTAGCACTAATACATTCGGTAGCGGACAAGGAGGACGAATTAATTTCAAGACTGATGATACTTTGAACATGGACAACAACAGTCGCATCAACAGTAATACCTCAGCAGGGGGGAATGGAGGAGAAATTAGGGTGAGTGCTAACTCAGCCCAACTGAGGAATAATAGCGGCGTTAGTAGTGAAACATCAGGTACAGGTAGAGGTGGGAATATTGATTTGGACATTGCTCAAAGGTTTAATCTGAGCGGTCGCTCAATTATCTCCGTCTCCTCAAAACCTGAAACCCCTAGCGATAGCGCTGGTACAGCCGGAAATATTAAAGTTACGGCTGGGAGGATTTCCCTGAACAATAGAAGTGAAATTCAAGGAGACGCTCGGTCTGTAAATGGTGGCGACATGGAACTAACCGTGCAAGACTTATTAGTACTACGACGTCAAAGTAAAATATCCACAACTGCCGGTACTGCCGAAGCTGGGGGTAATGGCGGTATCATCACCATTAACGCCCCATTTATTGTCTCTGTTCTCTCTGAAGATAACGATATTCGCGCTAATGCTTTTAAAGGTAATGGTGGTCGAGTTGATATTACCGCCCAAGGTATCTTTGGTATTCAGTTTCAGCCCCAGAATACACCCCGAAGTGACATCACCGCCAGTTCTCGGTTTGGCTTAAGCGGTGTAGTGGTAATCAACACTCCCGATATAGACCCCTCTCGCGGCTTACTCCAGCTACCGGAAAACCTCGCAGACCCATCGAATCAAATTGCTCAAGGTTGTACCCCCAAAGGTGGAGGAGGCTTGAGTTCCTTTGTCGCTACTGGACGCGGAGGACTTCCTCCCAATCCCCTAGAACCACTAACTGCTGAGAATGTCAACGCAGATTGGATAACCCTAGATAGAGACAGGGAAAGTACATCGCTAGGTAAGCTTCCACCCCCCCCAGAGCAAACAAATCTGGTCGAAATTGTCGAAGCGCAAGGATGGGTCGTCGATGCTGATGGCAGTATTGTTTTGGTAGCCGAACCCTCAGCAACCCAACTACAAACTTCTCCTAGGTTAGAATCGCCCGCATCTTGTCCTCTAGCTACATTAACGCCAAATATACCTTAAAAAAATATACCTTGAAAATAGTAAATCAAATCCGGACTTTGTATAAAAAGCGGGATGAAAGTAATATTTTTGTGAGCGAATTCTCTAGCGCTAGATGTTTTCTCATCTCTTCATCAAGTCTTTAAAGATTTTGACGCTAAGTTGCGGACTTAACTTGTGATGTTAAGTTGTCAATCAATCGTAACTACGAAAATAATTATACCCATCCCCAAAAAATATACACTGGCGACTTGAACTAAAATTAGGGTTATAAACCTATAAATTCAATAGTTTAAGAAGGCAAATCCCCTTTTTTTGGAATTAAAAATCTAAGTAATTAGGTGTAATATGAATCACGAACCAGGTAACTTGCTGTATCTACAACCAAAACTGGATCGCAAAATCGGCGCTAGCAAGGAATCGACCACATTCAAAATGTGTAAACAGATGTTTGACCTTTACTTGCAGCGTGTTCCTTCCTCAATTTTGGAGATGAAAAGCGGGACGGGTAAGGAATTGAATGCTTTGTCGTCTATCTGTCCGGATTGTGTTGGTATCGACGCTCGTCCATCAATGATTCGCTATGCTCAATCAAGATATACTCGATTGAATTTTATATTATGTGATATGCTTTCATGCCGATTAGGGCTGAGTTTTGAAGCGATTCTATCTTTAAGACGAGCCATCAGTTATTTACTAACTGATGAGGAAGTCGAACAAACATTACAAACCTTTGTCGCTCACTCACGCAGGGGAACCTTGCTGATTTTGGAACTTTTGAATGCAGCTAGTAACATCTCTGATAATTACCTTACCCAAGACAGAGAAGGAGTCATTCTTGCCCATAAAAAGTATGGTTATGTCAATATTACTAATAGCTTGTACAGACAACAAAATTTTTTAGAGCAAGAGCGGATTTGGAAAATTCCCGGACAAGAACCCATCATCTATTCCCGTAAATATCGGTTGTTTTTTCCAGCCGAGGTGGAACGTCTACTGGAAGCAAAAGGCTTTGAGGTAGTCGGTATGTTCGATAATCTATCTCTAGGAGTAAGCCATCTAGATGGTCATGTGCTGTACGTTGCGGCTATCTTTCATGGCAAACCCTCTGTAACCTGAAATTAGGAACATCTATCTGTAGATATAGAGATAATTACTTATGCAACGAACGCCAGAAAGAATTTTCAGTAAAAATTTAGCTATCATTAAGCATAAATTCATAACCTTTTCCAGATATGTATACATACTGGCAACTATTACTATGTAGATAATCGGAGTAACAGGAGAGCGCTGTATGTCAATATTTGGTATAGAAAATTTACAAAAGGAAACAAATAGTCTGCAACTGTTTTCCCAGGAAGTAGGACAGATTCCCATGTTGCGGGAGCAACTGAAAACAGCGACAGATTTAGAAAGTCTTTGTCAAATAGCAGTCAATATGGGAGAAGAGTTAGGCTACAGTTTCACCACGGAGGAGGTGCAAGTGGCTATAGCTATAGACGCTTTCAATACCATCTTGACTGGTAGTTCTAAATTTAATAGCTTTTTGCGGTGAATTGATGTAAGAAAGTCCAACGGGTGCATTTATTTATCAGGATAGTTGGCGGAAAACCCTCTAGGAACAGCGGTATAACCGTCTATCCCATCCTCGATTCGGTTCTTGAGTGTCAAACTAGAAGAGTATGACAGATTTCTGGGAGAAGGAAGAGCAATGGCTCCAAATCCTGCCATTATGCAAGCCGTGGAACAGTTGGGTTATCGCGTCACTGTAGGGGATGTCTCAACCCAGGCTGGATTGAATGTCGAAATAGCACAGCAAGGATTATTAGCCTTAGCGTCGTCAGCAGGTGGACATTTGCAGGTCGCAGAATCAGGCGATATGGTTTACCTTTTTCCGCGAAATTTCCGGGGAATCTTACGCAATAAATATTTCCAGTTAAAGTTGCAGGAATGGTGGCAAAATATCTGGAAGATTTTATTTTATATTATTCGGATTTCCTTTGGAATTTTGTTAATAGTTTCCATCGCCGTGATTTATATCGCTATCATGATTATCCTCATGTCCGCCAGAGGAGATAGTGATAACGACAGCGGTGGTGATTTTGGTGGCGGCGGTTTCTTTTATTTTCCTGATTTATTCTGGTATTTAGGTCCAAGTTATGAAACCCGCTACGAAGAAAGACAGCGGGAAAAACGAGACTTAAATTTCTTGGAAGCAGTGTTCTCGTTTTTGTTTGGGGATGGTAATCCTAATGCCAAATTAGAAGAGCGTCGCTGGCAACAAATTGCGACGGTAATTCGCAATAATGGTAATGCAGTAGTAGCAGAACAAATCGCTCCCTTCCTTGATGATATCGGTGAGGGATTTGCTCAAGAATACGAAGACTACATGCTACCAGTTCTCACCCGCTTCAATGGACAACCGCAAGTCAGTCCAGAAGGACAGATTGTTTATTACTTCCCAGAGTTACAAGTGAGTGCTGCTAAAAGACGCAATAAACTAGCACCACTATACCTAGAGGAATTTACCTGGCGCTTCAGTGTCGCCACCTCTGGACAAATTATGCTCAGTGCTGGTTTGGGTGCGGTGAACTTAGTGGGTGCCTTAATGCTAGGCAGTTTTTTGCGTAGCGGTGTAGCCGCATTAGGTGGGTTTGTGGGGTTAGTAAGTGGGATTTACTGGCTGTTACTAGCCTACGGTATAGGATTCTTAGGCGTTCCCTTGGTACGCTATTTCTGGATTCAGTGGCGCAATGGCAAGATAAGCGATCGCAACCGCCAACGTCAAGCCAGAGCAAGACAACTAGCAACCGCCAACACAGAATTACAGCACAAAATTGAGTACGCTCAGCAATTCGCCACCGAAAAAGTCATCACTAAACAGGATTTAATTTACTCCACCGACCAGGACATGCTGGAACAAGAATTCCAAAACCTGCTCAAAGGTGACGATACGCAACCGGGAATCGGAACTAGGGAATAGGGAATAGGGAATAGGGAATAGGGAACTCTTAACAGGGAACAGGGAACTCTTAACAGGGAACAGGGAATAGTTTTTATTACCCATCCCCAATGCCCAATGCCCAATGCCCAATGCCCCATGCCCCATGCCCAATGCCCCATTACCCATGCCCTACCGTACTTGTAACCTAGACAAAGAGGCACCACGGTAATAATGACCTAAAATTTGCAGATAGTTGGCACCTCGCTGAGCTAGGTTACGCGCTCCCCACTGACTCATACCCAAACCATGACCCCAACCCGTACCTTGAAAGACAAAACCGGCGGGAGTCTGTTCAATACTAAAGCGCTGACTTTTCAAGTTGAGGGAATTACGCAGCTTATCTCCTGTGAGTACGACACTTTTTCCCCCATTACCCACAACTCTTAAGCTTTTTACACTCCCAAAAGCAGCCCGTTGGGGAACTAGCTCTTTAACATCACCCACCCCCGAAAGCCTACCTAATTCCGCACGACTGAAAGCTTTTTGCCATTCACACTCACCCACTCCTTGGTCAAAATCAGGAACACCGCGTAGGTAGCGCTGACTGCTACCCCAAATATCTTCCACGTTTTCCGTGTGTCCGCCAGAACAAGCATGGAAAACCGAGAGAATCGGTTTGTTGTTGTAAGTGAGTACCTGTCCTGCAGTCTCATCCACTGCCTTGTAAAAGCTTTGTGACTCAGTTTCCACACCCCTATATGCTTGCCAAGAATCGGGAGTCGCACCCACGTCAAAAATTTTATTACTCTGAGATTCTCGTGTATGAATGGCAAAGGTGCGAGCAGCTACAGCTTGAGCTTTCAGGGCTTCTAGAGGCCAATTGCTGTATACTTCCGAGCCTAAAACACTGTAGAGGTATTCTTCCAGGTCAATGTAATTAATCGCTGTCAAACCTTTGTCGGTGGGGATAACCATAACTCTACCGCGATACCAGCGATTGCCAATATAAACAAAACCTTTATCTTGCGGTTCAATCCAAAAAAAGCCAGACCGCCAGCGATTTAATGCCACCCCATTACCAGAAATAGCTTGGGCAGAAAAAGCACTCATCCCTGGGAGAGTTCCCACAGATCTACCAGTACTATCTTTAACAATTCCAGTAGTAGAACTACCGATTTTTACTTGATTAACTCCGCGTTCAATTGCCACCCGGAGAATTACAGTTGCTTGCGCTGGTGCTACCAGCACAATCCACAACAAGGCTGCAAACCACCAATGGCGTCCTTTGATTTGAGACAATAAACAAGCTAACAACAGTCGGAATTTCATGGTTATTTCCTTATACTTACGTCTGTAGTTGGCGATGGGTTGTCAATAGTTTCCTCTATATACATTGCTTTCAAGTACCCAATACTAAACAATAAACAGTAGTTCGACCACCGAGTCAGTCTAAAAGTTTTTTCTATATCCCATGTCACTATAGAAGATGGATGAGAACCACAGCAAAAGGAAGTCAAAATAACGCCTGTGCAGATTACATTTTTAGGCACTAGTTCCGGTGTACCCACACTTAGACGCAATGTTTCTAGCGTCGCTCTGAGATTACCCCAACGGGCAGAGTTTTGGTTGTTTGACTGCGGTGAAGGCACTCAACATCAATTATTGCGGAGTGACCTAAAAATGAGTCAACTGTCGCGGATTTTCATTACCCATATGCACGGCGACCATATTTTTGGCTTACCAGGTCTACTTGCTAGTTGCGGGTTAGCTGGTAACGTCGAACGGATTGATATTTACGGTCCTTCGGGCTTAAATGAGTATCTCCAGATGGTGGTACGCTTGTCCCACACTCATTTCTCATACCCTGTGAAAGTTCACACCGTTCGTCCCGGCGTGATTTATCAAGACAGTGAATTTACTGTTAATTGTGGGTTTTTAAATCACCGTATAACCGCCTTTGGCTACCGCATAGACGAAATAGACCGTCCTGGACGCTTTGATGTTGAAAAAGCTAAGACGCAGCAAATTCCGTCTGGTCCGATTTACGGTCAACTCAAGGCTGGACAAACAGTTACACTGGATGATGGACGAGTAATTAATGGAGCAGATTTCTGTGGACCAACGGAAATAGGACGTAAAATGGCATACTGTACTGACACAATTTATTGTGATGGTGCAGTGGAACTAGCACAGGATGCCGATGTGTTAATTCACGAAGCAACTTTTGCTCATGAAGATGCTGACATGGCTTTTCAAGCATTACATTCTACATCTACAATGGCAGCCCAAACCGCTTTAGCTGCAGGGGTGCGTCGGCTGCTAATCACCCATTTTAGCCCCCGTTATGCACCTGGTAATTCTCTAGACTTAAAAGATTTATTAGCAGAAGCTAGGGCGATTTTTCCCAATACCGACATGGCTTATGATTTTATGACCTATGAAGTACCAAGACGAAGGGAAGAAAAATTAACTAAGTCTGGTGTATCAAAGTAATTTGAAGGGTGGGTCAATATTTGCCCACTCTTCATCTGTTATTGACATACCATTAATTGTCGCCAACATCCAAGCCGGGGCAAAAGAATATCAATTTGGTGCTTTTGTACCAGAATTAGCACAAGGACAAAAGAACTGGTTAGTGCAAGAAATTCAGAACTGGGTGGGGATGAAATAGAACTGGGAAATGTGTTCATGAAAGTTTTGACAGAGATTTGCCTGCAATTGTACAATCAAGTAGAAATACTCTAGCGCTAGGCTTTTTTATGGTAGGAACAACAGAAGCTGCTTATTTGCTGGGTATAAGCTGTCAGCGAGTCCGACAGTTACTCAAAGCAGGACGAATTAGGGGCGCCGTCAAGGAGGGAAGGTTTTGGCGAATTCCTCTTTTTAATGGAATGCCCAGAGTCAAGGTA
>Ga0114939_10001617_pt1 | contig 17574 bp, 20 predicted proteins | sample AshMeaCrysSpring_FD_87196 | JGI IMG/M metagenome (GOLD analysis project Ga0114939, IMG submission 87196) | Groundwater microbial communities from Big Spring, Nevada to study Microbial Dark Matter (Phase II) - Ash Meadows Crystal Spring | ecosystem: Environmental > Aquatic > Deep subsurface >...
CAACTGTATGTCCCTCCCGTACCGCCCGCCCGTCACGATAACTCGCCAAGAGCGCCCGCACCGCCGTCTGCACCGCAGAAACTTCGGCCACCCTCTCCGCCGGTGGATAAACGGCGATCCCCTGTTCGACAAAGTCGATCGACGCTTCAACATGTGAAAGAATCGAAAGAAGCCGCTCCCGCAAGCCGCCGACGGCGGCGGAAAGCTCGCCCTTGAGTTGGCTAAGCGCCCAGGTTCGATGCGCCTCGCTCTGAGCGGCGATGACCTCCATCACCGCCTCGGCCTGTGCCAGATCGATCCGGCCCGACAAAAAGGCGCGGCGCGTAAACTCGCCCGGCGCGGCAAGACGCGCCCCTTGCCCCAACAGACAGGCGACGATCTGCTGGAGAACGAGCGGACTGCCATGCGACTGGATTTCGACCATCGTCTCGCCGGTGTAACTGCGCGGCCCCTTCATCACTAGAAAGAGCGCTTCGTCGATGATTACGCCGTCTTCCGGATTGCGAACACAACCGTAGTGAACGGTATGCGAGGCAAAGTCGGCCAGGCGACCGCGACCGGCGAAAAGGGGTTGGACAATGGAAAAGGTATCCGGTCCGCTCACCCGAACGATCCCGATGGCGGCGTGACCCGCGGCGGTGGCGATGGCGCAGATGGTCTCTTCAGACGGGGCGGGGAAGGGCATGGCTACGGCACAGGCCCCTTGCCTGCGATGAATAGGATGGGAACGACCCGTACCACGGGAAAGCCTGCCCTACAAGAATGACAACGGGCTGAATGCCTGAATCGAATTGCGCTAACTCCCCATGCCGGGCGCGCGGTTGATGAAATATTGCTGGCCGATGGTGAGCAGGTTGTTCACGGTCCAGTAGAGGATGAGGCCGGACGGGAAACTGATGGAAAAGAAGGTATAAATCACCGGGAGAAAGAGCATGATTTTCGCCTGCGTCGGGTCCATTGTGCTCGGCTGGAGCCACTGCTGAACCAGCATCGTGATCCCCATCAAAATCGGAAGAACGTAATAAGGGTCCTGGTCGGACAGGTCGACCACCCAGAGAAAAAACGGTGCCTGGCGCAGCTCGATCGTGACGTAGAGGACGTTAAAAAGGGCGATGAATACCGGAACCTGCAAGAGAACGGGGAGACAGCCGCTCATCGGATTGACGCCATGCTCTTTGTAGAGATTCATCAACTCCAAGTTCATCTTCGTCTTGTCTTTCGACCACTTGGCGCGGATCGCTTCCATCTTCGGTTGGAGCGCCGCCATCGCCTTCATGGACACCATGCTTTTTTTGGTGAGCGGGAAAAAAGCGACCTTCACGAGCAGCGTCAGCAGGATAATGGCAATGCCATAGTTTTCACAAAATCGGTAGATGAAGTTTAAAATGTAGAAAAGCGGCTTGGCCACCAAGCGGACGGGAAGCAGACTCCAGGCGATAAACCAACCAAAGTCGATCGATTCTTCGAGATGAACCCGCCTATCCCGTACCCGCATTTCGGCAAGCCGGTCGTACTCTTTTGGCCCGGCATAAAGCAGAAACTCCGATACCTTCGCGTCGCTCGCTCCCGCGTCGCCCCCGCTCTCCAAAATGGCAAGATCGACTGTGAGTTGTTTATCTCCCAAATAACGTGCTGTCACCACGCCGATCTGTTCCGCGGGCGCAAGGGCCCCGATAAAATATTTGTCTTGCATGGCCAACCACTGCGGCGCACTGCCATGCGGCACCGCCTTTTTCTCGGCGGTCGGCTGACTGCGGATCACCTTTTGACCGACGAGGCTGATCGCCCCGACGTTGCTTCCATAGCCTTGCGTCCAGTCGCTGATGCCGAAGTTCGTCCCCAGCGAAAGGGTGATGGATTGCCGACCCGCGGCGGCAATGCGAACCGCCACATCGTAGCCATCGTTACGAAACCGGAGCGATTTTACGATGCGATGCCCGGTGGCGTCGGTGTGGACCATCTCAATGCTCTCCTCCGGCCGGGCCGCTGAAAGACGGAGCGGCGTCGCATCGAGCGAGAACGGGACATCTTCCATCCCCACGATGGCCAAGGGAAAAATCGGGGCATGATCCGAGATCAGCGAGATTGGACGCTTGCCGCCCGTCTCGCTATTCTGGGTATACTTTTTGAGCGTCCAAGATCGGATCGTCCCACCCCGACTGGAGAGAACAGCGCGATAAAGGTCGGTCTCCACCACCTTTTCGACCGCCGTAGGTTCTGTGCTCGCCGTTTGGGCATCCGACTGCGGGACGACGGAAGAATCCGTGGAAGGGGTGGCGCTGGACAAGGTGGACGGAGAACCCGACGTCGATTTTTCCGGTGTCGTCATTACAGACGACGACGGAATAGGCGGTTGGGGCATCCATCGCTGAACGAGATAGGGATAGCCAAGGATAATGACGAACGAGAGGACAAAAAAGAGAACGAGGCGTTTTTCCATGACGGGATCTGTCAGGGTGCGGGAAGGGTCAGACGGGATCGTATCCACCCGCCGACGCGGGATGACACCGCAGCAATCGCCGCAGCGTCAGAAGGAGTCCGTACCCCATGCCATGCCGGACCACAGCGGCAATGCAATAATCGGAACAAGAGGGGGAAAACCGACACATCGGCGGCAACAGCGGGGAGATCAAAATCTGATAGACACGAACGAGCGCCACGACGATCATCGCTTCACCGCTTTAGAACTCGCCACCTCCAAAAAGACCGGCGCGAGCCGCCGTGCGATTTCCCGCATTCCCAAACCCACGGCCCTCTTCCGAGGGTCCAAGATCATATCCACCCCGTTCAACCGTTTGAGTTTCCTCGCCTCCGCCCGAACCGCCTCTTTGAACACCCGCCGTACCCGATTGCGCTCGACGGCACCGCCGAGCACCCGACGCGTATGAACCGCGAACCGAATTAAACTCCCACCGGTCACGCGGTAGAAGATGACAGCCTCGTCGATCACCCGCTTTTGTCCCTTCTCGAAAACCGCGCCCACCGCCCGCTTGTCGGTAAGGCGGCAGATCTGACGAGCATCTTCCGATGGAGAGGGGAGTGACGTAGGCAAGGGGGATGGGTAACGCGACGGCGCGGACTCAAACGGTAAGACGCTTGCGGCCTTTATCTCGGCGTCGTTTGAGGACCCGTCGGCCATCGGTGGTCGACATCCGCTTCAAAAAACCGTGCGTCCGCTTACGCCTTCGATTACTGGGTTGATAAGTAACAGACATCTCCCTCCCTCAAGTGCAGGAAGGGCATCTTCTGCGATGCCCCCCGCACTTGTCAATTGCTGACCGAGGCCGATCGTCAGAAATTCAAGACAACACAATAGATGAGTATAGATGATGATCCTATCTACAACCAATAGTAGATGATGCTGATTTCCATGATTGACAAAATTGTTTGCATCCTATTATTTACAAGCTATCTTTCCGTGAAGTATGATCCGCCCCGTTTTGCGATGAGGGCATAGCATTTTTTGGAGGCGGGATCGGAAGAGAAGGCGCAGATCGTGGATTTTCTGGAGGCGGCGATGCGTGGCAATAAAACGGGACCGGCTGATACACCACTTTAGCGAAAGGGGGCAAACAAGTTGAATGCGCTCGGAACCCACCTGCTGGTCGAATTGCGGGATTGCAACAGAGGGTTGCTCAACGACGTTGAGCAGATCGAAGAGATGATGCTGGTGGCAGCGCGGGTAGCGCGGGCGACGGTTGTCGATAGTCGCTTTCATCGTTTTAACCCATTCGGTATCAGCGGCGTGGTCGTCATCGCCGAGTCGCATCTCACCATTCACACCTGGCCTGAATACGGATATGCGGCTGTCGATGTTTTCACCTGCGGAGATACATTAGACCCTGGCATCGCGGCGGCCTATCTTATCGAAACCCTGGAATGCAAGAATCCCTCGATTGTGGAGTTGAAGCGTGGCGCCCTAGAATGGCGGGGTAAAGCACTTCCGCACAAACCGGGGGCGACAAACGAGGCCACACGACATGAACGAAACGAAGAATTCCAAGTGGTTTCATGATTTCCTCTCGCCCCACGAGCACCATGCGCATGGTCTGCGCGAGGTCGTCTTCTCTGCACAGAGTCCGTTTCAGCAGATCGAGATCTTGGAAACGAATAGCTACGGGCGTTGTCTGGTGCTCGACGGCAAGATGCAGTCGAGCGAGGCCGACGAGTTTATCTACCACGAGGCGTTGGTGCATCCAGCGATGCTCACCCACCCCAGTCCGAAGCGGGTCTTCATCGTCGGCGGCGGCGAAGGGGCAACGCTCCGGGAGATTTTACGTTACACCTCGGTCGAATCGGTGTTGATGGTCGACATCGACGAGGCCGTCGTGTCCGCCTGTCGGACGCATTTGCCACAGTGGCATCGCGGCGCCTTCGACGATCCGCGCGTTGATCTGCGCTATTGTGATGCCCGCAAATATCTCGAAGAGACCGACGCGATCTACGACGTCATCATCATCGACATCTCCGAGCCGGTGGAGGAAGGTCCCGCTTATCTGCTTTACACCCGCGAGTTCTACCAGACCGTCACCGAGCGGCTTGGCCCCGATGGCATCATCTCGCTTCAGGCCGGCACCACGTCGGTGACCAGTCTCCTGAACTTTTCCGCCGTCTTCCAAACATTGCGCACCGCCTTTCCGATTGTCGCCGGTTACCAGGCTTGCATCCCCTCCTTTGGCCTCCCCTGGGGCTTTGCGCTTGCCTCTAAGCAGATCGATCCACAGACCTTCTCACCCATCGAGATTAACCGGCGGATCGCCGAGCGGGTCGCGGGTGACCTCCGCTACTACGACGGCCTGGTGCACCAGGGACAGTTCCTGCTGCCGAAGCATGTTCGCATCCAGGTAGAAAAGGAGGAGCGGATTATCGAAGATAACCAGCCGCTCTTTACTTATACTTATAATTGATCTGATAACCGCCTGAACGCCCGTTCGCGTACTTTCCAGTGTGCTGTCCCTAACGCTTCTTTACGACGGCGGATCTTGCTCAGGATCATGTCGGCATCCTGGGTCCACACGAATTGGGTCGTGGCTGAATTGTACTCCCTGAGGTACTCCTATTGTCAGGTACTCCTATTGTCAGGAAATGGGACATCACACGAGCCTGGGGTCTCCTGTGAGAGGCAACGAAGCGGAAGCCGAACGTCTGATTTTGAGTCCTTTCCGGTCTGTTCTTCAGGAATCTCACGGACGATTACAGCAGGCGTCTGGAGTTCCTCACGACAACCCTCGGCAAGAAGTGGAGAGATCACGAATCGTCCGTCGGTCTACGCCGTTGACAACTCAACCACAAGTTTCAGCCGAAGATGCACCGGTCTTCGCTGTGCTGCGACATCGAACACGGTGAGGGCAACCACCCCGTTTCCATGATCGACCCCGACCAGTTTAAGACGCCGCTCTTCGACGCGATGGTGGCGCTCGCCGAATGTCGCAAGGTCTCCTTTCATACCCCCGGACACAAAAGCGGAAAGGGAATTTCAACCCGCTTCCGCAAGTTCGTCGGCTCCAAAATCTTCTCGATCGACCTCACCACGCTCGACGAGGTCGACTCCCTCCATAAACCGATCGGCGTGATCAAAGAGGCGCAGGCACTTGCGGCGTCCGCCTACGGGGCCGAGCGCTCGTTCTTTCTGCTAAACGGGACGACAGGCGGTAACCATGCCATGATCCTGGCGACCTGCACGCCGAAGGACACGGTGCTCGTCGCCCGAAACGCGCATAAGTCGGTCTTGGCGGGGTTGGTCTTCTCGGGCGCCCAACCGGTCTTCTACCTGCCGGAGGTCGATCCAAATCTGAAGATAACGCTCAACGTTACCTACGAGGCGACCGTGGCGGCCATCGACGCCTGTCCCGAGGCCAAGGTCCTCTTTTTGACCAGTCCGAACTATTACGGTATCTGCGCCGACCTCATTCGGATTACCGACTATGCCCACCAGAAGGGGCTCGTGGTTTTGGTCGATGAGGCGCATGGACCTCATCTGAAGTTTCACCCCGACCTGCCGATCTCGGCGATGGAAGCAGGGGCAGACATCGCCGTGCAGAGCACCCATAAAATTATCGGCGGGATGACACAGGCCTCAATGCTTCACGCCCAGGGAAAGCGGATCGACATGACGACGCTTGCCGCTGTGCTGCGCTTCGTGCAGAGCACTAGCCCGTCGTATATCCTCATGGCCTCGCTCGATCTTGCTCGGATGCAGATGGCGACCGAAGGGAAGAAACTGCTCGACAAGGCAATCCGGCTTGCCGAGGATACGCGCGACCGAATCAACCGAATTCCGGGGCTTTCTTGTTTTGGGCGGATGGAGGTGGCGAATCCCCTTTTTGCGCGGATGGGCGGGTTGGACGTGACGAAGCTGACGATTCGCGTGCGCGACCTCGGCCTCTCGGGCTACGAGGTGTCGAAGATTCTCAACGCCCAATTTCATATCCAGGTAGAGATGGCTGACGCAACCAACGTGCTCGTCATCGTCAGCATCGGCGACCGGCGGGATGATCTCAATCGTCTGGTAGACGCCCTGCGAGAGGTGTCGAAGGAATATCACGGCAAGGCGACGCCGTCCGAAACCCTCATGGATACGGCCCTCCCTCCACTCGGCGGGCCGGCACGGATGACCCCCCGCGCCGCCTTCTTTTCAGATTATCAATATGTGCCCTTGACGTCGGCCTGCGGTAAAACCAGCGCCGAGATGGTCACAGTCTACCCGCCAGGGATTCCGCTCTTGATGCCGGGCGAGGTCGTGACACAAGATGTCGTCGACTACATCCAAGCGATGGATCGCCTCGGCGCCACCATCGACGGCCTTTCTGCACACAACACCAGGCTCGCCATCGTGAAGGAATAGTGTGCGCGTCGGGTACGGAAGACGCACGCGGAGCGGCTCAGTCAAACATGAGGATGAGCGGTCCAAGAGGCCAGGGGCACAATCCGACTTCTCATCACCCGGCGCATGACCGGCGATGCAATGCTGTTTTCACGGCTTTAGAAGAATGCGGAAACTGAGGACAAACGAACACAACGCATCACGTCCGTCCAGAGAACGCCGAGCGGTTTGGTCGTTCCATGCTTTACGCAGACCTGTCGGCCGATCTGGAGTCGGCTGAGATCCGGCGGTATACGTAAGGCGCCGAGATTTTCAGTCAATGAATCGGGGTCGTGAACTGTCTCTCCTCTTGAAAGTCGGTCACACTCGCGCGACGTCCATGAACAGCCTATGCAGCAAGGGCTCTCGAAAAGAGCGGTAGCCTCCTCCAACGCAGACCTCATCGACGAACTCAAGGAACTAAAGAGGCGGCGTGTCCCTTCTAGCGGCGGCGCTACAGGGCTTCCCCGCCACATGGCCATGAGAAATCGCTCCGGCAACAGAAACAATTCGAACTCCAAGAGAAGCAAATCCCGGATGACTACGATGGCGCCATGTTAAAGCCAATATTATGGATGCCCATTGCCATCGGATTTCTGGCGTGGCCGCTCATGGGAAGGCGAGGCGCGGGGGTTCTTGTTGCGTGGCTCATCGTTGGTGTGGCGCTGTGGCAGGGAATCGTCTTCGTTACGAACCGATTACGACACCACGGACGTTTTTCCTCGATGACCTCCGCTGTAGTCGGTCATGCCACAACCTTGTCCGCGCGTCTTTCTGCTCGAATCAACACCCCCTTCGCGTGGGCAGTCGGCGCAGCGCTACTTCTCCTTCCGCTTTTTTTGAACCATTACTATCTCGATACGTTAAGCCTCGCGGCGCTCTACGCGATCCTGGCCGTCGGGCTCCATATCACCGTCGGCCTCACCGGCCTGCTCGATCTCGGTTACGCCGCCTTTTACGGCATCGGTGCATATGTCTACGCCGTCGCCTCCACACGAATCGGGCTTCCCTTTTGGCCAGGGCTGCTCGTAGGCAGCATCGCATCCGCGCTCTTTGGTGTGTTGCTCGGCGTCGTTACGCTCCGACTACGGGGCGATTACCTCGCGATCGTCACCCTTGGCTTCGTCCAGGTGGTCTATCTGGTGTTGAACAGTTGGGCCTCGGTCACCGGCGGCCCAAACGGCATTTTGCGAATCGGCCGCCCCATCCTCTTCGATATCGCTTTCAAACGTCCGCCCCATTTTTATCTGTTGACCGTGGCGTTGCTGATTCTCACCATTGTCGCTGTACGGCGTCTGATGCATTCGCAAATCGGCCGGGCATGGATGGCCATCCGAGAAGACGCGGTGGCCGCCGCCGCAATGGGGATCGACGTGACCCGGATGAAAATCATGGCCTTTGCCATCGGAGCGGGGATCGCTGGGATGGCGGGAGTCGTCTTCGCCGCAAAATATGCCTTCGTCTCACCGGAGAGTTTTAATTTTCAGGAGTCGGTACGCGTGCTGTCGATGGTGGTGCTCGGCGGGATGGGCAGCCTCGCCGGCGCCATCTTAGGTGCGGCGCTGTTGACGCTGTTGCCGGAGGTGCTGCGCGACCTCGAAAATTATCGGATGCTCATCTTTGGCCTCATCTTAATCGCCGTCATGATTCTCCGACCGCAGGGCCTCCTGGGCAAGGCGTCGTAGAAGCAACGTCGCTCTATTGGCACAGGCCAGGATCCAGATGACGATGACTCAGACCGGCGCTTTTTAGACGCAGAACACCGCTCCTGCATTGCGGTTACGATCCGCCGCTGGATCTGCAGGAGGCTGTTTTGAGCGCGCAGACCGGAACGCCCACGCTACACGATGTGCACCATGCACAGGCATTTTTCTTGCGGTCATCCAGAACTGTTTGCGTGATGTTGAGTCGCCTATTCCGTCTCATGACTTGTTCGATTCCAGTTGCCTCTGTGTCCGTCGCCGTGATGGCGGCGACGGACACCCCGATCCTTGCTCGGCAGGGAGAGGTCGTGCGGATTCCGATCACGATTCCAGCTTCGTCCGCGCAGCCGATCGAGACCGCAACCTGTCGCTGGGACGGAAAACCGGTCGCCTGCTTCAAAACGGAGACCGGCTGGGTGGCATGGGTTGGGATCGATCTGGATCATCCGGAAGGGACGACGCCGCTGCGTGTGGCCTGGCAAGCGGGCAAGGCGGCCGGTTTTCTGACCTATCCGATCACAGTGCGGCCGGCGTCGTTTGGGTCGCAAACCCTCACCCTTCCGAAAGATAAAGACGACCTGTCCGCCGCCACGCTGAAACGGATCGAAAAAGAGGCAGAGTTGTTTGCCGCGCTTTGGGATTCGCGGGATGGACAATGGAGCGCGTCACCGTGTTGGGTGGAACCGTTTATTACGCCGGTTTCCGGAAAGCCTTCCAGAACCTTCGGCCGACGTCGGATCATCAACGGTCTTCCACGAAATTCCCATACCGGAGAAGATATTCCGGCTCCGCCGGGCACGCCGGTGGCCGCCACAAATGCCGGCGTGGTCGCGCTTACCGGCGAGTTTTACTTCAACGGCCACTCGGTCGTTATCGACCACGGCGCGGGACTCCTCAGCATGTATTTTCACCTGCGCGATATCACCGTCGCATTCGGCGAGAGGGTGGCGCGCGGGACGGTCGTGGGACATGTGGGACAATCGGGGCGTGCCACGGGCCCACATCTCCACTGGGGGGTGCGCCTCGGCGGTGCCCGCATCGATCCGTTCTCGCTTATAGATATTCAGGACACACCACTTTTCCCATCTGGGGAAGATCCGTTGGGTCGTTCCCAAAAGAAATGGCTCATGACGAATTGTTGAACGGCATTGTCCAGGGACGGAATTGAGCCATCCAAGGGGTGCAGGCCCAGATGATCTTGAGCGCCTCCTTGTCCCGGCAGCCTAGCCCGGCGGATGACGTTGCGGGCCTTGAGGTTGGCTGACTTGATGCATCCCAGCGAGACTTTCTTGTCGCCGTATCCCAGGATGCCATCGAGATACCGCTCTCATGCACACGAAGCGCGGGTAGGGCTTCAGTCGGCTCCGCTTTGAGCTGTACCTTCCACTCCTCCCAGAACCTCCGGGCACATCCTTTGTCGGTGTAGTCCCACAAATGGCCCAAGCTCTCCTTGAGGAAGTGTGCCTTGAGCCGCTTGGAACTGGCGGCAGGATCGCGTCAAGCGCCTCACGGGCTTGCATCGCACCCAAGCCCGGCGCATGAGCTTCTTGCCCGCGAAGGTCTGCTTGAACCGCCCCAGCGCCTTGCCCAGTTCAGCCTTGCGGACGGTGTTGAGAACGTCGTTGAGATCGCGCATCACATGAAACTTGTCGTAGATGATCTGGGCGACCCGGACGACGCTATCAACCTTGGTACGGCAGTGGGCCCGGATACTGTTCTTGAAGGGACGGCACATGTCGATGACGGCGTGGGTGATCTGAGCGGCTCGCGCGGGACCGAACCACCACCAAAAAGCTTCAGCCGCTGTTCCGAACAGCCCTCGACCACGTAGAGCAGTTCAGGGCCCCTCCAAGGCATGGACCAAGGTAAAGGAGTGATGGCCTTTCCCACGCTGATCTCATCCATGCCCAGGACGGTGATCCCCTCCAACGGTCGGACCTGCTCTGCACGGTGCGCAGGGAATCACCTTGATCGTATCCCGGTGCAGCGCCTGGAAGACAACCACGGCCTTGTGGGTCATGACTTTGCACAACTCGGCTACACAGCGGGCCAAGGCCGTGCTGACCCGCGCATACCGAGCTACCCACGGCAAAGCTTCTACCTTCAGCCCACAGTCGGGGCCATTTCACCCGGTACTCCCAGAACTGCAGTACGGTGACATGCTCCCACCCGGTCAAGTGTTGGACGGTGCGTTGCCGATACCACCCCGCTCGGCTTGTCTACCGCCCACAGCCGCTGCAGCAAAACCGCGCCAGATCCGTCCGCGCCAGGCGTACCACCCGCTGGCTTCTCCTACCTTCCCAGCCTCGCTCGACGGCCGCCCTGGAGTTCCCAACCACTCCGTGAGACAATGCAGTGTATCGGGCATCTGAATGATCCTCCCTTTCCTCCGATTCTCTAAACGAAGGATAGAGAGTACCTCGTCAGGTGCCTTTTTCTATCCACTGGTTTTTACAGGGACCTCTTTAACATTCCGTCATGAGCCGAAAAGAACAACAAGACAAGAGGTCCGCTATGATGACAAAGAGTTATTTCGGAATCGCTGGGCGGGCGAGCGCAGATGCCGTCGGCAACCCGTCAGGACAAATCGGCGGGATATGTTCTGCGAAGTCTTCTGGGGTATTAAGGCTCTTGATGCAAGGGCGCAACGACGCGGGAAGGGGAACCCAGGTAACGGGGATCATTTGGATAAATCGCTGCATGGAGCGTGCTCTCTGTGGCCAAGCCTCCGTATTCTCCGTATTCTTTAGAGCCTCGGAAAGCAGCGTGGCCGGATAGTAGCCCGGAAAGGGATCGATCGGCCGATGCCGGATTGGGAGGAAAAGATGGGCGACCGCCGGATCGCCTGCCAGTAGTAGATGAAATATCGACGGCTCCAAGAAGGGTTGATCACAGGCCGCAACGAGATAGGCGTCTGCCAGTCCACTGCCGAGCAGCGTGTGCAACCCGCCCAGCGGCCCAAGGCCGGAAACGGTATCGGGCAGATGCCGAACACCCTCAATCGACACCGGCGGACCGCCGACAATCACCATATCCGGGCAGACACTTTTCATCTGTGCGATGACATGCGCGATTATCGGCCGGCCATCGCCCAGCGGAATGTCTGCTTTCCGCCGACCCATCCGATGTGAACGCCCCCCCGCCAGAATAGCGCCGATAACCTGAAAATGCGCTACTTCCGTCGCTGTCATTTCCGTCTCTCATGAATAAAGTTCAAGCCCCGTCCTGTCCGCGATGCCTATCTTCACGCAATCTGTGCCCGAGCCCGCCGTTTCTAATGCGTTTCGACCCTCTATGCAACCTGCGGTCGCATTGGTCCGGAAACCGATTGCGTTTTGATTTGGCGGGGGCACGTCGCAGATTCATCGGTTTGGAATCCTATGGCTTGCTATGCCGTGAATGTTGGCAGGATGAGGTTTCTAAACACTATGGACTCCCATTGCGTGTCGTCCGCTCCTTGTCTTTGTTTTGGGCGGTTTGCTATAACCGCACCGGGAAGAATCGTTTCTCGGGGATGTACGGAGAAGACGTTTTCGGTCGGCATCACCGATGGCAGGTTTAACTAAACCGTGGAGGAGATCATGCACCAGAGAGATGTACAGCACGGGCAGGGCGGGCCGTGTCCGGCCTCTTCGCACAAAGAGGCGTATGGACATGGATCTGGACATGGCGGTCCATGTCCGTCCACGGCTCAGGCGGATGTAGAGAACGACCCGGCAGCAAAGGCGCTGCTGCACAGCGCGTTCGAGAAAACCTCGCGCTGGGGACCCAATTTTCGTGGATTCTCCGCCGATTTTATCTGCAACAACAACGGCACTGAATATAAAGGGGTGGTTCGGGTTAAGTCACCCAAGGAGACCGAAGTGAGCCTTTCCGGCGCACCGGAGGCGTTACAGGAGTGGGCACAAAATCAGGTCTCAATGATAGCGGTCCACCGCGCCTCCCGCGCGTTCGAAGAGGCCGATGGCAAATATCCAATCACTTTTGCTCCCGAAGCGGGCAATCATCCGCTGGGACGGCAGATCATCATCCACGGTGACGGGATGGGTTCCCGCTATCGGATCAAGGACGATCGGATCCAGCAGATTTCCCGTTCCATGGGGCGGATGAAGTTTACGATCAACATCCAGGAGGCGATGAAGACCGCCGACGACCGTTTTCTGACCACCCAGTATGTCGTCTATTACTTCTCGCCGGAGGGGACAATCACACAGGTCGAGAGCTTCACAGACCATCCTGTGGCAATCGACGGCGTCTATCTTCCATGCCATCGCCGAGTCATTCTGACCGATAGCGGCGAGGTGACTGTCCGTCTGCTCCAGTTCAAAAACCACGTTCTGTAGGCATCTCCGGGACCAACGCCGCAAGTTCGATGACATAGGCCATGAGGTCGATCGGGCTGCCACGCCGGACAGAGCGGAAATAGTGGTCGCCCCAGAGGGCGGCGATTTTGTGAATCGCGTCGTGTCGGGAGAGGCCTGTCTTCAGCAGTGCGGAAAAAACGGAATGGATTTCGGGAGGCGATTCATCAGCCAGTTGCTTTTCGATCGCTACATGCAAGCCAATATGAACGAGCGGGTTCACCACGTAGCCGTCGATCTCCTGCGGCTGAAAGGCCGCCTCACCCTGAAGCCAGTAGGAGTTGAACTCCGGATGTTCCTGCATCGCTTCGGCGATCCGTTGTGCATCGCCCGTGAGGACGCCCCCGTTCTGTATCTGTTCCCAGATACGCGCGTACATGCCGACGGCGTCTTTTGAAAAGAGGGCATCCATTTCAATTCTCGAGTTTGTACAACGGCCTCTCACCCGAGGCGAGCCTAGCAGACGGCCCCGACCCGATCAAGTTTCTGTATTGGGCCAACCACATATTCACGCTTGCAGGTTTTGTTGTCAGGAACGGGAAGGAGGATTTCAAGCCCCATCCCCACGTGGCCTCTTCTCTCGTCCAGAGAGCCCAGCGGGTCTTCGCCCGATTCAAATCATCCGCGGCCAGGAGCAAGTCTTTAGGGTGATCGAGGAACGCTTCCGAGGGGCTCAGTTGAATCGTTCGATCCCGGATAGAGGCATTCGAAGAGACATTCATAGAGACATTCCGTAGACATCATGCTGACCAAAAGGGATATGCTCTGAGTTCTGACGAACAAAAAACGATTGAAACGTTTGTGCTCCGGCAGGCCAATGCTGCGCCGATCGGTGCCGTTTTAGGTGACGACTTTTACGATCGGCTCATGCAGCAGCGGCTTTGCGCACGGGATCATCTTTACTTTCTTGCGCTGGCCGAGGCCGAGATTTCCAACCTTCTGTCGGCTGGAAAGTCGACCGCCACGCTCAGCGTTGGAGCCCGTGCAAAGATCGACCGTCTACTGCAAAATGCACGCAGGGCCGCCGCCGTTTTCCAGCGCGAGATCGACCAAGCCGCCACGTCGCCATAACGCCATAACGAGAGAAGACCGATGTCGCCACCCGACCCTCCTCCCGCCCAGGTTCAGATCGAAATCGACGACGCTACCGCCCAGGGGATCTACGCGAACCTGGCGTTGATCTCCCATACCGAAACGGAGTTCGTTCTCGACTTTATCTACGTGCAGGCCCAAGCCCCCAAAGGCAAGGTGCGGGCACGGATTGTCTCCAGCCCATCGCATACCAAACGGCTGTTATTGGCGTTGGCCGAAAACATGAAACGCTACGAAGAGAAGTTTGGCGCGCTGCGGGCCGCGGGCGAGCAAGAACGCGATACCACCCGCAATCTCGGCAACTATCTTTAAACATGGCTTTAGAAAACCACGTTTCTTGAGCTCTAGCATTTCTCGCAGGAGAATGGCTGGAGGGGGGTCTGTTGGGCACCACAGTAACATACATGCGGTAATGTAACTCAGTTTAAGGTCAAGATATATTTCTAAATTAGATGCCTACCGGAATCACACCAAAACCACCAAAACGTCAATCCTTTTAATGACGTAGCTCATAAGAACGAGGGAAAGATCAGCCTGAAAATGAACCCACTCCAGCGCCACAGCGGCCTGTTATCTCCGCCAGTGGTTTCTAACTCCGCATCGACGGTAAAGGGGGCAACAAGCACAGATCCTTAAAATGATCCAATCGATGTAGGGTATTGTGGTGGATAAATGCCCTGGGTCGGTAAGCGTTCCGCCACAGGGTCAGTCATCCTATCCATCTGCGGGCGGTCCTCACAGTAGGGTGCAGGTGCCAACGATGCCGAACTTGTGTGGCCGAAAATGTTGATCATGGCCTCTACCCGCGAGCGCTGCGACAAGTCCAGCCCCAATCGGAGTGATCCTCCCGAGACAGGACGCGCTCCCGAAGAGAGAGCAAGGGGGACCAACAAGGCAATGGAATGAGAGAGACCGGAGACCAGCGTCCCGTTTTGTTCGATCTATTGCGAGAAAAATAGGGATCTCTCTCGCGGATCAGCGGTCACACGGTGGAGAGGGTGATGGTGCCATCCGCCTCGGCGAGGCGGAATTGCGTGCCGGCCGGAGCGATCTTTCCAACCGCGCCGCCGAAGAGGTCTTCCAGCGCCTTCTTCACGAAATCTTTTGCCATCTGCGCGGCGCCGACGCTCAGCCCATGGACGCCGGGTGGGCTGAACTCCAGCTGGTTGCTCCCGCCAAACTCCACCGGTAGGGTGATCCCTTCAAAGACGATCCGGCCGGTCGATCGGGTGTCGATGATCGAGAAAAGTGTTTTAACCACCTGATCCATCGGCAGCGTCAGAGGCTCTGTCGCAACCGCTCCCGGAAACTCGCGTAGGGTTTCTTTGAGCTTCACCTTAGCATCATTCATCATCAGCAGCGGCTCAAGCGCCACAAGCAGTTTCTGAAGATCGGTATCGCCTGGGCGTTTTTTTGCCGCCTCGATGATCCGGATGTGCATCATCGGCAGTTCGAATCGCTCCAGCACCGGACGGTTGCTCTTTGCATCGACACGCAACCACCGCTGCAGGCGGGCCTTGAGGCTGGGGAGGTCGGCGAAGAGAACATCGGCGAGTTTCGCCTGAATATCGGCATGGAGTCCCTTCCCCTCCAACAATTTCTCCATCTCGGTCTCGATGTCTGGATCGGGAATGAATCCAGCGGCGGCACTAATCGTTGTCTTTTGCGCCTCCAGACGGAGCCCGGCAAAGTTGACCTTCAGCATTTTAATGAGTGCGTCGCGGGTCTCCCGCGTTTTGAATGTCCCCACCAGATCGACCACATTCTGCTTCTGCAATTCATCCGTCACTCGGTACATTAATTCGAGGAGACGCTCCATTCGCTCTGGCGTCGTCGGCATGGCGCGGAGCGCCTCTTTGGACTGGTCGCGATCGGTGGCGGTGGTCGCGGCGATACGCGACTCGTACAACCGAAAGAGCGCCTCCCAGATTTCCGCCTCCATTGGCAGGATCGTCTTCTGTTTTCGGGCGGCGCGGGCCCGGCTGCCGAGCGCAATGGCGGCCTCTTTTCGAACATTTTCACTTCCGGCGGCCAGCCCCGAAAGGAGCGTTTGGATTACGGGCACATCGTCTGCGTAACCACGCGGTGCACCTTCCTTCTGCAGCGTCACGCCGAGCGCCTGCAAGATATGAATCCGAACCTCGTCCCGCGTGGCCCGCACATAGCCCGAAAGAAGCGGCGCCAAGCCCTCTTGCGGATACCGCCATTGCGCGTATTGCGCAAAAATGTAGAGGGCATCCTCACCCCCCACCTCCAGGGCATCGACCAGTATCCGATCCAGCGACTCCGTCGGGCTGAAACGGACAAGGGTTTTGTAAATCTCTAGCCAGACGACGTCGGGTTTCTCCTTGAGCATGGCAGAAAAGATCGGCAAGAGATGCGCCTCGACGACTTTAAGATCGTCCGTCCGCTTTTCGGCAGCGAGCAGCGTCGTCATTTGACCGAACAGCGCCGCTATCTCCAGCCGAACATCAAGATGGGGCGATGAGAGAAGCACGGCGGTTGGGGCGAGCGCGGCGGGGTCGAACGGGCACTTCTTCAGCAACCGAATCTCCATCTGCCGAATCCATTGGACCGGCTCGGCGTTGACCCACTGCAAAACGGCATCGCGCATCTCGGCACTCGGAATAGCGCTGTTGTAAACCTGTTTTTCGACGGCAGCCTGCCGAACAGCGTCGGGTGTTTGAGCTGGATCAAGTAACGTGGAAGGGGTTGCAGACATCGCTTGGGCCATTACTTTTCCTTGCCTTGATGTTGCGTCTTCTTTAAGAGACGTTGATTGCGACGGGGATTGCTTCGACGGTCGCCTACAGCTGACACCTCTGGACAGACGTTTTGTGGATCCCGTCCTGCCCGATGCCGTGGCGTCGGATGCGGCAGGGCCATGCCGGATAAGAGTTTCAACCCTTCTATCTGAGCAAGTCCGGTCAGGGAAGCCGTCAGAAGACGGGCCACGCGAAAGGCCGCGCCGACCGGCTCGATTCTCCCAACATTCATGGGCGATTCTCCTCGTTTGTGTTCGGGCGAGCGAATCCGTTCTCTGGAACGCAGCGCCCGCCGCCTAAGTGAACAGGCGGGCATTCTGAAGCGGCCCAAATTCCGGTGTCAAGCAAACTGACCCTGCTCTGGACTTGCTGTGCCGGCTGATGGGGAGTCTGTGGGCTTGTCGTGGCCACAAGGCGCAGCTGGGTCGATCTTCTTTGTGTCCGGTCTCGTGACCCCGATGGAGGGTACAATCCGGTCATAACGTACCGGACCTGTTTTCGATGCGGCGGGCGACCTTTGCCTCATCCCGGAAAGGATGGTCCACCCTGATTTGTGGGTGCGCGGAGGGCAGGACAGTCCGGATCGTGCACGCGCTCGGCATGGCGAGAAGAATCCCCTGGCTGTCTGCCAGAGGCTTTCCAGAAGCCCCATAGATCGGCAGACCGGATAAAAGAGGTCCCAGCGGCCTGTCGGACTTCTTCTTGAATCCACCAGTCATCCGGTGTTTTCGAGAAAATCTGAACAGGAGAACAGGTTCCGGAGTCTTAATAAGCCATCGGGGCATGAGCCC
>Ga0114939_10001619_pt1 | contig 17566 bp, 12 predicted proteins | sample AshMeaCrysSpring_FD_87196 | JGI IMG/M metagenome (GOLD analysis project Ga0114939, IMG submission 87196) | Groundwater microbial communities from Big Spring, Nevada to study Microbial Dark Matter (Phase II) - Ash Meadows Crystal Spring | ecosystem: Environmental > Aquatic > Deep subsurface >...
GAAAGAACACGATCGCGTCCTGATGCTTGGCTGTGGTATCCAGGTACCGCTGGCGACTGGGTGTCACGGTTTCGGCGGACACGTCAAGGTGGCACCGGCGTCGTCAGACGCTCAGGTGATAGAAATCCTTGAGGACGCGGCGGACGCCGGCCAGTGTTGGGACGACCGCCGGGATCGATGGCGGCGGCAGACCCTGATCTTTCAGTCCGGTCGAGGTCATGAGGCAGACAACCGGCCCGTCGAACCGCATGCCGCCGGCGATCGCCTGGCGAAGGCCGGCCAGACCGGCCGCGCCGGATAATTCAGCCCACAACCCTTGCCGGGCCAATGCCGTTTGGGCCGCCAGCATCTCGGCGTCCGTCAGGGCCAGAGCCTCCCCTTCGCTCTCCTGGACAGCCAGCACACCGCGATAGCTGTTAGCCGCGACGACGATGCTGTAGGCCGCGGTCGGTTTTTCTTCCACCTCAACGAACGGGGTATGTGCGGCCAAAGCCTTTTGCAGCGGGGCCGCCGCCGCCGGCTCGCAAGCAAACATCTGTGGCGGGTTGCCGGCTCGACCGACCCGGCTCAACTCGCGAAAGCCCAACCAGATGCCGTATAACAGTTCGGCATAGGCCGTGGGTACAAAGACGGCGGCCGGCAATCGTTCTCCAAGCTGACAAAAGATCTCATAGGCGATCGTCTTGTAGCCTTCAGGCCCGAAGGTATGGCCGGTATGGGTGGTGGTGATATTGCTGACCGGCATGAACCCCGTTTGTTCGACCAGTTCGCGCATGATCGGCCGGCGCATCGACCGCGGCAGGGGCACGACGGCCGCGCCGTAGGCCGTTACCATGCGCAGGATATGCGGCTCCGCGCCTTCAGTGATAAACAACACACAAGCCAGCCCGGCGCGCGCGGCATAAGCGGCCGCGGCCGCGCCGTGGTTGCCGGAGGAAGCCGCGGTGACACCCGGAGCGCCGCTCATGACCGCGGCGCTCACGGCGCACAAGTTCAGCCGGTCCTTGTGGCTGCCGGTCGGATTGCGGCTCTCATCTTTGACGAATATCTCCCCGTCGTAACCAATCCAATGGGCCAGACCATGAAGATCGACCAGTGGAGTGCCGCCCTCGCCCATCGACAACCCCGGCGCCAGTGGCGGCAGTAATTCCTGCCAGCGCCACAAGCCGGGCAAAGGCGACCGGTCAAAGAAATCTTCCGGCAATCGATCATAATCATAATCGATGGCCAACGGGTATTGCAGCCCGACAGTGCTCGTGGTCGGGCAACCTTCCACGAGGGGAGGAAACAACGGGAAACGCAGTTTTGGATCGCCCAGGGATCGCTGGGCAAGAGCAAGCGATTCGGTCATGATCCCGACCGTGACTCCTGCCGGTTGTCGTCCGGTTGGCTGTGCCACGCTTCCAGCCGCTCCCGATGCCGTTCTTCAAGCTTCACCAGCGGGCGGGCATCCTTCATGAGGGAGTGGCAGTCATCAAAAGCCATCCCTTCATGCCGCATCAGGTACGCGGCAACGAGGGTTGCCGACCGGCCGCGCCCTTTGGCGCAGTGAACCAGGACCGTTCGCCCTCCCCTGATTTGCTCGTCGATCCAATCCGCGCCCGCGCTTAAATGCTCCTCCGGCGGCACCAAGGCGTCCAGGACTTCCAGCCGCTGGTAAGCGATGTCGTGCTTCGCGTAAAACTCCCGATCACCCTCGCGTTCGGCGCGCATGTCGAGGACGGCACTGATCTGGTGATCGAGGAGGAATTGATAGTCACGCTCGTATGTCGGCGCGCCGCCCAACCAGAGCTGGGGGGTTATTTGATCAAACCAGCGATACCCCTGGAGGTTCTCATAAACATACCGGATCGCCGGATAGAATTTATCAAAGACCCAGTGGAAGGGATTCATAGCCAAGAAGCATACTCCTCAGCCGGGCAGTTGACAAAGATTAGCATGGCTAAAGCGGTTTTAACCGGTTGGCAGGTTTAGTGTCTCGTTTGGAGATTAACCAGGATGCCATAGCGCGGCCGGAGGGTCACCAGGGCATGCTCTTCCACCGGATGGCCGGGCACCAATCGCAACCGGTAATGTTGGGCGATCGTGGCGATGATGATCAGGCTCTCCATCATGGCAAAATGATTGCCGATACACTGGCGCGCGCCGCCGCCAAAAGGAAAGTAAGCGAAACGCGGCCGGCTCGCTACCTGCTCAGGAGCGAAACGTTCGGGATCGAATCGCTCCGGCTCCCGCCAATAATCCGGGTGGCGGTGCATGGTATAGGGGCTCATGGCCACGATGGCATCCTTGGGGATGTAATAACCGCCGATCTCGTCTTCGCCGAGCGCCCGGCGGCTGAGTGACCAGGCGGATGGGTAGAGCCGCATCGCCTCCTGAACAACCTTTTCCGTATAGATCAAGCGCGGCAGGTCTTCTAGGTCCGGGGTCCGGCCGGAGAGGACGGCATCAAGCTCGGCCTCCAGCACTTCAACGACCTCGGTATGTTGGGCCAGCAGGTACCAGGCCCAACTCAACGAATTGGCCGTTGTCTCATGACCGGCCACCATCAAGGTCATGACTTCATCCCGAACCTGGCGGTCCTCCATGATGGTGCCGTCTTCATAACGGGCGTTCAGTAACATCGCCAGCAGGTCGTCGCGACTCAGGCCGGGATTCCTTCGCCGGTCGTCGATCATGCCGAAAACGATTCGATCCAAAGTGTCGATGGCCTCGCGCACCTTGCGATGGCGGGGTTTGCCGATGGTGACCATCGTATCCATCGCCTCGCCGACGAGATCCGCCTTGTCGCTAATATCATAGGAAAACAAGGCCTGGGTGACGATATCCAGGGTCAGTCGCATCATCTCCTTGGCGATGTCCACAACGCCACCCTCAGCCGCCTGGCAATCGAGACGGGCGAGCGATCGTCGCGCCGCTTCTTGCATCAACCCCGCGAATTTGGGCAGGCTACGGCGATGAAAGGCGGGCTGGATCAGGTGCCGTTGCTGCCGCCAAAGGGGGTTTTCACTGGTGAGCAAGCCTTGCCCGGCCACGGATTCCAGCAAGTACTTATTCAAAAAGGTGCTTTTATTGTAATTCTGGCCGTTATTCAACAACACATGCTGGATATAATCGGGGTGATTGATAAGATAAGCTGGTTCAAGACTCGAGCGGTATTGAACGATATCGCCGTAGGTCTGGGTGAGCCAAAGGAAAAATCGCACCGGATTTTTGACTTCGTCCCGGCCACCGGTCCCGGCGCTGGGGGGAGAGTTTAGATGCTTGCGTTCCATAAGATCAACCATCGTTTTGTCCTTTTTTTGTCATCCACTTAATACGATGGCAGCGATTCAGGTCCGGCTTCATTCAAGCAAGGCGAAGCAAATATTAACAGGTTGATTCCCATTAGCCAATGACCTGTAATCCCAATCAACATCATTCGATGATCTAGCATTCGATGATTTGAGTTAGCCTGTAACTATCCCTGCTCCACCGTTTCCCAACAAGACAATTCAGTTATAATTGGCATTCAAAGACTAGCATGTCCGGCTCGTGGACCGTTAGGGTCAACCCGACAAACAAATCACATCGGATACTGAGTCGATATGCACAAACCATAGATTGAGGGTGACGATGACTAACCGACTTTTCGACCCTTTTGGCGCGCGCGCCAGGCTTGCCGGAACTGATTATTTCTATTACCGCCTCGATAAATTACGTGATGTGGCGACTATCGACCGTCTGCCTTTCTCGATCAAGGTTCTTCTCGAAGCCGTCTTGCGGACAGCCGACGGCTACGAAGTGATGCCCCAGGATGCGGAGCGACTTGCCCACTGGACGCCGCAGATGGCCGAGCCGTTTGAAATACCCTTCAAACCGGGGCGGGTCATCCTGCAGGACTTCACCGGCGTGCCGGCCGTCGTCGATCTGGCGGCCATGCGCTCGGCGATGGCCCGGCTAGGCGGGCGTCCGGCTCGCATCAACCCGATCGTCCCCGTCGACCTGGTGATCGACCACTCTGTTCAGGTCGATCAATTCGGCTCGGCCTTTGCCTTGTTCTACAACGCCGAGCGCGAGTTCGAGCGCAACCGCGAACGATATGAATTTTTGAAATGGGGCCAGGCCGCCTTCCGGAACTTCCGCGTCGTGCCGCCCGCGACCGGCATCGTTCATCAGGTCAACCTGGAGTATCTCGGCCAGGTCGTCATGTCCAAGCCGGAGGGTTCGGATCAGGTCGCTTTCCCCGACAGCCTGGTAGGCACCGATTCACACACGACCATGATCAACGGCCTGGGTATCGTCGGTTGGGGTGTTGGGGGCATCGAAGCCGAGGCGGTCATGCTGGGCCAACCGCTCTATATGTTGACGCCGGAAGTCATCGGCGTTCGCCTGACCGGGAGTCTGCCGGAAGGAGCGACGGCGACTGACCTGGTGTTACGCATCACCGAGATGTTGCGCAAGAAGGGCGTCGTCGGCAAATTCGTCGAATACTTCGGTCCGGGCCTCAGCACCATGACCCTGGCCGACCGGGCCACAATCGCCAACATGTGTCCCGAATACGGAGCCACGGTCGGGTTCTTCCCGGTCGATGACGAAACACTGAATTACCTGCGCAACACTGGCCGGCCGAAACCGCTGGTCGACCTGGTCGAGCGCTATACCAAAGAACAGGGTCTGTTCCGCACCGACGCCACCCCCGATCCCCTCTTCACAGACACCGTTGAGTTGGATTTGAGCACGATCGAGCCTAGCCTGGCCGGGCCAAAGCTGCCACAGGATCGTATCCCGCTCAAGAACATGAAAGCGACCTTCCGCCAGCACCTTGTGTCACCAGTCGGCCCGCGCGGTTTCGGGCTGAGCGAGGGTGATCTGTCCCGCACGGCCGTGGTCTCCAAAGGTCACCAGACGGAGATCAGTCATGGCGCGGTGGTCATCGCCGCCATCACCAGCTGCACCAACACCTCAAACCCCAGCGTCATGCTGGCCGCCGGCCTGTTAGCCAAGAAGGCGGTCGAGGCCGGGCTTACCGTTCCGCCGTATGTCAAGACCAGCCTCGCGCCCGGATCGCGTGTCGTCGAGGATTACCTGAAGAAATCCGAGTTGTTGCCTTTCCTGGAGCAATTGGGATTCCACATCGTCGGCTTCGGCTGCACGACCTGTATCGGCAACTCCGGCCCGCTGCCGGAGGAAGTCAGCCGGGCTATCCATGACGGTGAATTGGTTGTCTCGTCGGTGCTCAGCGGCAATCGTAACTTCGAGGGCCGCGTTCACCCCGACACCCGCAGCAATTTCCTGGCCTCACCGCCCTTGGTAGTAGCCTATGCCCTGGCCGGTCGCGCCGATATCGACATGATCAATGAACCCATCGGCCACAACAAGGCCGGCAATACGGTCTATCTAAAGGACATCTGGCCCAGCAATGCCGAAATCAAGCGCGTAATGGCCGAATCGCTCACGCCGGAGATGTTTAACGAGCAATACGGTAACGTCTTCAGCGGCAACGACATCTGGAACCAGATTCCGACCGGGGGTGGTGAGATCTACCAGTGGGACGAAAATTCGACCTATATCCAGGAACCGCCTTTCTTTACAGGCCTGACCCGCGAAGTGAAACCTATCACCAATATCAGCGGCGGACGTGTTCTGGTCAAGGTTGGCGACTCCATCACGACCGACCATATCTCGCCCGCGGGCTCGATCTCGCGCACAAGCCCGGCCGCCCGATATCTCATGGATCGCAATGTCGAGCCCCAGGACTTTAATTCCTACGGGTCACGGCGCGGCAACGACCGGGTGATGACTCGCGGCACTTTCGCCAACATTCGTCTGCGCAACCAAATGGCGCCCGGAACCGAGGGCGGCCTGACCACTCACCTGCTGACCGGCGAAGTCATGACCATCTTCGAGGCTTCGCTGAAGTATCAGGCGGCCGGGACGCCGTTGGTCGTTCTGGCCGGTCGCGAGTATGGCACCGGCAGTTCGCGAGACTGGGCGGCCAAAGGCCCCTTGCTCCTGGGCATCCGGATGGTCATCGCCGAGAGCTTCGAGCGCATCCACCGCAGCAATCTCGTCGGCATGGGTATCCTGCCCTTACAATTCAAGCCGGATCAAAACCCGGAGTCGTTGGGCCTGGACGGTACAGAGATCTATTCGACGGTCAATCTGGATGATTCGCTCAAGCCGATGCAAACCATCACGGTCAAGGCCGAGCAGGCGGATGGACGGGTGACGACCTTCGACACAACCTGCCGCATCGACACACCGGTTGAAGTGGATTACTACCGCAACGGCGGTATCTTGCACACCGTGCTGCGTAATTTCCTGGCCGAGTAAGCGCGCCATGTTACCTGAACATCCGACAACCCGCCGGTTGACAAATCACCCGGCGAATCGCTCCGTCTGGTTATGGTTGGCAGTCATCTTGATACTGTCGGCCGGCTGCCGCCAGTCCACCAGAGACACGGCGCCCGCTTCGATGCATCGGGCCAATCCGGCTCGAACCGGTGTTTATGATACGCAGGGCCTCGAAGAATTTTCCGGCGTCAGGTGGCAGTTTGAAGCCCAGGACTGGGTCTTCACGACCCCGGCGTTCGGAGACAAGTTGGTTTATTTCGGCAGCTACGACGGCCGTCTATACGCCGCCGACCTCGCGACCGGCCAGGAAAAGTGGCGTTTCGAGACCGCCATGCCGATCATCGCCTCGCCGGCCGTGGCCGATGGCTTGGTCTTCTTTGGAGGGATGGACGGCAATGCGTATGCCGTCGACGGTCAAACCGGTGCCGAGTCATGGCGGGTGCCGATCGGCGGTGGAATAATCGGCTCGCCGGTAGTCGTCGGGGACTCGGTTTTCTTTGCCGCCGACAATGGCCTTTTAATAGCCTTGAATGCCCGGACCGGCCGCGAACAATGGCGTTTTCAGCAGGAAGGCGCGACCATCGTTTTTTCGCCGGCGGTCGACGGCGAGACAGTTTATGTCCCGGTTTCAAATGGCGTTCTCTTTGCTCTTAACGCGCAAACCGGGACGGAAGCATGGCGCTATGATCCCACAACTACAACCGACATATACTCCGCCGCCGGGGACGTGGTTGTTGATGGCGGCCGGGTCTATTTTATGACCGTCAATGTCAACAATCTGGGCGTCTTGCATGCTATCGACCAGGCAACCCATGAATTGGTGTGGCGCATCCCGATACCGGCCGAAGTCTTCTCGGCGCCGACTGCCGGCGGTGAACTATTGATATGGGGCGCGTTGGACGGCGTTGTCTACGCGATAAACGCCGAAACCGGCGAGTCGGCCTGGACCTTCGAGACCGGCGACGCCATTTTCACCGCCGCGGCCATCGCCGGCGATCAAGTTTATGTTGGCAGTGTTGATAAAAATCTTTACGCCCTCGATGTCCGGACCGGCGCCCAAAAGTGGCAATTTCGGGCTGAATCCCCCGTTTCCTCCCCTGCCATCAAAGACGGCGTCATTTATGTCGGGACCGAAGCCGGCACGTTGTTTGCCATCCAGTGAAATGACCAAGGAGTAGAATGAACCATAATAATGATTTGGAACCCGATTTTCTGGCCGAAACCGATTTGTTCGCCGTTTGGCGTAATGTCGAAGAGGATGGCGCCTATCTTTATCACATTGAGCTTGGCGGCCTGACGCTCCACATGACTGCCGAAGAATGGGAGGAATTGGTTCTGCTCGTGCGAACGGCGACCGCCTAGCTCTAGCCAATTTCAATCCCTGGATTATTCACTGCGAATCAGGCGTGAGGGACAGCCGGCTCTCCTGACAAGGCATGGAAAAAGAAGCCAAACCGGTGCAATACTTTCCGCTCATCCGGGACATGGCCGAGCAAGATCGCCCGCGGGAGCGGCTGATCCGCATCGGAGCCGAAGCACTCTCGACGGCCGAATTGCTGGCGATCATCCTGCGAACAGGCGGACACGGCGAGAGTGTCTTGCGCCTGGCCGAAAGATTGCTGGTCGAGTTCGATAACTTGCCCGGATTATCGCGGGCAACCATCACGGAATTGACCGACGCCAGAGGGCTGGGCGAGGCCAAAGCGGCCGAAATCAAGGCCGCCCTGGAGATCGGTCGCCGTCTGGTGACCAGCGCGCCTGAGGAGAGACCGCGCGTGGCCTCGCCCGACGATGCCTTCAACCTGTTAAAATCCGAGATGATGTTTCTCGATCAGGAACATTTGCGGTTGATCTTGCTCGATACCCGCAATCGGGTTCTGCGTACGCCGACGATATATATCGGCAGCCTCAACACTTCGGTGGTGCGCGTCGGAGAACTTTTCCGCGCCGCTATCCGGGAGAACGCTGCGGCTTTCATCGTCGCCCACAATCATCCGTCCGGCGACCCCGCGCCTTCGCCCGAGGATATCAACGTCACCCGCCAGATCGTCCAGGCAGGTAGGTTATTAGACATCGATGTCCTCGATCACGTCATCATCGGACGGGGTAGGTTTGTGTCATTGAAGCAGAGGGGTTTAGGCTTCGATCGGTGAAGCCAATAACGGCTCAATCACTCGACAATGAGGGCAACATCGGAGACATCGGTCGTGAAGGAGTGACCGGAGCCAACTAAGGCAATGCTCTCAATGACGCGCGGCGGCAAAAATCCCTGCCGGGCTAATTCCTCTCGCAGGTCCACGTCGAAGAAATATAATTGATCAAGTGGCACGCGCTCGTGTGGCCGTTGCACGACCGCGCAGGAGATGCACGCGCCGGGAGTTAGATTGTCATCGACCGTGCCCTGCGAAAAGAATCCTTGCTGCCAGACACGACTCACACCGCTATCGTCAATATAATTGATGATCACGAACAGAGGGCATTCGCTACCCTGCACGCCGCACACGCCAAGGCTCTGGTCGCGAACCCGAAGTGTCGTCAGGAGACGAAGGCTGTCATAGTCAGACACATCCTGGTTGATCGATTGGGATACCCGCACATCGGCATGACCGATTCCCTGGCGGTCGAATTGGAGAATGGAGTCACCGCTGTCTGTAAAAACGGCTGTTTCACCCTTGGGCTGGTCCGGCAGTTCGACCTGCCACGAGAAAAGGGCCCAATTTTCCAAACCTCGTCCGAAATCACCGTTCTGCACGAGATCGCGAGCCGGATCCAGAGGACCGCGCGGCGGTCTGTTCATCAGCACCTCGATCCGTTCGCCCGGTCCGGCGATCAAGGTTTGGTCCTGACCCACGACCATTGCTTCGCCCTGATCCAGGACCGTCATCTGGGTCACATCGTTGCTGACCTCCAACATGTAGCGTCCAGGATCACTGATATCAACGAATCCCTGTGGCGTATTGATCCGCAGCATGAGCGGCCGCTGATTGCCAAACGGGACATCGATACGCACCCTGCCGACTTCCAGGTTCAGGTCGAGCTGGTTCGGTTGGTCGCTGCCGTTAAAACGTGGCGTTCGTGCTTCCTCGAGACGGGCGGTCGTGTTGCTTGAAATCTGCAGGCGGGCCAGGGGGACATCTTCGTCCGGCGGCCGCAATTCCATCAACGCCGATGCCGTCGTGTCTGTTCGGATGGTCGCCGCCGAGGTGATTGACTGCGGCGGTTCGCCGGCCAAAATCGCCCGGCGCAATCCGTTTTCCTCGTCGATACCTACCGTTCCTTGATTAGCCTGGATGTCGATATCCAGCGACCGAGTCGCGTTTTGAACGTAGGCGCGAATACTCAGCGGAAGCGTGATGCTGACGAGAAGACAGACAAAAAAGCTGCCGATCAGAACGGTCCAGGCCAGCCGCTGCCGGCCGAACCGGTGGTGCTCAGTCATAGATGCCGGACATTGAACCCTGGGAAACTACCGGTCGCCTCACCCCAGACTGTGTCAACCTTTTCGACTCGTGCTGAGGGAGACCCCCGGTGGAGAAAATCAAGGAAGCGTTGCAAAGCGGCCATATCTCCCTCGGCCACGACTTTAACGCTTCCATCCGGCTGGTTGGCTACCCATCCGCGTAGACCCAATCGAACCGCTTCTTGCTGGGTGTAATGCCGGAAGTAGACCCCCTGCACCAAGCCCGTCACAGTGGCTTCGAGGCGCATGTTGGTAGTTAAAGACATAAATCTATTATAACGCAGTGGGTAAGGACGGCTAAAGAGCGTGTATCTATTGTAGGGAATTGGTCACGATCACGTCTGCCAATCCGGCCCTCGCTCACAGGGTCAATGCCCGTAACAGCCGGCCGGGAAGCCCCGGCCCGCCGTAGATGAGACCGGTGTAGAGCTGGACAAGCGCCGCCCCGGCCGCCAACTTCTCCCGGATGTCATCGGCCGTCGACACCCCCCCCACTCCAATGATCGGCAATTTACCTTCACTGTGGCGGTGAATGTATTGGATCACGTCTGTACTTCGCTGCCGCAAAGGGCGACCGCTCAAACCTCCGGATTCCTTCAAATTCAGGTCGGTCAGGCCCTCTCGCGAAAGGGTGGTATTGGTGGCGATAATGCCGTCTACGCCGGCCGATAGCAAGGTCGCTAAAATTTCATCCAGCTCGCGCCATTCCAGGTCAGGCGCTATCTTGACCCAGAGCGGTCGCGGGGCCAGGTTTGCTTGCCGAGCCAGGGCTTGATTCTCAGCGACCAAAATGTCCAACAGATGCTCCAAATATCGCCCGCCCTGCAATTCACGCAAGCCGGGCGTGTTTGGCGAGCTGATATTGACGGCCAGATAATCGGCGTAGGTATAAACCGCGCGCATCACGGCCACGTAGTCGGACGCCGCTTCCTCCAGCGGCGTCTCTTTTTGCTTGCCCAGACTGACGCCCAGGACATACGACCGTTCTTTAGCCGCCAATGCGCGTAACCTGGGCACAGCGGCGGCAACGCCACTATTGGGAAAACCCATCCGGTTAATCAGAGCCTGGTCTGACGGTAGACGAAAAATGCGCGGCCGCGAATTGCCGGTTTGGGGTCGCGGGGTCAGGGTGCCGACTTCGATGTGACCAAATCCCAATTGGGCCAGACCTTCCACGACGCGAGCATCTTTGTCGAAGCCGGCGGCCACACCGAGAACATTGGGGAATTCGAGCGGCCCGAGATGGATTGGCCGGCTGGATAAGTTGCCGGCGATCTGTCTCAGGAGAGAGCGACCCGGCGAGGTACCCTGGGCCAGACTGAGCGCGGTCAAGGTCCGTTCGTGGGCGGTTTCCGGATCCAGTCGCTTCAGATTGGGGAAAATGAATCGTTCGTAGTATGACTCAGACATTGGCTTCGCCGGGCTGATGGCGCTTCTTGAGCAGGAACCAAAAATAGCCGAACACCCCCAAAAGGGCAAAGAAAGCCAACAAGGCCAGGCGATTTCTCGCGCGGCGCTGGGTAGCCTGCAGGGCTACCGACTCGACACGCGCCGCTTTCATCTTGGCTAACAACTCGTTCCAATCGGGAATAGACTCCTTGGGCGGCAGGCTGTATGACTCGCGCCATAGAGTCCGGTAAGCGGCCACTTCGTCGTTCCAGCGCGCGTCATCCCAGCCAAGTTCGCGGCGGCAGATCGCCTCGATCCGTGGCATTTCGCTCTCGCCACCACGCTCCAACAACAATCCCAGCCGCAGGCGTCGCAACAGAAGATCTTCCAGGTGAACAACACCCTCCACGCGGGCCGACCAGCCTAATTCCGCCCACAACGCCGTTGTGCCGGGAATCGTTTCCAGCTCATCAGGCCGGGCGGAAAGGAGAAGATCGGCCGCCTCGGCCCCGTAGCGCCCCAGCAAGCGGCGCTGCTGTTCGGCGCTCAAGCCTTCCTGTCCCGGCAAATCGTCTCCCACCGGATTCAATATGGGCAAATCCTCGTGCAATGTGGCCAGTAGTTGTTTGGCCGGCAATCCTTCATCCCCGATGCTGTCACAGACTCGCTCCAGGACGGCACGCGCCGTCTGCCTGAAAGTTGTCAGCTTGCCGCCGGTCACGGTTAGCAGACCGCTCTCCTGCCAGATGACATGATCGCGGGACTCATCGGAAGGATCGACTTTACCACTGCCGATAACCGGGCGAATACCGGCAAAGGACGAAATGACATCCTCAAGCGATAAATTCAACGCCGGGAATTGAGCAGTAATGGCCGCCATGAGATAGGCGACTTCATCCGCGGTAATACTGGGGTCTCGATCCAAGGGTGGCGGACAGTCGACATCGGTCGTCCCGACAAGCGTCACCCCTTCCCAGGGGAAGGCGAAAACCGGGCGGCCGTCAAGGGGGTGCATGACGCTTACCGCCTGGGCCAGCGGGAAACGCCAGGCGGGGAAAATGAGGTGGCTGCCGCGTAAGGGTCTGATCCGCTTTTCAGCGCCAACCTGCCCACGTAATTCGTCGGCCCAAGCCCCGGTTGCGTTGATGATGACCCGCGCGGCCGCGGTTTTGGTCGCCTCCATTTCACTGCCCGATCGGTCTTCCAGAACCACGCCACTGAGGCGGCCGTCGGCATGTCGGACCAGTTGTTTGGCTTTGACGTAATTAAGAGCGACACCGCCGGCGGATACAGCCTCGCGAAGGACGCGCATCACCAGCCGGGCATCATCAGTTTGGGCATCCTGGTACTGGAAACCCCCGCGCAAGCCTGTGGGCGAGATGTAAGGGGCCAACATCTGGAAATCCAGCGGGTTGTAATAGCGATGGCTCCACTGCATGGCCATGAGATCATAAACGGTGAGACCGGCACTGTAGAGAAGACGTCCGGGGCTGTCACCTTCATAATCAGCCAGCAAGAATCCAAGCGGATCGACCAGACCCGGCCCATCCGCGAGAAGTTGCTCCCGCCCCTGGACAGAAGCCCGCGTCAGGGCGACCTGTCCGCTCCGCAAATAGCGTAGCCCGCCATGCACCAGCTTTGACGAGCGGCTGGATGTTCCCCAGGCGAAATCTCGTTGTTCCACCAATAGCGAGCGCAAACCCAGCCGCGTGGCCTCGCGCAAAATACCGGCCCCGGTGATACCGCCGCCGATAATCACAATATCCCATATTTGTTCAACTTCACTCCAGACCCTGCGGCGATTGGCCGCGTTCCAGATGATGTCCTCCATGTTCGCCTCCCCAACGCTTTCCGACCAGCACCCCCGGATTCATCAGACCTTCCGGGTCAAATCGACGCGCCAGGTCCTGAATGGCGGCAATGCCAAGATCGCCTTTTTCCGCCGCCAGGTAAGGGAGGTGATCTCGTCCAACGCCATGCTGGTGGCTGATGGTGCCGCCGCAGGCCACAATAGCCCGGCTGGCCGCACTTTTCAATAGCTCCCAACGGCGAATCGTTTCTTCCGGGTCAGGCGGGATGCGGAACAGATAAGTTGTATAGATACTGGCCCCCTGGGGGTATACATGCGAAAGGTGTGTAAAAACATGCACCCGCTCATCCTCGTCGGCAAGGCCATCGCGGAGGGCATTCTCAATTTCCTCCAGCGTTCGCGTGATATTGTCCCATGTCGTGGCGGTCTCCAATGTATCAACCGCATACCCATGATCCCAGAGGGTGTTGCGCAGGTACGGCGTACGGAATCGCCCGTGGATCCATTGTTCGCCGAACCGCCTGCCAACGTGAATCCCGTTGTGTTCCTTGCTTATGTCGATGACCAACCGCCGCGCATCATGAACGGCCGGGCGGTGGCCGGTGAACCCGCACAACAACATGCATTTTTCGCCGCCGGCCCCGCGCGCGCTCAGCATCGTTTCCAGGAGGGCGATCACCCTTTCATGACCGGCAAGAGCCAACGTCGTTTTCGTTTCCATCGGCGTGCTCAATCGCAGCAAGGAAAGCGGTAGCCGTTCCTGAACCAACCGCCGCACGGCGGTCATTCCTTCAGCGAAGGATGGGAAGAAGATGGCGTGGAATTCCTCTAATTCCGGTAATGGCGAAATGCGCACCGTCACGTCGGTCAGAATCCCCAGGCGACCTTCGGACCCCAGCACCAGCTGGCGCAGGTCCGGGCCGGCTGCGGAAGCCGGAAAAGGCGGCATCACCAAGGTACCGGACGGGGCGATCAGCGTCCCGCCAGCGAATAAGGCTTCAATCCGCCCATATCCCAGCGATTGCTGACCGCTGGAACGGGTCGCGACCCAACCGCCGAGGGTCGAGTATTCAAACGATTGAGGGAAATGCCCAAGGGTTAAACCCCGCGCCCGCAATTGAGCTTCCAGCTCCGGCCCGCTGATACCCGCGCCAAAGGTCGCCATCCGGCTGACGCTATCCAGCCGTAACAATTGGTTCATACGGCGCAAATTCACGGTGAGCACCGGATGATCGCCGGTTTCCGGGTTGATGTGCCCGACGACACTCGTACCGCCGCCATAGGGTATCAGGCGTGTGCCGGTTTCCCTGGCAAAGGCTAAAAGAGACCCCACCTGCTCCGACCCGGCCGGATAGGCCACACCATCCGGAAAAGTGGCGATCCGCCCACTACGCAGCGCGACCCAGTCGGGTAAACTCTGGCCACGGGCGTGACGGAGCCGGTCGACGGGTTCAGTACGTATGAGCGGATGATTTTGTGAATGCAGGCGAGAGCCGGGCAGCCCGGTTACGGCCTCGTCCAGGGTGATTTCCGGTGGCGATTGGCCGGCCCCCACAAGACTCTCCAAGAACCCGAGAGCGTTCGGGGGGAGCGGATACTGGATCGAATCATCGCCCCAACCATTCCAACGGCGCATGATTAAATCTCCTCGGCCTTGTCATCGACAGGCCTTTGTTCCCATAAATCGATACTTGCCAGCATAACCCTCCGGCAAATATTCTCCGCGCTCTGTCCGTCTCGATTGGCCGCTGCCAGCCCAAGTAGGCGGTAAAATTCCCGCGACCTGTCGCGAGCGACGGCCGAGGCAAAGTATTGGCAACCGATATCTTCATAAAACCCGCGAAACCCGTTGAGGATCAACGTATAGATGGGGTTGCCGGAGCGAATGGTCAGCAAGCGGTGCAGGCGCCAGTCAAAGCGAGCATAAGCCTCCGCCGTGTTGTCCAACTCTCCCGCTCGCTCCAGGTAAGCAGCTATCTCCTCTCCCGCTGCGTCGACAGCGGCGCGCGTGTAGGCAGGTGCGAGATGCAATCTGACCTCGAGCAGGCGACTGATGAAATCAGGCGGTAAATGGGACTGGTGTTCAACCAACCGGCCCAAAACATTCAGGCCGCCCTCTTCCCAATAGTTATTCACGACCGTGGGCTTGCCCTGGGCGACGGTCAGCCACCCGTCTCGGGCCAAGCGCTGGATCGCTTCCCGAAGCGTCGGCCGGGTAACCCCCAGACGAACGGCCAAATCGCGCTCGCCCGGTAATTGTGAACCAGGGGCAAACTCACCCTCCAAAATGGCTTCCAAGAGCATCGTTTCGGCATACGCTCGTGGCTTGATTAACACAGGTAGTGATAACATAATCCCAACCAACTGGTAAGACCACTTACCAGTTGATATCATTTTAATGGTTTAGCCGGTTGTTTGTCAAGTTCCTCCAGGTTTGAGTGTACGTCACTTCTGTTGATGAGTGTGGGGCGATTTGGCCAAATCGCCGCTACCAAACTCTGGTCATCAACAAGCTTGACGCACACCCTGGGGTTTAGGAGTACGGGTTAAATTCGCTGGAAGATGAGGGTGAAGTGGCCTGATCTTCCAATAAAGACGCATATCCAAGGAGGTTAGCCCTTGCGACCCGGTCAAAAAATCGGGACAATCTTCACGTTTCATTCACCCGACATTTACATCATTTTCATGAGGTGCGACGAGAGTGATGATAGAGTTGGACGACTGACCACAATTGCTGCCTGCGAATACTCTGTTGAACATTGGCGCGTCTTTATCAAGAGGATTTCATGACCACTGCCAACTCATCTTCCGGCCCGGGTAACACCAGCAACAACAAGCCAGAAGGCGGGTCCAAACCGACAAAGAAGGCCAAATCGGCCGGCTTTATTGAAACGACCGGATTCAAACCCAACTGGCTGGAAACAGGGCCGTTGTCGCCTGAGATGTTAATCGCTCCGCCAGTCGATACAGCTCCTCAGACGGAACCCGCCATTGAAAACGAAACCGTGGATGAAACCCATTCGGCGGAGCCGGCGGACGAAACTGTGCAGATGGAGCAATACATAGCAAGCGCGTATCCAGGAATTGGTCCGGACGAACTAACTGATCAGCTGTCGCCGGAAGACCTGGAGGCTATTGAAAAATTGCTGGAAAAGTATGGTGACCGGGAAATCACCGTCGATGATGAGCCCATCGCGCTGAGTAATCTGGAACCGGAAGAGTCCCTAGAGTCTGAGTCTGTAACCCAAGAAAACGACTCGAGCGAAGAAGAGCTCGATCTCGCATCGGTCGCAGCCTTACTGGCCGCTGAAGCATCAACAGAGGAAGCAGTTCTGGCCCCTTTGTTGAAAACCATCGAGTCTTTACCAGCGGACGCGAACATTACAGCACCCGAGGTCTCATCGAGAACATCTCCAACAGCAGTGGAGCCTGTTACCGCCAGCTCGTTGGCGGGCGCCGGCGCCAGCCCGGCAACCGCCCCGCGACCTTCACCCACGACCTCGTCGAAATCAGCATCCCAGCGCGAAGCATCGGCTCGTGGTCAGGCGGAGAAAAAGAAGCGCGATCGACTGTCGTGGGTCTTGTTTCTTCTCGGCTTAGCACTCCTGGCGGCCGCGGCGATCATCTATTTCGTCAACCCCTTCACCCGATTGGCTCTATCTTCCGCGTCGTTGGCTCGGCCGGTAACCGCCGCAGGTGTTGTCGCCCCGGCCGACGTTGGCGGCGATTGGTGTGTGCGTGGCGATTTTCTGGATCAAAACGCCGGTCCGCTCCAGTTAGTCGATACGGGTTCACAGGGAGATATCCTTTCCCAGGATTTCGTGCACTCGCTCGAATACCCGATCGCTCAGGCCGGCACCTATCAATGGCAAGTGATCAATTGTGCCGATCCGGCCATCGCCTATCCGCCGCAACCGGCCTGGCTACGCACTGAGAATGCCGGCCAAGCCGTAACTTTTATTTTCGACAGCAATGAGCGGGAAGACCCACTGTTTTTCCCGATCCCCTATGTGGTGACTGCCCTGGATAGCACGAGTGGATATCAGGCGATAGGGAGCTTTCAGGACTGGGACCCTGCGGACAGCACGTCCAGCCTCGATCGCATTTATAGTGGGCTTTACCAGCAAATCCGGCAGATCGCCCTACCTGGTACATATGAAGGCTATATCATTGACGAAGTTTCTCAACAGGCAGTAGATGCCTATGGCCGGGCCACGGAACCGATTCCGTTCTCCTTTGAGACAACACGACCCGGGGAATTTGTTGTATTCTTGTTAGATACCGACCGCGGACGCGCTTCGGTCCTCCACGATATGTCACCGCTCTATTCCAATCTGGCATTCGGACAAGGTAACTTGCTGATCAGCGTGGGCCTGGCGGTGCTCGGCGCGATTTTATTGCTCGGCCTGCTACTGCGGCAGTGGGTTCTGCGCAACCGAAGATTCTGGCTGGAAGCCGGCTGCCCAAGCTGCGGCGAGCAAGAGCTTATGCGCATCGCCCGCCGCGACAGCGATCGGTATCTGAATGTCGTGGGCATCCCCGCCTATCGCTACCGCTGCCGTCATTGCACC
>Ga0114939_10001620_pt1 | contig 17560 bp, 17 predicted proteins | sample AshMeaCrysSpring_FD_87196 | JGI IMG/M metagenome (GOLD analysis project Ga0114939, IMG submission 87196) | Groundwater microbial communities from Big Spring, Nevada to study Microbial Dark Matter (Phase II) - Ash Meadows Crystal Spring | ecosystem: Environmental > Aquatic > Deep subsurface >...
GCCTTCAGCCGCTGGGCGAACTCGGCATCCTCCTTGGCGTAGCTGAGAAAGATCTGCCGTGGGTCGCGGTCGCCCGGAAACCGCGGTTCTGCGGCGAAACCCGATTTCTGCGCGGCAAGCTTCGCGCCGAATGTCTCCCGCCACGGTCCTGGTCGCTCCTGCTCCAGCGCGGCGGTGAGATTCGGCAACAGGCCGCGATTTTCGCAGTAGCTGATCAGCTTGATGACTTTCCTGTTCTTACTGATACCGCCGCCGAAGTCATCGCCGACTTCGCGGAAATAGTCGAAGCAGAAAGTCTCCAGCTCTTCATCGCTGAAGCACTGATTGATGAACTGGCGCAGGCCGGCGTTGCTCGTTGTCATGGCGGTGGATTGGCGCAAGTATAACCAATAACGACGCGCCGGTCTAAATCGATCACCCGGGGAAATGGAACGCAGATGAACGCTGATTCCAGCGCAGATGATCGCGGTTTTTTGGCTCCTTCCAGAATGGTTTGGGGTTGTACGGGCGGGACAACCGGCGCGTATCGCCCGGTCCAATGATCAGAATGGCGGTCGCCGGTTGTCTCGCCCCTCCGGCTGCCGGCCGCTTTGGGGTGAGACAGCGCTCACTATCTATTTTTGTCTGGCTCATGCCATTGCCGCGCTGTCTCATCCGTGCATCTCCAACGCGGTCAAACAAATCGTTGCATCCGCTGCGCCCGCAACCGGGACTGATTGCGCCAGGGTCATACTGCCGCTATAATATAGCCATCTACATAGCCATAAAGGAGCGACCCTTGCCGGATATCAACAACTTGCGCCGCTATTCGTTGGCCGAGGCCCGCGATCACCTGACGTCCATCGTCCGCGATGTGGAGACGACGGCCGCCGTGGAATTGACTCGTCGTGGCCGGCCGGTAGCCGTGATCCTTTCCGTCGATGAATACCGGCGGCTGGTCTCGCCCGGTGGTTCGTTTGCCGCTGCGCTCGATCGATTCCTGGCCGCGGTCGACCCTGCTTCGCTTGACCTGGAGCCGGACGTATTCGCCGGAACGCGCGATGATGCGCCGGGGCGCGAGGTGACGTGGTGACTCTCGCTTTCCTATTGGATACAAACGCCATCTCGGAGCCGCTGCGTCCTGTTCCCAATGAAAGGCTGATGGCTCGGATCCGGGCGCATGAGGACCAATTGGCCATTCCTTCCATCGTCTGGCATGAGCTGCTTTACGGTATGGCCCGTTTGCCCAAATCGAAGCGGCGAACGGCAATCGAGCAGTATCTGTTCGAAGTGGTCCAAGCGACCATCCCCATCTTGCCTTACGAGGAACGCGCGGCCTACTGGCATGCAATCGAACGGGTGCGGCTGGCGGAATTAGGACGGCCGCCGTCGTTCGCCGATGGCCAGATCGCGGCTATCGCCGCGGTGGAAGGGTTGACGCTCGTGACGGCCAACACCGACGATTTCACGTTGTTCAAGGGGTTGGAAACCGTTAACTGGCTCTTATGAGGCGGATTTCAGAGGCGGCATGAAATAGAGTCGCCAGGTTCAAAGGTGGTTCCTACGAGTCAACTCGCGTCGCCCATTCAGTTGCTGACCGTACTTTGCCAGACCGGCCGGCCGACCTGGCCAACAAAAAAAGCGGCCGCATGTGTCTGCGGCCGCTTTTCCAACTTGATCCCGTTCACTCCTGTCGGCTAACGAATCGCCACCGGCAGGTAAAGCACGCCGGGGCCGGGCGGCTCATACTCGACCGCGCCGATGTCGCAAGCATCGACCCGCGCTACGCCGCGCTGGTCGAGGGCGGGGCATAATGCAGGGTCGGCGGCATCGATCAGCGGGCTGCCCGCCTGGGGCAGGAAGGTCTCCATGGAGAACGCGCCGCCGTTGAACGCCAATGGGCCGACAAGAAGGTCGCCGGTGTAGTTATCCTGGTCGGTCGCCTCGTCCAGCGGGGCGCACGTGCCGCGGCTGATGTTGTGGCCCAGTGAATCAAAGAACCCGCCGTCGCAGTTGTTGGCGCTGCCGAAAAGGACGCTGTTGGCGATCTGGACGACGCCGGGGAAGGCCGGAGTCATCGGCGAATCCTCATAGATCGCGTCGCCGGCCGCGCCGGCGATGTTGTCGGCGATGGTGACGTTGGTCAGGATGGCGTAACGGGCGTAGTGATAGAAACCGCCGCCCAATGCTCCGGCCTCGTTACCGGTCAGCGTCACATTGGTCAGGGTCAGGTTATCGTCCGAGTTTTGGTAGATGCCGCCGCCGTTGGCCGCCGGGTCGGTGGCCCGGTTGCCGCTGATCGTCGCGTTGCGGATGAAGGCGGTGCCGCCACCGTGGTAGAGACCGCCGCCATTGGATCCCGACGCCAGGTTGTCGATGATGTTGACGTCGGTCATCTCCAGCGTCGCGCCGTAGCTGTTCACCCCGCCGCCCTCGTAGGCCGTGTTGTCCCGGACAGTCGTCCGTTCCAGCATGACCGTGCCGCCCAGGTTCCACAAGCCGCCGCCGCTGCCGGTCACTTCGTTGCCCACAAACAGGCTGTCGGTGACGGTGATCGTCCCGCTATTCTCCAGCCCGCCGCCGTAGCCCCCCTTGTTGTCGATAAAACTGACGCCGCCAAGGGTAGCCGTGCTGTTGGCGTCGTTGAAGAGGCCGCCGCCGTCCGGGGCCTCGTTGGTCTCGAAAACCGTGTCGTCGATCGTCAGTTTGCCCGGCTGCAAGTTAGCGATCGCACCGCCGCGCCCGCCGACATCGAGGGCCTCATTCCCGCGAAACGTGGTGTTGGTGATCGTTACCTCGCAGCCGTCGTTATAAATAGCCCCGCCGGTGGCCGAGGCGTTGTTTTCCAGCAGGCTGTCGCGAATGGTCAAGTCGCCGTCGAAGCAATAGATCGCCCCGCCGCTGATGGAAGAATAGTTGTTGATCAGCCGGACGGAATCCAGGATGACGGTCGCGCCTGATGTCTCGATCGCGCCGCCGCCCACCAGCGAATTGCCGTCGCGCAGGGTAATCTCGCGCAAGGTAAACGTGATACCTCCCCCGGCAAAGAACAGGCGATCGGTATTGTTGGCGTTGAGGATGACGCGATCGTCGCCGTCGATCGTCACGTCACCCAGGAGGACGATCTTGGCCAGCGTAAACGGGATCGTGACCTCCGACGGACCGCAATCGAAAGTGATCGTCCCCCCACCAACGACGGCTGTCGCCAGGGCAGCGTCAAAGGCTGCCTCGGTGCAACTTCCCGGCGTTCCGTCGCCCACGACGGCGTCGGCGGCATAACCCGGCCGGACGGCGCTGAAAACCAGCGCGGCAAACATCGTGATCGTTAAAGTAGTCAATAGTTTTTTCATTTCACACCTTATTCAATGTCCCGGCAGGTCCACTGCATAGCGAAATCGACCCGCGCCGTGGGGTCCGGTTCCGACACCGTCAACGAAGGGATTTCCACCAGTCCGGTCGCCTCAACAGTTCCGGAGCCGTCGGCGGCCACGGTGACCACAGCCGTCGCGCCGTCGCCGTAACCAAATGCTCGCCCGGCGGCTTCGATGGTCGGGAACATATCCGGTATGCCCTCGGTGACGGTGTTCTGCAGCTCATAGCTACCCGGCCCGGTGTAGGCGGCGATCCGGGTGAGGGCGACGGTGATGCGGTCTTCCCCGGCCCCTTGCATCATGGGCATCTCCAGAATGCGCGCGTCGCCGTCGGCGGCCCAGGCGGTGCAGGTATCAATGTTGCCGCCCATGCCGGCCGTTGCTGCAGCGTTGACTGCGCCGCTGATCTCGGATGTCACGCAAAAACGCAAATAGTCTTCGCAGGCGACGGTCACCGTTTCCGGCGACGCGGCTTCCGGCTGGACCTCGAGGGTAGCGATCTCGGCAACCTCATTTGCCGGCAGCGAGTCCGGGACACTATTGGCCGGGGGGTTGCTCGTCGTCTCCGGTGCGGCGGTTGTGCCGCCACACGCCGTGGTGCCTAAGGCCATGGCCCATAACAGACTGAACCCCAACAAAAGCATAACGAGTTTCTTTCTCATCCTTCAGAACTCCTTCTTGTGTGATAGTGATGACGGTCGTTTCGATCACTTCAATCGTAACCACCACCCGTTGAATTTTCATGGCGCTAAAATACATGCTCTGCGGGTGACAAAGGTGACATTTTGTGACAATACGCGGAAAGGATAGAATACCTACCGGCAGCGAAATCCTTCATGTGCCCAACCCCCGTGTTACCCGACAGCTTTGGTCCGGCCTTACGATTTCTGCGCAAGCGCGCCCGCCTAACCCAGGACGAGCTCGGCCGCGCCGTCGGTTATAGTCGCGAGCAGATCGCCAGGCTGGAAAACGGTTCGCGATTGCCCGACCTGGCGGTCATCGCCGCCTTGTTCGTGCCCGCCCTGATGCCGGAACAAGACCGCCGGTTGATCGAACAATTCCTGGGGCTGGCCGGCCAGACCCGCCGCGACCAACGAGTGACGATCACGCGCACCAAGGAAACGCGGGTGCGACTGGTTCAGGAAACCATCAGCGCCCCGCCCCGTCCGCAGCACACCCCGCCGGCGCCGCTGCTGCCGCTTCTTGGACGCCAGGCGGAAGTCGATGAACTCCTTGAGTGTTTGCAGTCGAACCGCCTCATTATAATCGTCGGCGCGCCGGGCATCGGCAAGACGCGACTCGCTCTGGAAGTGGCCAACGCCGCGTGGGCTCAGGCCGCCTTCGGGCAATTTGCCGACGGGGTAGCTTTTGTGTCCCTGGCCGAGGTGTCGCGGGCCGATGACATCCTGACGGCCGTGCTGCAGGCTCTTGGGCTCTCCCCCACGCCCCCACAGACGCCGGCCGAGGCCATCCTTGCCTACCTCGCGCCGCGTCGACTGCTGGTGGTCATGGATAACTGCGAGCACATCGTTGAGAGCACCCTCATCTTTGGCGAGTGGCTGGCCGCCGCGCCGCATCTAAAACTGCTGTGCACCAGCCGCCTTCCCCTCGATTTATACGGCGAGCAAGAGTGGCCGCTTTCGCCGCTGGCCGTGCCCGACTTGGCTGAACCGGCGCAATTGGAACTCTGGCGACACTATCCGTCGCTGCAACTCTTGCTGGCGCGAGCGAGAGCGGTCGATCCCGGTTTCACCCTCACCGAAGACAACCTGTTGCCGCTGGCATCATTGTGTGTCGCGCTCGATGGGCTCCCGCTGGCCCTAGAACTGGCGGCGGTTCGCTTGCGCGACCTGTCACCGGGCGAGCTGGTGCAGCAGTTGCTGGCCTTACGCGGTCATGCTCAGCTATCCTCGACCTGGTTGCAACAAACCCGGCGCAATGTTGCCGAGCGCCACCGCACGCTCCAGGCGGCTATTAACTGGAGTGTCCAATTGTTGCCGATTCCGGCTCGCGACGCCTTTGGGCGGCTGGGGGTTTTCGCCGGCGGCGGATCGACCGATGCGGCATTGGCGGTTGCCCAGGCCGATCCGGCCATTCTGGATCACCTGGCTCATGCCAACCTGATTCGCCTGGAAAAGGATCGTGTCCTACTCCTGGAAACCCTGCGTGCCTTCTCCCTGGAGCAGTTGACGACCACCGGGCAGTTGCGAGACTGCCGCGAGGCCCATGCCCGGTATTATGCCGGCTTCGCCAAAGAGGTCTTTGACGGTATGCGCGGCGAAGATCAAGGCTTGTGGATGGCCCGCGCGCAGGCTAACCATGGCAATTGCCTGGCTGCCCTGCGGTGGGCCCTGGCCGAGGAAAACGGTGACATCGCCATCGCCATCGCCGGTGACCTGTGGTGGTTCTGGTACCGGCGCGGATTGTTTGCCCTGGCGCGCGAACTACTCGAGGCGGCGTTGCAACTTCCTTCGAGCGATCCCGCTGCCCGCGCTCGGGCGCTCAACGGCGCGGCCAGCTTTTGTCTGGTCTTCGACGAATATGATGCTAACCTGGCTTATCACCAGGAAGGGTTGGCCCTGCGCCGTCAATTGGCAGACAGCGAGGGTATCGCCACCACCTTGCACAACATGGGCCTGACCGCGCTCAGCATGGGTGACTACGACCAGGCTATGACCTGGCTGGAAGAAAGTATCGCTGTCTATCCCGAAGATCAGACTTCGGCCTTGGCCCACCTGGGTCTTATTGCCCAGGAGACTCTCAACCTCGACCAGGCGCGACAGTGGCTGGAACTGGCATACGAGGGGGCGATGGCCGCAACGGATCGCTGGATGCAAGCTTTTGTGATGAATTATCTGGCCGACGTGTTACGAGAATCGGGGGAGTTGGGCGAGGCGTACCGCCTGGCCCAGGTGAGCCTGAACCTCTTTGCCGAATTGGAGGATAGCTACTACCTGCCTGATGCCCAGCTCACGTTAGCCCAAATCGCTCTAGCTGAGGACAATTTCACGACGGCGACGGCGCTGGTGAACCTGGCTCGCGAGCAATATGAAGCCAGGGATGATCCGGTTTTTGTGGCGACTGTCTTGTTGGTAGCGGCCGAACTGGCGCTGAAAAGAGGCGTGCCGGAAGAGGCGGCCGGCTTGTGGGAACAGGCGCGGTCCGTGCGGCAATCAGTCAAACGCGCCGTTTCGCCGCGGGAACAGGCGAGCTTCGACAAGCTGGCGGCCGTGCTCTCGGCCTGAGTGTTGTGTGCGGGCAGACACGATCCGAACCGAAATCCGCCGAGAGATGGGCTTGACCGTCGTCGCCTGAAAACTACGCCAAAAGGAAGGGCGAAATCATGTATGGACTCATCGGTCAAATGATGGCGATTACGGGGCAGCGCGCCGCTCTGATCGCCGTACTCTTGGAGGGGATGGCGGCAATGCCGGGTTGTCTCAGCTATATCGTCGCCGAGGACCCGGCGAATGATGATGCGATCTGGATCACCGAAGTGTGGGACAGCCGCAACAGCCACCAGGCATCCCTATCATTGCCCGGTGTTCAGGCGGCCATCGCTCGTGGCCGGCCATTGATCGCCGGATTTGGCGAACGGCATGAGACCCGCCCGGCCGGCGGTCATGGGTTGGTCGGGATCATCAAGAATGGGAACCGGACATTGTGAAGAGGCTTATTTCCACAACGCCGACGCCCGAGAACATCGCCGCAGTCCTCGAATTGCTCGCGGCCACACCCGGCCGTTTGGAAGATTTCGAGCGCCGTCTAATTTTTAAAGAGAATAAGCGACCGCGTCCGGAAGAATGGTCGCCGGTCGAAGTCCTGGCCCATTTAATCAATGTTGAAGCGCGAACGGCCGAGGCTATCATGGCGGCTCTGTTATGCGACGAACCGTTGCTGATCGACATTCACCCCCAGCGACAGTGGGGACGCTTATTGCAACTCGAGCGAATCCCTTATGTGGATCTATTGGCCTATTTCCGTCTCCGTCGCCAGATCCTGCTTGGTGTTCTGGAATCGTTGGCGAGCCAACAATGGAACCGGTCCGTTCGTGAAACGGGCAAAAAACGCCATGAATCCGTCTACTGGTTGGTGCGGGCCATGGCTTTACACGAACATGAGCACGTGCAGGCGATCGATGACCGGTTCAAGGAATCCGGTCCGGACGCCAGCTGATAGCCTGCGTCTATGCTTGAACGACCTGACCTCGAGGACGGCCGGATCATCGTCTGCCTGGAGGCAGATTATGGGTTAGCGGTGGCTACGCTCGCATTCCTGCCGCTCGGCGCTGACATGAACACAGCCGTCTATCGGGCCGAGACCATCGATGGCGGTTCGTTTTTTGTCAAGCTGCGCGCGGGGCCGTTCGACCCAAACACCGTCCTCGTGCCGTGGTTCCTTCGCGATATCGGCATCCGGCCAATCATCCCGCCGTTGAAATCGACCGGCGGACGGCTCTGGGCTAAGATTGAGTCTTTCCGAGTGATCCTTTATCCTTATGTGACCGGCCGGGATGGTTTTGAAGTCAAATTAATGCCACATCACTGGCGCGAGTTGGGCGTGGCGCTGCGGGCCATCCATGCAACGACTCTGCCGCCGGAACTGGCCGGCGCTGTCCGGCAGGATGATTACAAGCCCCATTGGCGCAACACCGTTCTGCTGATGCTCGAAAATTTGGACGATCAGCATGATTATGATGGTACTGCCCGAATGTTAGGGGCATTCCTGATGTTTAAGCGGCCCGAAATCCTCGATCTTGTAGATCACGCGGAGCGGTATGCCTATTACTTGCAGACACACCCCCCAACGCTTGTCCTGTGCCACACCGACCTGCACGCCGGGAATGTTTTGATCAGCGAGGACGGCGCATTTTATATCCTCGATTGGGACAATCCGCTCTTCGCGCCCAGAGAACGCGATCTCATGTTTATCGGTGGCGCGCAGGGCTTTATCGGCGACACCCCTGAAGATGAAGAAACTTACTTCTATCAGGGTTACGGACCGGTAGATATCGATCCGGTCGCCCTGGCCTATTATCGTTTCGAGCGGATCATCGAAGATATCGCCCTCTTTTGCCAGCAACTCCTGTTGAGCGATGCCGGCGGCGAAGACCGTCCCCGAGCGCTGCGCTATGTGATGTCGAATTTTACCGCCGGCGGTACGATTGATGCCGCTTATCGGGCGATCCGCCCGACCGATTAGGCCACACCCCAAATGAGGAAGGAGATTAGAATGAACACGACCCATCGCCCTTACCAAACCGAAGAAGATTTCTGGCGCATGCGCGATTTTCTACGCCGGGTGTACTTGCTGAACGGCCGCCGCGAACGCAGCTGGCACGTAGCCCGGTTGGAGTATGCCCGCTGGCATACCTGCCTGAACTGCGCTCAGGTGGGGTTGGAGGAAGTTGCCTACTTGTGGGAGGCGGACGGTGAGTTAATCGCTTTCGAGATGCCCGATGGCGGCCTTGGCGAGGCGCACTTCTGTGTCGACCCTACCCGGCGCTCGACCGAACTGGAGACCCGGATGCTCGACTTGGCCGAGGAACGCTTGGCCGGCGAAGAAGCGGATGGCCGGCGCAAGCTGACGGTCTGGTGCCCGGCGGTGGACACGTTGCGCGGGGAGCTTCTCGCCCGGCGCGGCTATGTCAAAGGCGACTGGCCGGAGCACCAATGGCAGCGGGCACTGGACGCCCCCATCGCAGCTGTGCCCCTGGCCGAGGGATACACGATACGCTCGCTCGGCGACGGGCTGGAGCTGCTCGAGCGCTGCTACGCTTCCGGATTGGGGTTTCATCAGGGTGACATCCGCGTCGCCGTCGACAACCGCGACGACCCGACCTGGTACCGCAATATCCAGACGGCGCCGCTTTACCGCCGCGATCTGGATCTCGTAGCGGTCGCCGCCGACGGGTCTATCGCCGCCTTTTGCACCATCTGGTTCGACGATGTGACCCGCAGCGCCTATTTCGAGCCGGTGGCAACCGTGCCGGCTCACCAGCGGCGCGGCCTGGGCAAGGCGCTACTCACCGAAGGCCTGCGGCGATTGCAACGCCGGGGCGCGTTGGTAGCCGGGGTCGGCGGTTACAGCCCGGAGGCGAATGCCCTTTACCGGTCGGTGATGGGTGATGATTACGAGTTATATGAACCCTGGGAGAGAGTCTGGTAGGGTTTCGTGCAAGCAAGTCGGGCGTTCAGACTTCTACCGGTTCGTTCAGAGAGTTAACTGGCCGGTTATGGCCAGATAGCCGATGACCAGGACGATGATGTTGAGCCAGATCAGGACGCCGATCACGATCCGCTGGCCGTCGGTGAAGTCCCACTTGCTGCGCGGCGGGCGATAGGTTTGCGCGGGAGGCGGTTCGGCATTGATATCGCCCGGTTGGATGCCCCCGGCCGAGTCCCAATCGACAGCCGATACGGTTTCGGTCGGCTCCCCTGTCCCCGTAATGACTAATTCGCGCGTTTCATCGGTCATATCAATTCTCCCGTTGCGCCAACCGGGCATCAACTTGACATAGCGTATCGTGTCAGGGGCGGTTTGTCAATTATCCCGCAGGGTCACGTCACCGGCGGCAATAGTGTGGCGTCGGCCCGTTTCATCCCGCACGATCAGGCGGCCTAATTCGTCCGTCGCTTCGGCCAATCCGGCCAACGATTGACCCGTTCCGGCAGCCGTCACGTTGACCGCCCGGCCGATGGTGATTAGACGCTCGTTCCAGGCGGCCCAAGGCGATAGCCCGCGCTCAGCCGCATTGTAATGATGTTCCAGCCGTTCCAGACAAGCCAGAAGTAAGGGACGGCGCGCCACGGGCTGCCCGCAAGCCACCAATAGACTGGTGGGTGCCGTAATCGCCTCCGGTAACGCCCCGGAGGGGATGTTGACATTCACGCCAATGCCCAGGATAGCGCTCTCCAGCGTTTGTCCGTCGCTCACAACGGCGTCCAGCAGCAGCCCGGCAACCTTGGCCCAACTGTCGTCCTGCCGCAGCATGATGTCATTGGGCCATTTGAGCCGGACATCCAACCCGGTGACCGTTTCTATCGCTTCAGCAATCGCAAGCCCGGCCAGCATGGTCAGCCGGCCGCTTTTTTCTGCCGGCCAGCCCGGCCGGAACAGGACCGAGAACAGCAACGACGTCGCTGGCGGTGCTTCCCAACGGCGGTCCAGGCGACCGCGGCCGGCTGTCTGGTAATCAGTCAGCAAAACCGTGCCCGCCGGGGGATTGCTCCCGTCCGCCAACCATTCTTTCAGGCGATCGTTGGTCGAGCCGATGCTCTCTATGTACCGGTAATTGCGGCCGAGCCATTGTGTCGTTAACTCGGCCCGGACCACTGAATAGTGAAGTTCGTCGCCAGTCATCTTCGTCTCCATTGGAAGGTTTACCCCTACAATCTTAGCCCAAACGCCGTAGCTTGACAGCTTGCTTGCCCTGCGCCTTCTTGCGACAATCCCAATCAAGATGAACGCCACCGGTATCGTTCGCGGCCGGCGCCGGCGAAGAGATTGGGATAATCGCCCGGCCGCACGACTGTTACGAATCCTGGTAATAGGACTGTTAACGCTGGTATTCGTGGCGGCGTTGAGTCTGACGGTAGCCGTGACCGCCGGCAGTGCCGGGTCACTGGCTTTCATGCGCGGGTTGCCCGACATCTCCAAGCTGCAGGACTTGCCTCAACGGTACACCTCTACGGGCGCGACAACGCGCCTATACGCGCGGGGAGAGCAGGATGACAGTGGTGAAGGGTCATGGGTTCTGATCGACGAGATCGGCGACCCGCGACAGGGCAGCGCCGGGTGGCTGTCATTCGCGGACATACCACCGGTGGTTGTTCAGGCAACACTGGCGGCCGAGGATGCGTCGTTTTTGTCAGAACCGCCGCTCGATCCCACGGCCGACCTGTCAGCCTGGTGGTCGACCGGCGCATTCGAACAGCCCGTATCGCCATATGTCCGTGAGCTAATTGAACGTGAACTGAAAGATAACCGGAGCGACATTGACCCGAATACGCGAGATGGGCTGCGTGACCTACATGACCTATGGGGGGATCGCGTCCTCGCCTGGCAGGTCGAAGACCGCTACGGACGCGAACGAATCCTGGAATGGGTGTTAAATTCCCGCTACTATGGTCATCTGGCCTATGGTATTGAAGCGGCGGCACGGGTCTACTTCGGTAAACCGGCGGCCGATCTGAACCTGGGTGAGGCGGCTATGTTAGCGGCCGTGGGACTTGATCCGGCGGCCAATCCGTTTGACGATCCGGCGGCCGCCCGGCGCGGACAACAGGCGGTCCTGGAAGGGCTTGTTGCTGCGGGGATCATATCAAACGCCGAAGCGGCCGCCACCGACTTCCCTACCATCGCCGCCGCACCGGGTTCTACTTCAACCGCCCCGCATTTTGCCCGGCTGGCTCGCGCTGAACTGGAACAGGTGCTCGGTCCGCGACGCCTGCTGCAGGGCGGGCTGGCGGTCGAGACCACCCTGGACCTGGCCTTGCAACAGCAGGCGGCCTGCGTGCTGGCCACGGCGCCAGCCCCCGACACGGTAACGGCAAATCCCGGTGGCGGCCCGCCTTGCCCGGCGGCGCGCCTTCTCCCGCCGGCATCCGGCGATACGGCCGCCATCCTTTCGCCCGCAGGCGGGGTGGTTGTGGTCCTGGATCCGACGATTGGCACGATTGAGGCGCTTTGGTCCAGCAGTCCCGAAACTAGCCTGTCGCTGCCCGCCCGCCCGACCGGCTCGCTGGTGCGGCCATTTATTTACCTGACCGCCCTGAGCCAGGGGCAGTCGGCCGCCAGTTTGTTGATGGATGTTGAGACGAGCTTTCCGGATGGTGGTCAACCCTACACACCCAATAACGCCAATGACGAGTTCCACGGCCCGCTGCGACTGAGGCAGGCGGCGGCCGGCAATTTGGCCGTGCCGGCCGTCCAGGCACTCAGTTGGGTTGGCGTGCCGCGCGTGCTCGATAACGCTCGCGCCCTGGGCATCCGGCTCGATGAAGATCGGACGACAACCGGACCGGCTTTCGCCGAGGAGGGATTCGCCGCCACGTTACTGGACCTGGCCCAGGCTTTCGGTGTTGTGAACAACGGCGGGACGTCAGCCGGTCATGAACAAGTCCAGGACGGGGCCATCCGCCCCGCAACGATCGCGCGGATCACTGCCATGGGGGGCGAGGACCTCTATCGCTTTAGCCCGGCGATGCGCGAGATCCTGGCCCCGGACCTGGATTACCTCTTGACCGATATCCTGGCCGATGAGGCGGCGCGTTGCGAGGTTGTCAGTTGTCTCGAACCGCCCGGCTTGAGCGGCGGGCGACGCGCGGTACTAACAACCGGAGAATCGACGACTACCGGCGATACCTGGGCAATCGGCTACACGCCGGAACAAGTGATCGGCGTGTGGCGGGGATCGGCAACAGGTGAATCGGCTGACAGCCGCGACACCACCGCCATCTGGCGGGCGCTGGCGGAATGGTCATTGGAGGGAACGCCGCCCGGCGATTGGCCGCGACCGGCAGGGCTGGTGGCCGTGGACGTATGCGCCGTGTCCGGCATGCTGCCGCGCCGCGGTGTCGGCTGCCCGACGGTGACCGAATGGTTCGTTCCCGGAACCGAGCCGGTAGTAGTGGATACGATGGTGCGTGAAGTCGCCGTCAATCGGGAAACGGGTCGTTTGGCGACCATTTTCACCCCACCCGACCTCATCGAGCGGCAAACTTTTATCGTCTACCCGCTTGAGGCGGCCGAGTGGGCGGCCGAAGCAGGCCTGCCCGTGCCACCGGACGAGTATGACACGATATCCGACGTTCCGACGCGGCGCGGCGACGCGGCCGAATTGCGCCTCGAACCGTGGTCGGAAGTAAATGGACGGGTCGTCCTGAACGGTACCGCGGGCGGGGAAGACTTCGCCTACTTCCGGCTGGCCCACTTCCCCGGCTTGCTGCCGGAGGCGATTCAGCTCATCGGTGAGCCGGTCGAAACGCCGGTCACGAATGGTGAATTAGGTATCTGGGATACGACCCAGCTGGCGGATGGGCTATACACCGTGCTTCTAACGGTGGTGAAACATGACGGAAGATTCGATGAGTTGGCGGTGCCGGTGACCGTGGAAAACTGAGAGACCGTATTATTTGGCTTTTTGTTTCTTAATTTCTTGAATCAGTTGATGAATACGTTCCTTATCTGCAGCTGTTAAATTTTCTTTCTGGTTTTTGCCATAGATCGTCAACAGCCACACCGTATCTTTCTCAAATAAATAATAAACTACCCGATAACCGCCACTTTTCCCCTGTCCATGAGCTTTCATTCGAGCTTTTCGAGCACCACCTGTGCCCGGTATGATTGGGTATCCCTCAGGCTCCAAGTCTCGAAGAAAGGTTTCAATTGTATGGCGAAGTTGGGGATTGTGGTGACTCAATCGGCGTATGTTGCGATTGAACCAATCTGTGAATACGTAACGGTAACGCATCACGAATTAGAGAATAGGCGATCGAGATGATTTGCCAGTTCTTCTTCACTGGATGTTTCAACATACTGGCCGGCAAGGATATCCTGAAGGCTTGCTATCAGGTGGTCGCCTAAAGAGTAACCTGCCATGATATTATCATCGAGTACTGTAACCAGCAGGGAGGTGTCCTCAGGTAAATCGATCTCGTCGAGGAATTCTACTTTACCTTTGCGAACGACTGCACGAATAGTCAAATAAGTCATTTCAACCTCTATCTAGCTGGCTTAAATTATTCTAGCACAAAATATTTGATTTTTCGGTTTTCCTCCGTCAGCTTCGTTCGATAATCGTGGCAATCCCCATCCCACCCCCCGCGCAGAGGGTGATGAGAGCCGTAGAGAGATCGCGCCGCTCCAGTTCGTCCAGGGCTGTGCCCAAGATCATCGCTCCTGTCGCACCCAACGGGTGGCCCAGGGCGATCGCCCCGCCGTTGACATTAACCCGCTCCGGCCAGTCGTCCAGCCCCATCTCGCGAATGAACTTGAGCACGACCGCGGCGAAGGCCTCGTTCACCTCGAACAGGTCGATATCGCCGATCGCCATGCCCGCCTTGGCCAGCGCTCGTTTGGAAGCCGGGGCCGGAGCCGTCAGCATGATCGTCGGTTCGTCGCCCAGAAGCGCGGCCGAGACGATCCGCGCTCGCAGCCGCAAGCCCAGTGCCTCGCCCTTCGCCTTCGACCCGACCAGCACCAGTGCCGCGCCGTCGACGATGCCCGACGAGTTGCCCGCCGTGTGGACATGGTCGATATGGTCCAGTTGCGGGTATTTTTTGAGAGTCACAGCATCGAAACCCATCGCGCCTAGGCCCTCGAAAGCGGGCTTGAGCGCCGCCAGCCCGTCCAGTGTGGCATCGGGGCGGGGGTGCTCATCGCGGTCGAGGATGACTTGACCGTCGCCGTCGCGCACAGGGATGATCGAGGTGAAACGACCTTCCTGCTGGGCGGCGGCGGCGCGCAGTTGCGAGAGCAGGGCGTAGCGATCGACATCTTCCCGGGTGAAACCCTCCAGTGAGGCGATCAGGTCGGCGCTGATACCCTGGGGCACGATGCTGAGCTGGTCCATGATCTCGTAGTCGTCCCACATCGCCCCGCCGTCGGAGCCCATCGGCACGCGCGACATCGACTCGATGCCCCCGGCGACAACCAGTTCCTCCCAGCCGGAGCGCACCTTCATCGCCGCCAGGTTGACCGCCTCCAGGCCGGAGGCGCAGAAGCGGTTGAGCTGCGCGCCGGGCAGGTCGAGGTCCCATCCGGCGTAGAGCGGCGCGGTGCGGGCGATGTTGCCGCCCTGTTCCTTGATCGGCGTGACACAGCCGAGCAGGACGTCATCGACCTGGGACGTGTCCAGGTCGTGGCGCTCGCGCAGGGCGTCGAAGAGCGTCTTCAGCAGGTCCAGCGAGCGGACGTTGTGCAGCGCGCCGTTGGCCTTGCCCCGGCCGCGGGGGGTACGAATAGCGTCGTAGATGTAGGCGTCGGTTTGGCTCATATGTTTTTAGCTCCCAAATGGATTCCACCGTTGGATGCCTTATTGAATTTGCTGGGCTACCCGAGCTTTCAGCATGACGATAACATGCTCTAATCGAGTCAATTCATCCAATTCGAGGCGTTCCTCCTCAGACAATAACCCTTCGGTGTTTAACGCCAGCAGTCGGCGCAGCCTATCTTGTGCCTCATCAGATATATGGAAGTCAAGAACGGTTTGCGGTGCCGGATTTGTCGACAGGAAAGCGACGACTTCTCTGGCTACGGCCGCGGCACGAGTCTGAAATCCCAATAATCCTATCTCGATCACCGCGGGTAACCATGGTCCGATAGGTTGAAGGCGCTCGGCCAATTCATCTGGGACGGTTAAGGTCATATCGATCATCGTTTATCTTTGAATTACCCCCCGCTGAAATAATCAGAATCGATTCGCTTAAGTTCATAGGTTGCGACAGTATTAACCCCTACGCCATAGTCAATCATCAGTTGGGCGATCGTTTCACCGTCCATTAAGACGATCTTGTTATCAATCCGCGAAGCAAAGTCATATGCGTCTTTGCTGAAAGTAGATGTAGTGAGGAATATCCCTTTTCTCGCCCGTTGCCCCTGTAGTGCGCCGGCGAATTTTTGAATCTCTGGCCTGCCAACTGTCGTCGAATCCCAACGTTTGGCCTGAATATATACGACATCGAGACCAAGACGATCCTCATTGATAATTCCATCTATTCCGCCATCGCCGCTCTTGCCAAGCCTCTGGCCAGCATCTTTCCTGGTACCGCCATAACCCATCTTAACAAGCAGGTCAACAACCAGTTGCTCAAAGAAATCAGAACTACAATCTTTTACGGTCTGCAATAATTCATTGGCTAATCCGACACGTGCTCGCTGATACGCGCTTTCGATCGACTCTTCGGGCGTAACGGCCTCAGATTCTTCAATGGAAGCTATTCCGGACCCTTTGTTTTGTCCCTGATGGAACTCAATAAATTCAGGGTATTGGCGTAGAAACGCAGTATTAATTGTTAGGGGTTTTTGAGCCAGAACTGCCTGGCCGCGCGGTGTAATTTGAAAATGACTCCTCTTTGTTGAAGTCAATAATCCCGCCTTTTTGAGATAGGTACGAGTCCAGCCTACCCGATTATCAAAGGTTGCCTGTCGGCCGCTGGGAAGCAATTCGCGTCTGTCATCCGGACTAAGGTTGAATTTTTCAGCTAAAACGTCAATTGCTTCCTGTAGAGAATGCTCTTCACCGTCACCGGCAAATTCCAACAGGGGCAACATGAATGATTGAAAATCAGGAACCGCCACGAATATCCTCCATCAAACCGATTGCATCCACAATTTCCTTACATTTTTCCCGCTCTTCGCCCTTCCAGCCAAGCTTTTAAGGAACGCTGGCTCTCTCCAGATCGCCGTCCGGCAATGATGCCTTCCACACTGATGTCTTCTTCTAGGTCAGGCCAGTGTATGCCGTCATTGTCACCTATCCATTCCCAGCGGTTGCGTTCCTCGGCTGTGGCGTGCAACAAACGCGGATACCAAACCAATGGTATGGAGATAGTGCGACCATCCACAAGGTCTAAGGTCAAAGTATCCTCGGTCAAGCGAACATCTTCACCACGATCGATCCGCGAGTTTGTCGGCATACACGGGAATTATACAACGCAAGAACAAATTTCGTGATGATGGGAAATCAACGGTACAATTTGAGCACCCACTCTTACCACCCGGAGGCCCACCATGCACTTCAAAACCATCATCGAACCGTTTCGCATCAAGACCGTCGAACCTATCCGCCAGACCACCCGCGAGGAGCGCGAGGTGCTGTTAAGAGAGGCCGGCTACAACCTCTTCTTGCTGCGGGCCGAGGACGTGCTGATCGATTTGCTGACCGACTCCGGCACAGGCGCTATGTCGTCGGGCCAATGGGCGGGCATGATGCTGGGCGACGAGAGCTACGCCGGGGCGAAGTCGTTCTACAAGTTCGAGGCCGCTGCGCGCCGCATCACGAACTTCAAGCATATCATCCCCACCCACCAGGGCCGCGCCGCCGAGCGCATCCTCTTCGGCTCGCTCCTCAAGCCGGGCGACATCGTCCCCAACAATACCCACTTCGACACGACGCGGGCCAACGTCGAATACCGCAAGGCGACGGCGCTGGACATCCCCGTGGCCGAAGCCCGCGACCCGGCGCTGGTCCTGCCCTTCAAGGGCAA
>Ga0114939_10001621_pt1 | contig 17558 bp, 18 predicted proteins | sample AshMeaCrysSpring_FD_87196 | JGI IMG/M metagenome (GOLD analysis project Ga0114939, IMG submission 87196) | Groundwater microbial communities from Big Spring, Nevada to study Microbial Dark Matter (Phase II) - Ash Meadows Crystal Spring | ecosystem: Environmental > Aquatic > Deep subsurface >...
CCCCATGCCCTCTTGCCCCATGCCCCATGCCCTCTTGCCCCATACCCCATGTCCCCTGTCCCAGTCTTACATCTGTGTCCACCTATCTTGTGGTAAAAACGAACGCGACCTAGGAATCGGGGCAACTGGTTCGGTGAGGGTAAAAGTACCGGCTTCAATCCACTGTTTCAATTGCAAGGCAACTTGTCGAGAGAAAAACAAGCTGGCAAGGGGAGCAACGCGCACTGATTTACCCTCAATGCTAATCCGCCCCGACTTAAGTTGGGCGTAACTTACCAAACCAAAAGTTGGGCGGACACGCCGGGGTATGGAAAAATCTACTATGGGTGCGACTAAATCTTTATCCTCTACGGCACAGTGTTCCACGACTTGGGGATTTAATACCGGCAGTGGAACGCCAACACCTAACATCAAAGATGGTCCGTAACTTTTGAAATAGCACCCCCGCACCCAGCGAGAGTCCATTTGCTTAGCATCTCCAATTAAAGCTAAGGTAGCAGCAGGACCAATGGGAGTCCGATTCGGCAGGCGTTTTTGTAAGGGAAAATGCTGAGTTCCTTCCCAAGTAACGTAGCCAATGCCACCGCCTAAAAACAGGCGCGTCCCAATCCCCACCAGTTGCAAGTCAGGGTCGTTAAGTAGGGGGGAAATAGCACCGGGGTTAGAAAAAACAGCATTCCCCAACCGGGGTTGTAAAGGACCGAGATAGGTGAAAAGCGGGCGATCGCCGCCATTGACGCCTACTATAAAATTTTGGTATATATTTCGCGGATTAAATAAGTAAAATTGGTTAATTGTGTCCCTTGTAATTGTCGTTTCAAAGGTAGCGCGGGGATAACAATCAGTTACTTGTCCCAAGGCACGCACATGTACGGTTTTCCCAGCGATTAAGTCTTCAATCACATGACCACCACCTCGTTCTCTGACCTCTTCACCGTCGTTGACTTCCGCTGCACAAGCAGCACCGAGGTATAAATCCACAGCCCCAAAGCCAGAATAGGCTGGGACGCTATCCAACCAGCAGCGCCGGATTTTAATCGGTGGGTCAGTATGTCCCAGGTTAATAATCGCACCGCTAGATTCCATTGGCTCAAAGGTGCCGGTGGTAATCACATCAACTTCCTTAGCAGTTTTGGCAACGCCAACTTCTGCTACTCGTGCTTTCAGTTCTTCCACTGTTAGCACTACCGCCCGCTTGCGGCTGATTTTTTCGTTTATTTCCGCAATTGTACGCATTTTTGGTGTAAGGTTAACACCTCAATCTTCATCTTTGGGTGGTTGGGGAATATTAGCGAAGTAATTGGTTAAATCGTGTTGGCTGGTGAAATCTAATAGCGCGTCACCCAATTCTTCTAGCTGTGTTGTGGATAAACCGCGAATTCGCTGTTGTGTTTCCAGAGGAATTTTACCCAGCCGGGGTGTCAGTTGACGCACAATTAACGTCTCTTCTCCTTGTTGTAGACCTTGCTGTAGACCTTTTTGCAGGATATCCTGATAAATTACAGATTGTTGCATAACTTCCTCCCTAAAAAGCTGTCTAATTACGTTTTTGTTAAACCGCAAGCCAGCTAAAACCTGTACGCAGGCTGATATATTCCTTTTCTCCTCGGTTTCCTCAATCATATCGACACTAGCGGCGACTTGCTGTAAGAAGGTGGTGGGAGAGTCACTTCTGGGTAAAGTCGCTAGTGGTAAAAGCGCTGAGTTTGCTTTCTTACCATAGATACGCAAGTAATATTATCATCAAAATACGCATAAATGTTACAAAAAGCCATATCCGGGGCAAATTAAACTCAGGGTTCCACAAAAACCACTGTTGCTAACCTCATGACATCAGATACGGAACAATTGGCTATAAGTTAATGATATTCAAGAGTGCGATCGCGCTTACCCTGAGCATATTCTACACAACGGCTCAGGGCTATTTTTATGAAAATAGAAATAGTACTTATAACCCCCTAGTTTGGATACTTTAGATGGATGGGGTTGTTCCCTTGGTTATCACTAATACAAGCTGATGCAAAGTGGACTATATGATTTATAATATTTCAGGCTTGAGCAATAGATAAAAATTATTCAGGAAGTCATAGCATGACGAAAAAATATGTTACGACTGCTTGGTTGAAAGCAGAAGATTCTAAATTATATGGAATTTTCGTTTGGAGTCAAAAACCAGCGAAAATTATTCCTGCAAAATCATGGTTGATTTTACTAGAAATATTTGTTCACCAACCTTCTGTGGAAAAAGCATACGAAATATTTCAAAAAATTAGATCAGCCCTTATTGACGAAAAAGTAATTATAGAAGTAGAGAAATATCATCATCTGATGGAAGACGCAATAGTGCTTTTGTCTGAGGAAAGTGTAACCATTTTCGGACAAGGATTTCGGAGTTTTATTGAGAAAAATCAACAAATTGAACTAGGTAATTTAAGTCAAGAGACTTATCAAGTTGTCCTCAAATTATTTGAAAAATGTGAATTAGAACATGATCTAGAATCAATTAATAATCTACAAGATTTTAGCAAATTAGTTGCCGATCTAGAAAATTTTGGTTTATTAGCGCCTGCTAAAGGATCAATAGATTGGGGTGATTTAAAACAGACATTTCCTATATGTCAGGCATTTGGATTGACAAGAGGTACTCCTGTTGATAGATACTACCTCAAAAAATTTATAGAATCCATTAGACCGCAAGTAGTTAGAAATATTTTGGAAATAGGGGGAACGCCTAAAGATAAAGATTTCTACCAATTAAATCCAGATACTTCATATCAAATTCTCAATTTAGAACCTGGACCTGGGGTAGATATAGTTGGGGATGTTCACAATCCATCAATTATAGAACCAAATTCTTTTGATTCAATTATCATTTTTAATGTATTAGAACATTGTTACGCGCCTTGGATAGTCGTGTAAAATATCCACACTTGGCTAAAAAAGGGTGGTAAATGTTTTGCTATGGTGCCTAATGCAGTCAGAGTTCATGCTACTCCCGTTGATTATTGGCGACTTTATCTGATGGTTTGAATTACTTATTTAGAAATTTTGCCCAGCATAAGTTATATGTCTATGGGAATCCTATAACTGTAATTGCTGCTTATCATGGTATTGCGGTTGAAGAAATTACTACTGAGGAGCTAGAGGCTTTTCATCCAGATTATCCCATGGCTAGTTGTATCGTGGCAGAGAAATAGGAATACTCAAAATTAAGATTTTAATTTCTCTGTTTTGACAATCAATAGTGACTGAATTGTAAATATTTACCTCAAAAAAATCATGAATACCATTAAGTTTGACCTAAATCCGGAAATATCGATTATTTTATGTACATATAATCGCGCTAAATATTTAACCAATTGCATTGATAGTGTAATCAATCAAACTTTTCTTAATTGGGAATTGATTATTGTAGATGATGGTAGTCAAGACAATACTTTTGAAATTGTCAATCCTTATTTCAAAGACTTCCCCAATATCCGTTATTTGAAGCACCAGAACAAGAAACAATGTTACGCTAAAAATGCTGGTATTCAAGCATCATTTGGCAATTACATTACCTTTATTGATAGTGATGATGCTTACAAATCTAATCATCTAGAGTCACGACTGTCATATATGAAAGCTAATCCAGAAATTGACTTGATTGAAGGTGGATTTGCTAGTGAAGAAGAAATTTTTGTAGCAGATTATTACCAGCCAGGGAAAACAATCAATTTGCGAGAATGCGTTTTGGGTCCAACATTTTTTGGAAAAAGGCGCGTATTTTTTGAATTACAAGGATTTCAGCATATGATTTATGGAGAGGATACAGACCTGTGGGAGCGGGCAGAAAAAATATTTAAAACCCAAAAAGTCACCGAACCACAAACCTATGTTTATACAAGAGCAGAGACAAGTGTTACCAAGAGTTTTTTAGAAAATAGTTCCTTATCTAGCTAACTAGTTGGTATGAAATTTACCTTTTTTATATCCTGGATTAAAAAATTTTTTCCTAGGGGAATTGGTTCCGCTTGGCAGATTTCATTTATGGGGATTTTGCTGAGTTTGTGTTTGGTGGTTTTGAGTGGTTGTCAAGCTGCACCACCAAAGGAAAACGGCGTAATTAATTTAACATTATGGCAAGGAATTAATCCCCCTGTAAATCGCGACGTTTTTAACAAGTTAGTAGACAAATTCAATAATAATCATACTGATGTTCAGGTGCAATCTATCTTCGCAGGTGAACCAGACCAACAATTACCGAAAATATTAACCGCAGTAGTTGGTAATGCACCTCCAGATATCCTTTCATTTTCTCCCCAAATTACCGGACAGTTAGTGGAATTAGGAGCAATTCAAAATTTAGAAGATTGGCTAGATAAATTACCCGTAAAATCAGAAGTTGTTCCCAATTGTCTTGAGGAATTAACATTAAATGGTCACTTGTGGTCAGTTCCACTGTATACCAGTAATATAGCCATTTTTTACCGTCCCGATTTATTTAAAGCTGCGGGAATTAACGAAACTCCTAAGACTTGGGAAGAGTTACGACAAGTTGCGAAAAAACTGACGATAGACAGCAATCGAGACAAGCGTCCTGAACAATATGGAATGTTATTACCTTTAGGAAAAGGAGAATGGACTGTTTTTAGTTGGTTTCCTTTTTTATTGAGTGCAGGGGGAGAGATATTCAGCAATAACCAACCAAATTTAACAAACCCAGGAGCGATAAATGCTTTGCAATTCTGGCAAGATTTATTAAAAGATGGTTCAGCAAAACTGTCTGCTCCAGAGCGAGGTTATGAAGAGGACAATTTTATAGCGGGTCGTGTTGCTATGCAGATAACTGGTCCCTGGACTTATATTATGAAATCTCAAGTTGATTATGATGTATTTCCCATACCAGGAAGTGTTCAAAAAGCAACGGTAACTGGTACCGGAAATCTATATGTGATGAAAACTACCCCCGAAAGAGAAAAAGCTGCCAAGAAATTTTTGGAGTTTGTTTTGAGTGAAGAATTCCAACAAGAATGGAGTATTGGAACTGGGTTTTTACCAGTTAATATAAAAGCTGCTCAAAGTGAAGCTTATCAACAATTTATCAGCCAAAAACCAGGATACAAAGTCTTTGTGGAGCAAATACCTGTAGCAGGTGCTAGACCTATTATTGCTGGATATAGTCGTCTATCGGAAAGTATTGGTCGAGCTATCGAGGAAACCTTGTTGGGTGAGTCTCCCGAAAAAGCTCTGAAAATAGCCCAAGAGCGTCTAGAATTCCTGTGGAACAGCAAATAACTTGTGTGAGTGATTGATGAACTAACTAACTAACGCTAAAACTCCCCTGTTGGTTAATACAATCAGAGACTATTCCGCTTTCTGGGGACGGCGAAACATGTTATTAATAAAATTGACAAACCTTCGCCAGTTAGCTTTGACCACTTTCCAATAAGTTAAAGCATGAGCGAGGATAAATGCTAAGAAAGTATAGCCAAGCCAAAAATGGAAACTTCTACCGACCGCAACCATAGCCGAATTTTCTGGGAAAATATCTGGGAGAACAATACCGAAAAATTTGACATTATTGCTGCGGAAAGAGTTGGACAGTAGGAACCCAGTAACTGGAACTACCCACATCAAAATATAAAGGCTCGTGTGGAGAGCAAAAGTGCGCCACCATTGAGGAGTAAATTTGGGGGGACGTTTAGTATATTTACGCCACCAAACGCGCAACAAAGTCAAGATTCTCCATGTAAGTAAAGCCATCGTTAGTACCCCTATGGACTTGTGAAAGTCATAGAGAGAACCCCGGAAAAAGACTTCTTTTGGTAATCTTGCCATCAAAGAACCAGTCACAAATAGCAGCATATAACATCCAGCCATCCACCAGTGAATAGACATGAGTTGTTGAAAAGCCGAGTTTAACCGGGGTTTAAACTGGGATTTTGGAGTTTTTTTGCCAGTTGGTGGAGTCATGATTGTGTTTTTCCTATGAGTGGTGCTACTTATCTGACATTTTCTAGTGACGGTAAGTTGGATAAACCGACATTCAAACTTTTATGAAAGATTTTTCATAATTCAGGCTGCTGTCAATTTTCCTAATTTAACCTAGTTCCGAAGAAAAGTTACCTCAGTAAATAACACCTCCCAAATAACCACAGAAATCCAGAGTTAAGCAAATGTTTACATTTAGCTTACCCTAAATCAAATAGCAAGATTTCTGCGCCAACATCGGTAGTGATTTCGAGATGTTCTTCCCCACTCATTTGTACACCATCACCTTCTCTGAGTTCCTCACCATTTAAACTGATTACTCCCTGTGCAACTTGCAACCAAGCGTAACGATTTGGTTTTAGATGATAATTCACAACATCGTTTTGTTCAAGTACAGAAGCGTACAAATCTACATCTTGATGGATAGTAACCGCACCATCACGTCCATCTTTGGCAGCAATTAAGCGTAATTTTCCCCGCTTTTCTTCAAGAGGAAATGCTTTTTGTTCATACCTTGGTTGCAAACCTTGCTTGTTAGGAAGAATCCAGATTTGTAACAAGTGAACTGGTTCAGTTTCCGAAGGGTTGTATTCACTATGCAAAATACCAGTACCCGCGCTCATAATTTGCGCTTCACCAGGATAAATTATTGAACCCGTACCCAAACTATCTTTATGCTCTAGCGCACCTTCTAATACATAGGTCAAGATTTCCATGTCGCGATGTCCGTGGGTAGCAAAACCAGCACCAGGAACAACGCGGTCATCATTAATCACCCTTAAAGAGCGAAATCCCATGCGATTTGGGTCTTGAAATCCGCCAAAAGAAAAGGTATGGTAGCTATCTAACCAGCCAATTTGAGTACGACCGCGAGCATTTCTGTCATGAATTAAATGAGTTTTAGTGGGTTGAGACATAAGATGAAACCTCGTTGTTAATGTTGTTGATTCAATTTGTCAAATGGTGAAGTTACTAATCAGGACTTATGCACATATGTGATTTCGTCATGGTGACTCAGGTAAGCAATCTCAAAGTATCATTTTCAGTTGAAAATCGCATAATTCCTATAGTATTAGTAGACAATTAGCGGTAGAGGGTAACTATTCAATTTTGAGTCCAAACATCTTTGTTTTCACTAGTCAACGCTAGTTATTTACTGTTAATAATAGGATAGCTTGATATGTGAGTTAGGAGCCAGTCGTTTTTTCTCCCTGTGAATATTCATCTTAGAATATTCACAGGCAAAATGAAAAGTACGTACTAAAAAGTAAGGTACTTACCAAAAAGTTACTAGGCGAATCCGAAAATGAATACATCTAATGACAGAGTTGTCAATAATTCCTGAGAAGGAGATAAATATAGAATAAGAATGGTTTAGTTTCTATATAAGCCTTAGTTGTCAATCCTAGAGACATAATTTTTCTAGAGTTTTGTCTTGTTTATTGTCAAAAAATCATCAAAAAAACCTGTTATCTCTGCCATGACTTACCACGTTATTTACGACGGCAATTGTAATCTCTGTGTTACCCTTGTTCAATTATTAGAAACCTTAGACAGAGGACAATTATTTCGCTACACACCCATGCAAGAAGAACAGAAACTTTTACAATGGGGTATTCTACCCAAAGATTGCGAATTAGGGATGATTTTGATAGATGTTAATAAACCTGAACGTCGTTGGCAAGGGAGTGCAGCGGCGGAAGAAATTGGTAACTTATTACCATTAGGAAGTATATTTGTGGATGCTTATCGGGCAATACCAGGAATGAAGTCAATGGGAGATAGGGTTTACGAACAAGTGCGCGATAACCGTTACACTTGGTTTGGTAAACGTGGGAGTACCTATACATCCACTTATTGTGTTGATAATAGCTGCCAACCAAACAAATGGTCTTAGATAAACATACACCTCAAGCCACTACTGTAACTAATGAGTAATAACTAAATATGCATTATCAAAAACTCCTGAGAATCAACACCACGGGTAAATCTCTCCTCAACATCACCCAAAAAATTGCAGAAATAGTTGCAGAATCAAGAATAGAAACGGGACTTTGTACTCTATTTTTACGCCATACATCAGCAAGTTTAATTATTCAAGAAAATGCTGACCCAGATGTACTTGTAGATTTAGCAAATTTCATGGCAAAACTCGTACCAGAAGCGGCGCGATACATCCACGATACTGAAGGACCCGATGATATGCCCGCTCATATCCGTACTGTCCTCACTCACACATCGGAACATATTCCCATCAATCGCGGTCATTTAGTATTAGGAACTTGGCAGGGAATTTATATCTGGGAACATCGCCAAAGAAGTCATTATCGCGAATTAGTTGTACATATCTCTGGAGATTAATAGGCACTTCAAAATTTCCGATAAAAAATTAACATCTCGATTTTTATAACATCTGAAAAACAGTTATTTGTAGGATAACAAATTTTTTTAACTACTTAATATCGCATGAAATCTCAGATATTCCAGCGATATTGATTGCAGAAATTTATTTTCTCTGTAATTGTAACTGCTTTCCGCAATCCGTAGGACATGAATTTTACACTCAGGGTGTGGTTGAGTTAAGTTGAATATCTCAAAGGTTATTAACCGCCCACCAATGTCAGTCTTTACAGTGTTATCCGGCACTAAAGCCTTAAATGCCTACGTAATTTTTTTTGTGACTATCAGTCTGGTTTTCTGGAAACCACGCTACTTTGGTGTTACTGCTACCTTGGGAGCAATAGTAGCTTTAATTACAGGTGTAGTTACACATAAAGATATTCCCTTTGTCTGGTCGATAGTCGGTAATGCCACCATTACCTTAGTCGCTCTGATTATTATCTCCCTGATTCTCGATGAAGCCGGTGTTTTCCGCTGGTTAGCGTTCCATATTACCCGCTGGGGTTGGGGTCAAGGTCGGTCACTATTTCGGCTTGTAATTTTATTAGCAGCAGTTGTTACTGCTTTGCTGACCAACGATGGTACAGCCTTGATTATCACACCTGTTGTCTTGGAGATGTTTCTTGATTTGGAATTTAGCTCTTCAGGGATTCTAGCATTTGTGGTAGCTGTGGGTTTTATCTCTGACGCCACAAGTCTACCTTTGACGATTAGTAATTTAACTAACATCATCACTGCCGATTATTTTGATATTTCTTTTGCTAAGTACGCCCAAGTGATGATTCCAGTTAATTTAGTAGCTATTACCGCAAGTTTTATTGTTCTGTGGTATTACTTTTATCCCTACATCCCCCCGCGCTACAGCCTTCCGACTCGTATCCCACCCCAGCAGTTGATCCGCGACCCGATTGTCTTTCGTGCTAGTTTTTTGATCTTGCTGTTGCTACTAATCGGCTATTTTGGTGCTGAACCTCTGGGGATTCCAGTTTCCCTGGTTGCTAGCTGTGGTGCGCTGATTTTGCTGGCTTTGGCTGGTCGTTGGTTTCAACCCTCTAGCGCTAGAGTAATTAAACTGGAAGTAGTATTGCAACAAGCACCTTGGCAAGTGATTCTGTTTAGCATGGGGATGTATTTAGTCGTCCTAGGTATGCACCATGCTGGACTCACCAGCCTCCTCACTCAAGGCTTGGAAAAACTATCCCAGCAGGGTACTATCTTTGCGACTGTCACCACTGGGGTTAGTGCGGCTTTACTCTCAGGAGTAATGAACAATCTTCCGACTGTTCTGATTGACTCCTTAGCAATTAAAAATGCTACTCATATCAACTCAGTCACGGGGGAAATGATGATATATGCTAATGTCATTGGCTGCGCTTTGGGCGCAAAAATCACCCCCTTTGGCAGTTTATGTACTTTGCTGTGGCTAGAAATTATCACCCGTAAAGGAGTACTCATTGACTGGCTGGAGTATTTGCAAATCCACCTGATACTGACTATCCCTGTCCTGTTAGCAACCCTCCTGGGTTTGAATCTGTGGCTGTCATTAGTTATTGGTCATTAATCATTGGTCATTAGTCATTAGTCATTAGTCCCTAGTTCCTAGCCATCCAAGAGGTCTTATGAAAATTGCTGATTTAATTACCTGGGTTGAAGATTGGGCTAATCCGGCTTGGCAAGAAAGCTGGGATAATTGTGGTTGGCAGGTAGAACCAGGGGTATTGCAGCAAGATGCACGGGTGTTGGTGTGTTTGACCCCGACTTTGGCAGTAATGCAGGAAGCTCTGGCTTTTAGGGATGCGGGTATCCCTGTGAATTTAATTTTTGCCCACCATCCCCTAATTTTTAGCCCCCCCAAGTCTTTTTGTAGGGGGGAGGCGATCGCGGATATGGTACGCCTATCTTTTATGCATCAAATTGGGATTTACTCCGCACATACCAACTTTGACCAAGTAGCGGATGGTACTGCTGATGTCTTAGCTCAGATTTTACAACTGTCCGAGGCAAAACCTATAGTACCCACCCAACCCGGACTGGGATATGGACGTGTGGGCTACCTCTGTCCGTCTTTAACTTTACAGGAGTTACTGGCAACTATTCAAACCCGATTGTCCCCCCCGAACCTGCTGTTTTCCCCGACATCTGATTTACAGCAAAAAATTGAGCGTTTGGCGGTTTTGGGGGGTTCGGGAGCCAGTTTTATTTCTCAGGTCGTCAAAACTGGGGCACAAGCTTATTTAACTTCTGATTGTAAGTTTCACGCCTTTCAAGAAAGCCGCGATCGCGATTTAATTTTAATTGACGCCGGACATTATGCAACTGAGCGTCCCGCATGTCATCGTTTGGTGCAAAAGTTCCAGTCTTTACATCTGGATTGGGTGCAATTAAGCCACCAGGATGAAGATTTTCGCCAATTTCACCATTAATTACGTAGAATTACTGAATTTTTTGGTGAATAAGATTTGCAGTTTCTTTGCACTTCTGTTAACTAATTTTATACTTTTTTAATCAAAAGTAGTTTCAGTCATTTTATATACCCAAAATTCTCTGTGGGAGTTTCTCCCACAGTTTTTTCTGGGGTTTTTTATCTGACAATGTGTAATAAGCATAACTTTTCTGTAACATAAATCACGAATAAATGTGATACAAATCACAAATTTTCTGGTATTTGCATCAATTACTAAGTTGCAGAAATATAGCAAACTTTAATCTAGAAATTCAGTATTAATCCTGTTATCAATATGATTCGCTCACTTGTAGAATCAGCTTTTCAAACCGGGTGTCTCAGTGTTGCCTCTGAAGGCTTGCTGTACCAAGTGCTAGCGACCAAATGCTATAAGCCACAAGATTTAGATGCCGTGGCGGCTTTATGTGAAGCGGTCAATACAGGTACAATTGAGCGGGAAGCAGGAGCCAATATAGTCATGAAGCTCCCCACTAACCAGAGTTATTGCTCTTAGTCTCAAAAGAAGCACTTCCCTAGGGGACAGGGCAACTAAGCCAGGGCGATCGCACAGACTAAATTAAATCTCTTACTATTTATTGTCTAAAGCAGTGATCTACAGCCAGATAATAAGCTAAGATCAAGTAAACTGGGTTAAAGGTTAAAGTTAAAATTGAGTCACAAGACTCCACAGTAATGCCAATGACCACAAATAGGCAAGTCAAAAAACTAGATTCACCATTTGTTTTAGAGTATCTTAGAATACGTATGGATGGTGAGGAGTCACCAGCAATAAACAGCTTGGTCAAGGCTACTTCCAGGCAATGTGATGTATATTACCTAAAGTTCTCTGAATGACCCGAAAGCGATCGCATTAAAATCAACATCGTACAATAGCTAGCTTCTTGCTTGATAGTTGTATTCAACTGAAAAAAAACAGCAAGTCGTTAGTTTGTCCCTCAAGCACTTAATCGTAGTGGAGGAAACTCCCACAACTAGTGCTAATGATTTGGGACAATCCCGATTTTTCCAAGATTTAACCTACGTTTAAAAAGGCAGAAGCATTACATGCTACACCGCAAGATTTATCAACTGTGTTGTGATGGGCGGGAGGTATGTGTATTCTTGCGGGACCAGCAACGCTGGATCGAACGCGCCCGCATCTTAGACATAGAGGGAGATTTAGTCACCCTACGCTATGAAACAGAGGAAGAAGACGAAGTTTCCTCATGGGAGGAGATGGTACGTCTAGAAAGCATTGGTGCTGTAACACAGAAGCTTGCTTCCGTGCCGCGCGGTAATGTCGAACCTCTGATTTCTGAAGACTGTCCAGAAGCAGAGCGTATCCGCAATCGATACACTGACTCAAATCCAGATTGAGTAGTTATTAGTTATTAGTCAGTGGTCATTAGCGCTATGTAATCACTACTGACTACTAACTACTGACTATTGTTCATTTTTTCAAAGGCGGGACAGTAACCCTCCAGAGTCACCTTGAAGTTATACAGGGGAGAAGCTGGGTTCCAGCAGCGCTGTCCGCGTTGGTGACGGCAAGTGCCACAGCAATCTACATCCGACCAGATAAAGCGTTCGTTATTTTGGTTGAGTAGTTCCCGTGGGGATAACCCCCGCAAAACTAGTTCCTCTCCCTGCCACCTAGCTTCAATTAAACCCGTATCGGCGAACTGTTTCCAACGCGGATCGTCGGAAATGTTATCGGGAAGGCTAATTGTAATTACCGAGTCTGATTCATTGATTTCCCCTTCATAATTTGTTTCTGGGGGGGGTGCAGGCTGCAAAAATGTGTCGCCAATCGGTAGTTCTACGAAAGTACCAGCCGCTGGTGAGTGCAAGTGATAGCGGTTTTGCAGTTCCTCCAAGCTAGTTAAATCAGCCAAGTACGTGGGTGTACCGTGGACAAAAACCACGTGCTGGGGGCGCAAGTTATGAATTAATTGGGTGATTCCAGGACCATCACTGTGCTGAGCGAGGATATAGGTTTCTACTGAATAAGGACAAGGTAGGGAGTCTTTAATTTGGGGCTGAACTAGGCGTCCTGGTTGTTCTGGCAAGAGGATAACCCAAGGTCCAGTATCTGGTTGACAGTATGCACTCAAATCCACTGCTTCATCGGTGAGGATGATACAAGGAGATTTACCAACATGGGAACGTGCTTCTGGATGCAAACGACGCACACGCGGACGCACCCGTTCGTCCCAAAACAGTGGTTGGTGACGGGCAAAATTCTGTACCGACGCTGGTAAATAAGGCAACAACTCTAAATAGGTATCGCAGCCAGTAGCCACAGCACCATCCACCCAGATATCCATGTCGCGACCTGTAAAGTGATGGTGGCTGCGGAGTAACATCAGTAGTTCTTGCCCTAATCCTAAAACTGGTGTTGGCATGAGTACTGAGCAACGCTCTGCGATCGCTCGATTAATCCGTTCTGCAAGCTGATTTTCTTGATTGCGACGGTGAGGATGACGAGTCGTGCCATAACTACCTTCAATAATCAGCACATCTGGCTCTAATCCCCGCAATTCCTCCAGCCGCAAACCCTCCACCAAGCGGGAGTTAGATAAGAAAAAGTCCCCAGTATACAGGAGTTTATAAGACCGTTGTGGCGTGGTATAGGTCAGGAGAATTGCTACCGCTCCTGGTAGATGTCCCGCCGGAAATAATTCTACCGTCAGGTCGTCTTGTAATTGTGTTGGCGTTCTCAAGGGCAGAGAATGACACAATTGGCTGGTTTCCTGTGGTTTTGCGTGGCGCCAATTCAGCGGCAATAACTTGCTTGTCACCTGACTAGCGTAGATGGGTAACAAGGGAAAGGTTTTATGCAGATCCAACAAACCCATAGCATGGTCTGGGTGAGCATGGCTGACCAAGACTAAATCTGCCGGTTGGGGGGAACTACCAGTGCGGGCGCTTTTTTTTAACCCCGACCTGAGCGGTGAAGTATCCGCCAAACCACAATCTAGGAGGATACGATGGCGTCCCATCCGCACCAACAAACATACACCCTCATTCTCATGATGAACGCTATAGGGTAAACATTCTAATTCGCTTGCACCATCTCCCCCATTAACTAGAGAAGATGCTAAATATTTATCACTCATGCTCCCCTCCCCTCAAACTAGGGGCAGAGGGGCGCCCCAATTTTGGATTTTAGATAGACGACTACCCATCCCCACCGTCTTTTATAGTGGGGAATTCCGCAGAGTTTGTTAATTAATTAATGTGCAGAGCCGTTCCCATGATAGTTATCAGAATCGTAAAAGCCATTTTTAGTGCCAAAGAACAGGCAAGAAACGGCGAAAAGAACGGTTAATCCGACTAAAATCAGCTTTACATCCATGTTGTGTGACTCTCTTTCAAGCTGTTTTGATTTTAATAGAGTGAATCCGCTTGTAGGGGAAAACACAAGAGAATTGTTGTTAAACTTTGATTAAGTTAGCTTAGCAGTGAATGTGACCATCACCAATCAAATTGTAGAGCCTTCCGCCTTAGCTCGTCCATCCACTGTCATCGCACCGGAACTGTTAGGATGTTACCTCGTCCGACGGTTGTCAGAGGTCGAGATTATCCGGGGATTGATTGTGGAAACTGAAGCCTACGCTCCCGGCGACCCCGCTTGTCATGGTTACAAAAAGCGCACTGAGCGTAATGATGTGATGTTTGGTACTGCTGGTCGGGGCTACGTGTATCTAATTTATGGGATGTATCATTGCTTTAATGTCGTCACCGATGGAGAGGGTATCCCCAGTGCAGTTTTAATTCGGGCTTTGCTGTTGGATTCATTACCCGCCAAGACAGCAGCAGGTCCAGGTAAATTATGCCGTGTTATGCAAATTGACCGCAGTCTCAATGGTGTAATTCTACAACCAAATCAGCCCCTGTGGCTGGAGGGGCGCACACCAGCATTTGTGCAGCAACTAGCGGCGGGTGCGATAAGTTTTGTCCAAACCACGCGCATCGGCTTAACCCAAGGTACAGATTTACCTTGGCGCTGGTATATTAAAAATTGCCCTGCCGTGTCTAAGATTTAAATCACTTAAAGTAGTGGGTAATTATGAATGTATCCCATTACCCATTACCAGCATGGGAAATTAAAAAACAATTTCTTCCCCTTGCTGGGTAAAACGCACTTCTTTGACCTTCCATTGAGGATTGCTGGTTAACGTTTTGCGGATGCTACCAATCAGGGCAAACTGCTCGCAATTAGTCAGAGAAGCTATTTGTCGCTGTTGATGGGGGGTGGGTCGGAAATCGACTGTTGCTACACCATTGTTGACACTGACGCGATATCCAGACAAGCTAAAATCTGCAGTGTCGCGCTGCTCCAGGATTTTCCCCACCGCCGCTACCATAGATTCTGCTGCTGGTACTGTCAATTTTTGTGGAATTAGGACTTGACATTGGCTATCACTTGTGTATACGGTGACGGTGGTAGTTTTAGGGGTATTTTTGGCAGCAGTATTTTTGGCAGCAGGTGGCTTTGGCTGAATTGCTGGTTTTTCTGGAGTAGAGTCTTTCTCTGTGGGTTCGGAAGCAGGAATGTTGGGGGATAGTACGCTTTTAGTAAGGTTGGTTGGTATCTGACTTTCACTCACCGTCAGCTTAGCAGTCGAAGCGCACCCACTAAGACTGAGTGCGATCGCACCTACTATCAAAGAGGAAATATATTTTGGGTTTTTTTTAATAATCTTGTCCATAATTGGGTGATGGCTGAGTTTCTATTAACTAAATTCAGCCTTATTGCTATGTCATCCGGCTAAATTTGGCAACAGATGTAGCAACGGATGGGTAGGAGATGTAACGGATAATTAAGCTGCAAGTGCTTTGCGTTTAAGTTCAGTTATTTCTGGGGTAAGTAAATAATGCCGCGCATGTTTGACAATATAGAACTGTCCCTGCTACTGACTTTGCGAGAGACGCTACAAGTTTCCTACAGGGCTGATTTTTGTGTTGGCTATTTTAATCTTAGAGGCTGGTGAAAAATTGATGACTTGATAGAAAAATATATAGGTGAAGAAGGTGCTTGTTGTCGTCTACTTGTGGGGATGCAAAGCTTACCTCGTAATGAAGTGAATAAAGAAAACTATGCTAATTTTGACGAACCTACAAGTAGGAAATATTTAGAATTTCCTGATGGAAGCCGGTCTTATTTTCCTGATAGACTACCAAAAAATATCAAATTATCTCTAGATAATTCCTTTAATAACTCATATTCACAGCTGTATTCTGAGGCGGTAGTAGAAGTAATTAATCAGTTAAAATTACCGCGATATGGTTTAGCTAATTACATTGCACAGAAACACAAACAAGTATCTACGGAAGCCGAACAACGCCAGCTTAATGCTTTATTTCGCGGTGGAAGACGGTTAATGGGATTTTCTCGGACGAATTTATTTAAACGTTTAGAAAGTAGTGGTATTGCTTTTATTCAATCAATTGAACGGCATATTTTGCGGAATTTTATCTTTGTATATGCCATTGAAAAGGGGTTGGATATTCCCATCGGTACTCAGGATGCTGATTTATTAGATACTCGCAATAATGATGAGGATTATGATTCTGTAGCAGCGGCACTATTTGACATATAAATAGAAGATGATAACGATATGATATCCCTAATGATTCTCCAGAAGTAGATATGGAAGAAATCAAAGGTGGGGTGAAGTCGGTATAAAATATTTTTCGCAAGAATGCAGAAGCAATTTATCAAGAGTATCAGATTCGCTATAAACGACGTTTTAAATGGCTGCGTCCGACATTATTTATTAAAACATTAAAACAGGATTTATTAGCAGATGCGCGGGGATTAATTAATGTGCCGCAAAGTTATAGAGTGTGGGATACAAATCAAGATGAAAAATTAGCGGCTTTGGTTAAACTGCTAACAGAAACTCACCCCGAAGATAAGGTATTGATTTTCACTCAGTTTGCTGATACAGTCTACTATCTTGTGGATAACTTAAAGGCGAGAAATATTAGGAATTTAGAGGGAGTTACTGGCCAATCAAAAGACCCGACAGAATTAACCGCAAGATTTATCCCTGTTAGTAATGATAAAAGGGAGAAAATACCATCAGAGCAAGAATTGCGGGTTTTAATTGCCACTGATGTTTTAAGTGAAGGACATAACTTACAAGACTGTGCAATTATTGTTAATTATGACCTACCTTGGGCAATTATTCGACTGATTCAACGAGCGGGACGGGTAGATAGAATTGGACAAAAAGCTGAAAAAATTCTCTGTTATTCTTTTCTCCCAGATGAAGGTGTAGAACGGATTATAAAATTGCGCGATCGCCTGCGGTGTAACCACCGTTAATCACCAATTCCAATCCGGTGACAAACTTTGATTCGTCAGAAGCAAGATGGGTTGCAAGCTATCGAGTTGTTTCCTTGCTTCTGTAACATCACCTTGCTGCTGAAGATAGTTTTCTCCCATCGGTGTCCAGATGAAGCCGGGATGTACGGAATTGATGCAAACTACGAATAGCTATTGCTCAGTTCTGAAATTTATTCCAATATAGTGTTTACTTTTTCATTAAGTATGATCGCAGTAAAGTTTTAATCCGTCAAAAGTTGTATAACTTAACAGCAACTGTCAGAGGATAACAATCTCTGGAACCGATAGCAAAAGTCCTCTAAAATCATACTAATAATAGTTTTAGTCCATTTCTATGGAATCAAGGCTATTTCACCACACATAGTCAGCGCCAATAGTTTACGA